>Ga0310690_10010356_pt1 | contig 11602 bp, 9 predicted proteins | sample AusTroGonzalo_MG_2_FD_207661 | JGI IMG/M metagenome (GOLD analysis project Ga0310690, IMG submission 207661) | Bovine rumen microbial communities from tropical cattle in Woodstock, Queensland, Australia - Gonzalo_04 (v2) (version 2) | ecosystem: Host-associated > Mammals > Digestive system >...
TGCTGCGCCGAAAGACGCTCTGACGGCCCGGATGGGCGGGGATGAGTTCCTGACGGTGCTGACCGGAGCAGACCGGCGGGCCGCGGAAATGTATATCAAGCGATTTGAAAAGGAACTGAACGCGATCAACGAGAAAGAAAAAAGAAGCTTCCCCGTGGAAGCCAGCTGCGGCATCTGCTATGTGAAGCTGGATGAACTGATGTCCCTGGAGCACTGCATCCGGCTGAGCGACGAAGAGATGTACAGGGTCAAGGAAGAGCGGCACGCCGCACGGAAATAAAAAACGAACGGGCCGGTTCATTGTGAACCGGCCCGTGATTCTTTTACCTGTTGGCCAGGATGGCGGAGGAATACGGGGGAAGGGTGAAGGAAAGGTGGCCTTCGGTGACCTTTCCGGCTTCCTCTTTCTCTGCCGTATGGTCTTCCTGGGTGGTACGGATGCGGAAGAGGAAGGTCTCGTCCTCGAGGGCTCCCGCGTCCCGCACATAAAGGCGGAAATCCGTCGGGGAATTGGTATTGTTGACCGCGATGACGCAGCGGGTATCCTCATCGAAACGCGCATAGGCGATCCGGCCGTAGTCCGCGAGAAGCTGCTTGAGAGAGCCGCCGGACAGGACGGGGAGCTCCCTGCGCAGACGGATCAGATCCCGGTGGAGACTGATGAGGGACTGATCCTCATGGCCCCAGGGATAGGTACGGCGGTTATCCGGATCGGTCCAGCCTACCTGGCCGGCTTCATCCGCGTAATAGACGGTCGGCGCGCCGGGCCAGGACATCTGGATCGTGACGGCTTCGCGGAAGACGCCCTTATTGATCCCCGCGGAGGCCGCGGCGGGACCGAGGGTGGTGGTGCGGCCGATCATCCGGTTGGTCCGGGTGAGGAAGCGGGAATGATCATGATTGCTCAGCTCATTCATGGCGCACATGAGGGAGGAATAAGAGAAACGGGCCATCTTGTCCTTCATGATACCAAAGAAGGCAGCACCGTTCTGGTACAGGTCATCCCGGTAGGAATCGGAATGCTTCTCCATGCCGGTGAGGAACCAGGTGACGGGTTCCATGAAGGCGTCATAGTTCATGACGCTGTCCCACTCTTTCCCGTTGAACCAGGGCGTGGGATCCCCGTAATGCTCGGCAATGATCAGCGCATCCGGATTGATGGCCTTGACCCGGGAACGGAATTCCTTCCAGAAACTGTGATTGAACTCGGCGCTGTGGCCCAGGTCCGCCGCCACGTCCAGGCGCCAGCCGTCAATGGAATAGGGCGGGGAAAGCCATTTCTCGGCGATATGGAAGATTTCCTCCCGGAGCTCGGGAGAATCCTCGTAATTCAGCTTCGGCAGGGTGGTATATCCCCACCAGCCTTCATAGACCGGGGAACGGCCGTTGCCGGAATCATTGAAATGGAAATAGGAACGATAGGGGCTGTGGATACTCTGGAAGGCACCGGGCTGGAAGCCGGCCTTGCCCAGGTAGATTCCCTCGTGATCCATCCACTTGTTGAAGGAACCGCAGTGGTTGAATACGCCGTCGAGGATGATGCGCATGCCGCGGGCGTGCAGCTCATGGCAGAGGGAGGCGAAAAGCAGGTCGCTCTGCTCCAGGTTATCCATGGAGGTGACGCGGCGGATATACCTCGGTGCGTAGCCGTTATGCTTCTCCCACATCTGCATCTCGTGATCCATATCGTCCGAGATGACGCCGAAATGGGGATCGATATGCTCATAGTCCTGGCAGTCATATTTATGGCTGGAGGGGGAGACGAAGATCGGATTCAGGTACAGGACTTCAACGCCCAGATCCTGCAGGTAATCCAGCTTGTCGATAATGCCCTGCAGGTCTCCGCCGTAGAAGCAGCGGATATCCGTATCGGTAGGCGGCGCATCCCAGTCGGCCACATGCTTTGAGTGGCCGATGATGTAGTAATACTCATTGTCCGTCACGTCGTTGGAGGGATCCCCGTTGCAGAAGCGCTCCGGGAAGATCTGGTACTGCACGGCGCCCTTGGACCAGGCGGGGGTATGGAAACCCGGAATCATACGGAAAGCATAGATTGGATTGAAATCCGGGACCTGATTGTCCACCACCCGGGGGCCGACCTTGTCATAGGCCAGGCGGATCCCGTTGGTACATTCGATCATGAAGCGGTAGATCAGTTCCTTCTGGTTGCAGACAATGGAGGATTCATAATAATCAAAAAACTCATCCGACCGGACCTTCGCCATCAGGGAGCCGAAAAGGAGCGAATCGAACAGCAGGATGACGCGGGACGCGCTGTCTTTGGCGACCCGGATCCGGATGGTGACGGTATCGCCCGGGTTGGGCTCGGAAGGAAAACGGTAAGAGGGCGTTTCATCGCTGAAAATCGCGGAAAGGACGTAGGGACTGGCAGACATAGGCAGCCTCCTTTCGATAGTGAGATTTTACCATGAAAAAGAACGGGAAACAAGGAAAGAAACATGAAAACATGGTCTTTTCCATCGGGTTATGATAAAATAAAAAAAGCGGCTGTTTTCCGGCCGCCGGCAAAACGCCGAAAAAAGCAGGAGCGGGCTGTCCATGTATGATTATCTGATTGTCGGCGCGGGGCTGTACGGAGCCACCGCCGCGCGGGAACTGACGGACGCGGGGAAACGCGTGCTGGTTGTCGAGCGGAGGCCGCACATCGCCGGGAACGCCTACACAAAGCAGGTGGAAGGCATCAACGTACATGTGTACGGCGCCCACATCTTCCACACGAACAACCCGGAGGTCTGGAAGTATGTGAACCGTTTCGCGGAGTTCAACCGCTTCACCAACAGCCCGGTGGCGAACTACAAAGGCGAGCTCTACTCCCTGCCGTTCAACATGCATACGTTCCACCGCATGTGGGGCGTGGTGACGCCGCAGGAGGCGGAAGCCATCATCGCCCGGCAGCGGCAGGAAATCAAGGGAGAACCGCGGAACCTGGAAGAGCAGGCGATCCGCCTGGTGGGCCGGGATATTTACGAGAAACTGATCCGGGGATACACGGAGAAGCAGTGGGGCAGGCCCTGCGACCAGCTTCCGGCATTCATTATCCGGCGGATTCCCGTACGGATGACCTTTGACAGCAACTATTTCGACGCCCTGTACCAGGGGATTCCCAGGGGCGGATATACGGGGATGGCAACACGGATGCTGGAAGGCATCGAGGTGCGGACCGGGTGCGACTACCTGCAGAACAGGGAAGAGCTGGACGCCCTGGCGGAGCGTGTGATCTACACCGGGCCGATCGACGCGTACTACGGATACAGCCTGGGGCCGCTGGAATACCGGTCTGTGCGGTTTGAAACAGAGGTGCTGGACCAGGCGAATTTCCAGGGGAACGCGGTGATCAACTACACGGACGCGGAAACGCCCTGGACCCGGATCATCGAGCACAAATGGTTCGAATTCGGCATCCGGTCCGACACGGGAGAGGCGGCGGAAAAAACGGTGATCAGCCGGGAATACAGCGCGGCCTGGAAACCGGGGGATGAACCGTACTACCCGGTGAACGACGAAAACAACACGGCGCTGTACCGCCGGTACGCCGAAATGGCGGAAAAGGAAGAACGCGTAATTATGGGCGGGCGGCTTGGCAGCTACCGGTACTACGATATGGACCAGGTAATCGCCGCCGCCCTGGAGAAGACGAAGACGCTGAAATGAAGCGGAGAAAGGGAGAACGGGTTTCTGATCATGGGTAAAGGTAAACTGCTGACTTGCGTAATCCCCAGCTATAACTCTGCCGCTTACCTGGAGCGTGCGGTGGATTCCCTGCTGCCCGGCGGGGAGGAAATGGATATCCTGATCGTCAACGACGGATCCACGGATGAGACGGGGGCCATTGCCGACCGGCTGGCAGCGGAGTATCCGACGATTGTGCGGGTACACCACCAGGAGAACGGGGGCCACGGCTCCGCCCTGAATTACGGCATTGCCCACGGGGAAGGCATCTATTTCAAGGTGGTGGATTCAGACGACCGGCTGATCAAAGAGAACATTCCCGGACTGATGGACCTGCTGCGGGAGCACAGTGAACCGGACCGCCAGGCGGACCTGGTTTACCACGACTATGTATACGACCGGCCGGAGAAGGAGAGCGCCTTCAGGATTTCCTTTAAAGGAACGGCGAAACCGGGTGTCCTGCATACATGGAATGAAGGCCGGTTCTTCCTCTGGAGCCAGTTTGTGATCCACTGCCTGATTTACCGGACGCAGCTGCTGCGGGATATCGGATACACACTGCCGGAGCATACCTACTACGAAGACAACCTGTACGTATACCAGCCGATGGGGCATATCCGGACGCTGATCTATTACAACGCGCCGCTGTACGGATACTTCCTCGGGCGGGGCGACCAGTCCGTGAACGAAAAGAATATGCTGAAACGGCTGGACCAGCTGACGGGAGTTTCCAAAGCACAGCTGACAACCTACCACCTGGACGAGCTGAAGAAGCTGCCGAAGCACCAGTACAAATACATGATCAATAACTGCTGCGGACAGCTGTTCAACGTCTGCGCGCTGCAGTTCATAGAAGATTCGGAAAGAAGCCACCGGATGAACCGGGAAATGTGGGAAACCCTGCGGGCCTTTGATCCGGCTATGTACAAAAAGCTGCGCCGGAATCCGCTGGGACGGGTATGCTGCCTGCCCGGACGGGCAGGGGAGCGGCTGCTGGTTTTCTTCTACCGCTTCGGACGTAAAATGATCAAATTCGATCGCACGGAGAAAAAGAAATGAGCCCGAAGCTGAAGAAGCTCCTGAGCGCCCTGTTCATTGCGGCATCCATCTCCGCCGTGGTGATCATCGCCTTCAGCAATCCCGAGATGGGGAACGGCTGGGAAGCCATTTCCCGGCTGGAGATTCCCTGGATCGGCGGGCTGCTGCTCTGCTGGGCGGCCTTTGCGGGGTTTGAAACGCTGGGGAACCAGATCTGCCTGAATAAACGGGGATGCAGGATTTCCTTTTTCCGGACGTTCCGGACGGTGCTGATCGGCATGTACTACAGCGGCATTACGCCCGGCTCGGCCGGCGGACAGCCGATGCAGGTCAACGCCCTGCGGAAGGAAGGCGTACCCGTTGAATACGGGACACTGTCCCTGACGGTCCGGTTTGTGGCAAACCAGTTCGCGATCTGTATGATGACCCTGGCACTGTTCCTGATCCACCATGATTTTGTGGTGCAGCAGCTGGGCGGAGCCATCTGGGCGGCGCGCATCGGATGGCTGATCAATTTCGTGTCGGTTCCGCTGGTGCTGCTGGCGGCCTTCTGCCGGAAATGGATGCAGAGTCTGGCGGTGAAGCTGATCCGCCTTGGAACGAAGATCCGGCTGGTACGGGATCCGGAAAAGGCTACCGAACGGGCAAACGAAATGCTGGACACCTATCATGAAGCGCTGAACGAGATGAGCCGCCATCCGAAGGAGATCCTGCTGCAGCTGCTGTGCAGCGTATGCAGCCTGCTGGGACTGATGGGAAGCGCTGTGTTCACCTATTACGCCCTGGGGCAGCACGGAACGCCGTGGATCTGTATCCTGACGCTGGCCTGCCTGCTGTTTGTCAGCGCCAGCTATACGCCCCTGCCCGGGGCCAGCGGGGCCCAGGAGGGCGGATTCCTGCTGTATTTCCAGGGGATTTTCCGGGACGGGACGATTGGGCTTGGGCTGCTGATCTGGCGGTTCTTTACGTATTATATCTGGCTGATCACGGGCGTTGTCGCGGTGCTTATACCCACTAAAAAGAAAAAGATACAACGGGAGTGACGAAGTTGGCTATATGGAGTTCCTGTGAGAGCTTGAAGCCGTAAGAAGATCCTTCACTGCGTTCAGGATGACACACCGGGCGAGATGAAGAATCCCGGCAGCGGGAGATTTGATGCTGAGAAGATCCTTCACTGCGCTCAGGATGACACACTGGGCGGGGTGAAGAATCCCGGCAGCGGGAGATTTGATGCTGAGGTGGACACGGTGGAGAATCGTGTAAAACGGAATTATGACCGGGAGATGGAGGCGGAGATTGCCTCCCTGGGCGGGCGGCGGCCTTCGCTGCTCCTGCACAGCTGCTGCGGCCCCTGCTCCAGCGCGGTGTTGGAACGGCTGCGGGAGCATTTCCGGGTAACTGTTCTGTACTACAATCCCAATATTGAGCCGGAAGAGGAATACAACCACCGGAAGGCGGAACAGCAGCGGCTGCTGGGCCTGCTGGGAGGCGATACCGGCTGGCTGGAATGCGGATATGACCATGAGGCTTTCGAAGCCTTCGCGCCGGGCATGGCAGGGGAACCGGAAGGCGGGAAGCGATGCCTGGCCTGTTTCGCGATGCGGCTGGACAAAACGGCGGAGCTGGCCAAGGCAAACGGATTTGAATACTTCACGACGACGCTGAGCGTGAGCCCCCACAAGAACGCAGACAACGTGAACCGTGCCGGCGAAGCCGCAGGGGAACGGTACGGCGTGAAATACCTGTATGCGGATTTCAAAAAGAAAAACGGATACCTGCGATCCCTGCAGCTATCCGCTGAATACGAATTATACCGCCAGAATTACTGCGGCTGCCTTTACTCCCGGGAGGGCCGTTAAGGACGGAAATCGTCATCGGAAGGACGATCGTCATCCGGATCCCGGCTGAGGCGCAGGATGCCGAAGATAGCCAGGGCGCAGAGGAGAAGCCCGGCCAGGCGGATCAGTCCGCCCCAGAGGAAGGACATGGTCATCATGGAAAAGAGGCAGTAGCCGGCCAGGAAGCAGAGCGCGATAATCACCATGACCCGGAAGATCATGCCGAAGGCGCCGGTGAAGACCTTGAGGATTGATTTCAGCATAAGTGATAAACCTCCTGAGGCTGCGAAGATTTTGGGGGATTCTTCGACTCCCCCGGGGCTGCCGCCCGTTTCACACTGAAAACAGTCCACTGGACTGTTTTCCGGGCGTGCGAAACCCCAGAATGACACTGCAGAGATCAGTCGGGGCAGTACCAGGAATAGTCATAGCCTTTGTCGGCGGTCTTTCTGACCGGGATGAGGCGGACACGGACAAGGGCGTTGGGGGCCAGGGTCAGGGAGATCCCGGCTCCTTCTTTTGTCTTCTCCGGGGTGAGGACCGTGCGGGCCGGCTGGCCGGCGGCACGGAGGAAGTCCAGCTGATCCTTTGTCAGGTCCGCCGGTTCACCCATGCGGTGCCAGCAGGCCAGCGGATTGCAGGTTTCCTCATCCACCCGGTCGATCCAGGCGGCGGTATCGCCTTCCGCGGGGAAGGTGAGGGACAGCTCCAGGGATTCCTTTTTCCCTTCGCACAGATTCCACAGGACTGCTTCATAGCCGCCGTCCTCCCGGCGGACGATGACGGCGTGCTCATTCCGCAGGACACATTCGCCCCGCAGGTTCGCGAAGAAGGAGAAGACCCAGAGGGTGGGCTTGGGAATCAGGCCGTTGGCCATCATGCCGAAACCGCCGTGGAACGGACGGTTCGGAATGCCCTGCTCCTCAAACACATCGCCAAAGGTCCAGTAGCTGTAACCGTCCGCCACATCGCCCAGTCGGGAAAGAAGGGCGGCAACGGTCACTGCGTTCTCGTTGGTGTCATGAATGGGGCAGAAGGGCGCATAGCTGGTGCTGAACTCCGTGATATACATGGGCATGCCTTTATATTCCGGGAAGGAATCGATGACATCCCTGGATTCCTGCATCTCAGCGATCAGGAAGTCCGGCGAATTCATCTTCTGATACAGGTAGCGGGCCTTATGCTCCGGCTCCCGGCCCATATAGGCATGGCGGGTGACGAAATCCACAGGCAGCTTTTCATCCCGGCAGAAGGCCAGGAAATCCCGGATCCATTCCTGGTGGTTCTGGATGCCGCAGATGGCAGGACCGCCGACGCGCATGCCGGGCAGGACTTCCTTAATGGCCTGCACGGTGATCCGGTACAGCTCCAGGTACTTCGCTTTGTCCGCATGTTCCCAGAAACCGGGGAGGTTCGGCTCGTTCCAGATTTCACAGGGCCAGGTTTCCACCCGTTCCTTTCCGTAAAGCTCCGCCAGGTGCCGCAGGGTTTCCCGCACCAGGCGGCACCACTCGTCCGGATCCTTCGGCGGGACGGTATGCGCCTTCCAGTAGAAAAGCGTCTGGGGCGAAGAGGCCAGCTTCTCCGGCATAAAACCGATCTCCAGGAACGGTTCCAGGCCGTTCTCCAGATACGCGTCCATGACCCGGTCCAGGTAGGTAAAGCACAGCCACTGTTCCCGGGGAAGGAAGGGGGGACCAAATTCCTGCCAGATGCCCAGCTGGTCGCTGAAAAGGCCGTGACCGCGGATATAGCGGAAATGGCATTCCTTCTGCACAGCGGAAAGCTGCTCCTGGTACTCCCGGTGAAGGGCCAGGTCCAGCCGGCCGGTGCCCACACAGTAATCGGTCAGGTTCCGGAAGGATGCGGTATCCCCCGGACGGATCACAATCTCTTTGCGCATGGTTTTACGCCTTTCACGCCCGCAATGCGGGCTTTCTTATTATGCTGCGGAGCCGTCTTCAGCGGGAAAAAGATCATCAAGGTCAATGGGATCGGCTTCCCCGGGTTCCACTTCCACGGGTTCTTCTGCAGGCGTTTCCGTCTTTACATTGGTGATGTTCAGCTGCAGGAGGGAGCCGATATCAATCATGGTGGCGAGTTCGGGGAAGAGGACCAGCAGCTTGCCGCCGGTGACGATCAGGCCGGTCTTCAGGCTGGTCTCCAGGGAGGCGGCCAGCTTTTCGGATTCCCCGGAATCCGGATCCATCAGCTTTTCCAGCTCGATGACATCCGATGTGCTGCCGGCATCAAAGGCAGGCGCTTCATTCCGCAGTTTCATGGTTGAACGGATCGTGAAGGGTTCGCTGTCTTCAATCGCGACAGTCAGGTAGATATTGATATCGGAACCTTCCTCTACGGGAAGCATGGAGGCTTTCACATGGTATTTCCGCCCGTTGCCGGCAGCGGAAATATCCAGGTCAATATTTTTTTCCATCATATCGGCCGACAGGATCGCGTCCACGCCGATCCCGTCCCAGGTCTGGAGCAGGAAGGTTACGGCGGCGAGACTGTCCGCATTGGCGAGGCGGAAGGTGAAGCCGGTTTCGCCCTGCAGGAGGCAGATTTCCAGGCAGGTTTTTCCGCCGTCGCCCGCATAGCGGACAACAGAGAATTCCGCGTCCGCCGGGACATTCGCGGTGAAATCCAGGCCGGAAAGGGCCGGGGGCTGCATACCGAAAGCGGCGAAAACGGCAGCCACATTTTCATCCGACAGGATTTTCTGCGCAGCATCCAGGAGGAGACCCTCTGCTTCCTGCAGGGTGAGGTTGCTGACGAATTTTTGCGTATAATCCACACCGTTCACGGTGAAGGCGCCGGTTTCCGGCTCACCGAATGTTTCCTCAAAGGCGGCACTCAGCTGCAGCCCGGCGGTGATGACAACGGGAAGGATCGCCTGGAGATTGAGCTTTTCCAGAAAATCCTTGACAGAACCGCCTCCGACAGCGGAGGAGGTGATCTGCGACTGCATCTGATCCAGGGTTTCCTGCTTCACGGTGAGCGCCGTCGACGGCAGGAGCCCGGTGGCCAGCGCCCAACCGTCCTCCTGCTTCTGCATCGAGACGGAAAGAAGGGAAGTCCCGTCCACCCTGAGTTCCGAGTGCATACCGGAAGGAGAGAGGGCGGTGCGCAGCGTCGTCCGCTCCAGCAGCTTCGGAAGCGCGGCGGCGATGCCTTCCACAGGCGTGCCTGCCAGCATTCCTTCAATACTGCCGTCCAGGCCGAGACCGACCTCCACCGAGAGGGGCTGCGTAATCCCGAGGGAACCCATTGTTCCGCAGATTCCGCTCAGGGCCATAATGATTACTGTAAGAATACTGAATGCCTGCGTCATCATCTACACTCCTTATCCATACCGGTTTACCAACCGGTGTGTTTAGCTGTTTTTCTACCGGCCTGGCGGCCGGTAGGTTTATTCCTACCGGTTCAAAAATCCGGTGTGTTTTATTTTTCCGGCGCCGGCAGCCGGGCGGCCAGCGCGCCGGGGACAATTTCATACCGGGCCTCGTCCATGGGGATCAGTTCCCCGTCCACATCCACCACCATGCCGGGGCAGCGGAAGGTGATCGCTTTGCACCGGAATTCCCGGATGCCGGGGAGGGTCGTATGCTTGCCGGGAATAAATTTGGTCAGCATCTTCACGATTTTCCTGCGGCTGAAGCGTTTCGCGATGACCACGTCGAAGAGGCCGTCATCCGGCTCCGCGTGGGGGACGGCCTTCATGCCGCCGCCGATCCAGCAGCCGTTGCCGACGGAGAAGATGGTCACCTGCTCCTTCTCCATTTTGCCGTCCAGCGTGATTTCCACCGACAGTGGTTTGAAATGCTTCAGGGCGGCAAAGATCCCCGTCAGATAGGGCAGGATCCCGTGACCGAGGTGCTTGAAGCGGGCCGCCTGGCGCAGCACTTCCACATCAAAACCGGAACCGGATACATTCATGAAATAACGGTCGTTCAGTTTGCCCACATCGAGGCGGCGAAGGGTCCCGCCCAGCTGGACTTTGAAAGCTTCCACCGGATCCTGCGGGAGATTCAGCACGCGGACAAAATCGTTGCCCGTACCGCAGGAGACGAAATACAGGGTGACAAAGCGGCCGGCCAGGCCGTTCACCACCTCGGAAATCGTCCCGTCCCCGCCGATGCAGACGATATCCGTCTCCCCGGCTTCCACCGCCCGGGCAGCCAGGAGAGTAGCATGGCCGGCGTATTCCGTACAGCTGGAGCGGAAGGGAATCTTCCTTTCCTCCAGCAGTTCCCGGACTTTCTTAAATACCTCAGCGCCGGCACCGCTGCCGGCGGTTTCATTTACAATCAGACAGAGCATGCAACGCGCACCTCCCATACTCCTCCCATCTTACCACAGAAGCAGACTGCCCGGAAGGTTTTTTCACAGTTTTTTGCGCTCTGATTCGGAATGTTTTAATGCTTTGATTCGGAAAGAATTGCACTGGAAGCTTCTTAATGATAAAATATACTATCTATGTACCTGGATTATCGGAGGTTTTTATCGGATGCTGACACTGAAACAGATTACCAAGGTTTATTCCGGCGGGGAGATGCAGGTTCACGCGCTCCGCGGGATTGACCTGGAATTCCCGGAGAGCGAGTTTGCCGCAATTCTCGGTCCCTCCGGCTGCGGCAAGACAACGCTGCTGAATATTATCGGCGGACTGGATCAGTATACAGACGGCGACCTGATCATCCGCGGGAAGAGCACGAAACAGTTCAGGGAAAGCGACTGGGACACCTACCGGAACCACGCGGTCGGTTTCGTCTTCCAGAGCTACAACCTGATTCCGCACCAGACGGTGCTGGCCAACGTGGAACTGGCGCTGACCCTCTCCGGCATCGGCCGGGAGGAACGGCGGCGCAGGGCCATCGAAGCGCTGGACCAGGTAGGCCTGAAGGACCAGATCCGCAAGAAGCCGAACGAGCTGAGCGGCGGCCAGATGCAGCGCGTCGCCATCGCCCGGGCCCTGGTGAACAATCCGGAGATCCTGCTGGCGGACGAACCCACCGGCGCCCTGGACAGCGAAA
>Ga0310690_10010357_pt1 | contig 11599 bp, 9 predicted proteins | sample AusTroGonzalo_MG_2_FD_207661 | JGI IMG/M metagenome (GOLD analysis project Ga0310690, IMG submission 207661) | Bovine rumen microbial communities from tropical cattle in Woodstock, Queensland, Australia - Gonzalo_04 (v2) (version 2) | ecosystem: Host-associated > Mammals > Digestive system >...
GCAGCGGAAGCGGCGGTAACGCTTTTGTCGCGACCGCCGACCGCGAAGCCATCATCATCGATCTGGGATTCTCACGCCGGGAACTCCGGAGCCGGATGTCGCGTCTCAGCATCGCCCCCGAAATCCTGTCGGGCGCGCTGCTGACCCACGACCACGACGACCATGTCCGCGGATGCCGCGTCTTCTGCGACGAACTGCATCTGCCGCTCTACGCGAGCAGCGGCACCGTGCGCTATCTGCGGCGGCGCGGCAAACTGCCCGGCAAAGTGGTGGAGTTCGAACCGGGGGCGCGCTTCAGCGTCGGTACCTTCTCCGTCACCGCCTTCCCGGTGCCCCACGACGCCGAGGACCCCGTCGGCTTCGTCATCGCCGCGGACGGCTGCCGGATCGGCTTCGCCACCGATCTCGGCAACGTCAACGCGCTGGTCCGCCGCCACCTCGCCGACTGCGACGCGCTGGTGCTCGAAAGCAACTACGATCCCGACATGCTGCGCCGTTCCGACCGCTCCCTCATGCTCAAACGCCGGATCGCCGGACGCGACGGCCACCTCGACAACTCCGGCGCCGCCGCGGCGCTCGCGGACATTCTCACGCCGCGGACCAAACTGCTGCTGCTCGCCCACGTCAGCCGCGAATGCAACGACCCCGAACTGGTCCGCGAATGCACCGCCGCCCAGTTGGCGCGCCTCCGCCGGAGCGATCTGCCATTCGAGGTGCTGACGCAGGACGCACCCTGCGGGCCCTTCGCCTTCGATCCCGACGCCGGGAAGTTCCTGCGCTGCGAAGAGGGCGGCGCCGGCGGAAGGGAGGCGGCGATATGAAGCCCGCCGACGCCCTCCCCGTGCGGATCTCCTGCCGCAAATGCCGGAGCAAGTTCGACGCCGGCGAACTGGAACCCTTTTCGCTGATCGCCTGCCCGGTCTGCGGCACGACCCTGAGGATCCCGCGCCGCTTCGGCCGCTATCTGCTCGAAAAGGTCTGCGGCGTCGGCGGCATGTCCAAGATCTACCGGGCGATCGACCCCCGGCTGGAACGCCGGGTCGCCGTCAAGATCCTCACCAAAACCGGAAGTTCTCCGGAGGAATCCGCCCGCCTCTTCTTCCATGAAGCGAAGCTGGTCGCCGATCTCGATCATCCCGGCATCGTGCCGATCTACCACTCCGGCATCGAGGAGGGGTCGCCCTTTCTGGTGATGCGCTTCCTTTCCGGCGGCGACCTCGAGCGCCTCTTCCGCGCCGGGACCCTGCCGCCGGCGCGCACGCTTTTGGGCTACCTCGCCACGATCGCCGACGCGCTGCTTTACATGTTCAACGAAGCGGGGCTGGTCCACCACGACATCAAGCCCTCCAACATCCTGCTCGACGGCGAAGGCGGCGCGCAGCTCGGCGACTTCGACCTCGCCGACGTGCGCGAATTCGGCGACCTCAAGACTCCGTGCGAGGAGTGGGGCAGCCCCGTCTACATCAGTCCGGAGCGTCTCTACTCCGGCGGGGAAGACTGCCGCGGCGACATCTTCAGCCTCGGCGCCACGATCTACGAACTCCTCTCCGGGAACGCCCCCTTCGGCATCGCGGGGACCGCGCAGGAACATCACGAACGGCGGCGCGCCATGAACTTCGCCCCCCTCGCCGAAGCCGCGCCGGGCGTCTCCAAGGAGTTTTCGGAGCTGGTCGGCGGGATGCTCGCCTTCGATCCCGCCGCGCGCCCCGGATATCCGGAGATCCTCCGCTCCCTGCGCAAAGAGGCGGAGCGCCGCGACTGATCGCCGCGCCGTCCGCCGGGGTTGTTTTTCCGCGCGCGAGGGTGTATATTATCGGCAGCCCATGAAAACATCGCAGAACAACAGCTCTCCCGCCGACGCCGCCGACAAGTTCGTTCCGGTCAAGCGGATCATTCCCTGCCTCGACGTCCGCGACGGACGGGTGGTCAAGGGCGTGAACTTCGTCTCGCTCGCCGACGCCGGGGATCCGGTCGAAGCGGCGGCGCTCTACGACCGCCAGGGCGCCGACGAACTGGTCTTTCTCGACATCACCGCCAGCAGCGACGGGCGCGCCACGATGATCGACGTCGTGAGACGCGCCGCCGAAAAACTTTTCATCCCGCTCACCGTCGGCGGCGGGATCCGATGCTCCGACGACATCCGCCGTCTGCTTCAGGCGGGCGCCGACAAGTGCTCGCTCAACACCGCCGCAGTGCTGAATCCGGAACTCATCTCCGACGCCGCCTACCACTTCGGCAGCCAGTGCGTCGTGCTGGCGATCGACGCCCGCCGCACCGGGGCTCCGGGGCACTGGGAGGTCTACACCCACGGCGGACGCCGCGCCGCCGGCATCGACGTGCTGGAGTGGGCGCATCGCGGCGTCGAACTCGGCGCGGGCGAGATCCTGCTCACCAGCATGGATGCCGACGGAACCAGACGCGGATACGACTGCGAACTCACCCGCACCGTCGCCGAAGCGGTCGGCGTGCCCGTGATCGCCTCCGGCGGCGCCGGAGGTCCCGAAGACATCGCCGAAGTCCTCGAAAAAGGCAAGGCCGACGCGGTGCTCGCCGCCGGGATCTTCCACTTCGGGCAGTGCACCGTCGGAGGCGTGAAGGATTTTCTCGCGGCACGCGGGATCCCCGTGCGTCCCCTTTCCCGCGTTTCGGCCGACGGCGCCGCCCCCGAGGAGAACGCCGAACGCATCTGAAATCAGCCGGCACTTACGACATTTCAACATAAAACGAAAGGACTCCCCGCCATGAAACCCGAACGCCTCAGAAAACTCGCCCTCGACTACCACTTCAAGGGAAAACCCGGCAAGATCACCGTCATCAGCAGCAAGTCCTGCGAGACCGCCGACGAACTCGCTCTCGCCTACACCCCCGGCGTCGCCCAGCCGTGCCTCGAAATCAAAAATTCCCCCGAGACGGTCTGGCGCTACACCAGCCGCGGCAACCTCGTCGCCGTGGTCAGCGACGGGACCGCGGTGCTCGGCCTCGGCAACATCGGTCCCGAGGCGGGTCTCCCCGTGATGGAAGGGAAAGCCGTCCTCTTCAAACGCTTCGCCGACATCGACACCGTGCCGATCTGCCTCGGCAAGGTCTTCAACGCGAAGGGCCGCACCGATCCGAAACTCGTGATCGAAACCGTCGAACGCCTCGAACCGACCTTCGGCGGGATCAACCTCGAGGACATCGGCGCGCCGGGGTGCTTCGAGGTCGAGACCGAGCTCAAGAAACGCATGAACATCCCCGTCTTTCACGACGATCAGCACGGAACCGCGATCATCTCCCTCGCCGCCATCCTCAACGCGCTGAAGCTCCTCGGCAAGAAGATCGAGAAGTGCCGCTTCGTCGTCAACGGCGCGGGCGCCGCGGGCATCGCGTGCAGCCGCTTCTACATCGCCGCGGGCGCGAAGAAGAAAAACTTCATCATGTGCGACTCGAAGGGCGTGATCCACACCGGGAGGAGCGATCTCAATCCCCAGAAGATGGAATTCGCCCGCGAAACCGAACGGCGCACCCTCGCCGACGCGCTCGTCGGCGCCGACATCTTCCTCGGCTTCTCCGCGCCGAACTGCGTCACCGCCGAAATGGTCAAGTCGATGGCGCCCGGTCCCATCATCTTCGCCATGGCGAACCCGACCCCCGAGATCATGCCCGACGTCGCGCTCAAAGCCGGAGCGTCGGTCGTCGGCACCGGACGCACCGACTTCCCGAACCAGATCAACAACGTCCTCGGATTCCCCGGGATCTTCCGCGGCGCGCTCGACGTCCGCGCCAAAGACATCAACGAAGCGATGAAGATCGCCGCCGCCGAAGCCCTCGCGGAACTCGCCGCCGCGCCGATCCCGCCCGCCGTCCGGCGCGAACTCGCCGCCGCCTATCCCGCGGACGCCGCCGCCGGTCTCTTCGACACGCCCGCCGGGATCCGCCGCGACATGGTGATTCCCAAGCCCTTCGATCCCCGCGTCGTCCCCCATGTGGCGCGCCGCGTCGCCGAGGCGGCGATCCGTTCCGGCGTCGCCCGGCTCCCGATCGAAGACTTCGACGCCTACGAGAAGAGCGTCGCAGTCCGGATCCGCAAGGCGCGCCGGGGATGAGCGCGATGAAGAGCTTCCGCAAAGAACTGGTGATCCATTACCCGCGCCGCCGCGGATACCTCAACCTGACGCCGCAGGTCGAAGCGGCGCTCGCCGAATCGGGGATCCGCGAGGGACTGCTGCTCTGCAACGCGATGCACATCACCGCCTCGGTCTTCATCAACGACGACGAAGCGGGGCTCCACCGCGACTTCGAGGAGTTTCTGGAGCGTCTCGCTCCGGAACTCCCCCACGAGCAGTACAGCCACAACGGATTCGAGGACAACGCCGACGCCCACATGAAACGGCAGATCATGGGGCGCGAGGTCGTCGTCGCCGTCACCGACGGCAAACTCGACTTCGGTCCGTGGGAACAGATCTTCTACGGGGAATTCGACGGGCTCCGCGACAAGCGGGTCCTCATCAAGATCATCGGAGAATAGCCTCCCCGGGACGCCCCCTCCCCTCCGGCTTCAGAGGGGATCGCGCTCAAGGAGATTCCGGAACCCCGCTTCGGAGGCGTCGAGGAAGGCGCCCCAGGCGCCGGGATCGACAAAGGCTCCGGCGTCGCCGGACTTCAGCCGGGCATAACGCTCCGGCGTATGGTTCTGCCAGCAGTGGTTCCCGATGAAAAGCTCCACCTTTTCGCGGCGGCAGCGCTCCAGCGAGGCGGCGAAACGACCCCGCCAGTCTTCCGCCTCCAGTCCGTACTTGCGGATGTAATCGCTCTCAAGGGAGTTGAGTCCGGCGCCGCCCATGGTCCCGGCGCGCACATCGCCCTCCGGGGCGCGGACGGTCCAGAAGAACGAGAAGGTCCCCGGCGTGTGTCCCGGAGTGGCGACGCAGTCGATCTCCGTGTTCCCGAGGCGGATCCGGTCGCCGTCCCGAAGCAGATGATCGGGGCGGAAGGCGACCGGGAACGCCATATCGTACTCGGGCGCCCAGGTAAGCTCCGGACGGCTCCCGTCCACCATGCGCAGATCGTCCGCGCCGATGAAAACCTCCGCGCCGGTGAGTTCCGCGAGGGCGCGGGTCGCCGCCGCGTGGTCGATGTGCCCGTGAGAAAGAACGATGTATTTCACGTCGGCAGGCCGGAATCCGAGCCGCCAGATGGCATCCACCACGGCGTAGCAGCCCTCCTGATATCCGGCGTCGAGCAGAATCAGCCCCTCCCCCGTGTCGATGAGATGCGTCGATGCCGGATAACTCCCGGCGAAGAAACAGTTGCCGTACAGCCGGAAAGGCTCCATGTATCCTTCCCAATGGTATTTCTGCATGTGCATGCCGTCCTTTTTTTTGCGGTGAAGTGACGTAAACAGGCGGAAACCCGAAATGCGCGTTCCGCATGCCCTGTGACAATTTAGCTCCGGAACGGCATAAAATCAACCCCGTCCTTCCCCGAAAGACCCGATTTTCCCCGGGAAGATCATGCGCTTCGGCCGGCGGGGGGCGGCAGCGGCGCCGATCCTCCGGGGGTCCCCGGCGCGCGTTTCACCGTTTTTGACATGCCTTTGAGACGATATGACATTTCCATTGTTCCGTACCAAGTCTATAGTATGCCGAATGCAGCCGGACAACGCGAACCCAAGGAGACGGAAATGGCAATTTTGACACAAGAGGAATTCGACCGCCGGATGCGCGCGGCGCAGGAGGCGGTCCGCCGGAACGATCTGGATGCGATCCTCGTTTTTTCCACCGAATCGGAACCGGCGGCGGTCCGCTATTTCGCGGATTACTGGCCGAGCTTTGAAACCGCGGCGGTGCTGATCCCCGCCGACGGCGCGCCCGCGCTGCTGATCGGTCCGGAGTCGCTGACCTTCGCGAAGAGCCGTTCCCGGATCCCGGAGATCATCCAGCTGATGGATTTCCGGGAATCCTCCCAGCCGGAGTATCCGGGTTCCACCCTGCCGAAGTGGAGCGACGTCGTCGCGCGCTTCCGGCTGAAAAAAATCGGGCTCTGCGGCTGGCATCTCTTCCCCTACGTCATGATGACGGAACTCGCCGCCGCGATGGGCGGGATCGCAAACGTGGTCCCGGCGGACCACATGATCCGGCCGATCTTCATGAAGAAAAGCGCGGCGGAAGTGGCTTGTCTCCGGGCTTCCGCCAAGGCCTCCGAGGCGGGATTCAAGGCGATCCTCGAAGTCATCCGGCCGGGCATGACCGAGGCGGAACTCTGCGGCGTCGCGACCGCCGCCATGACCGCCGCCGGAGCCGAATGCACCGGATATCCGATCTGGTGCTGCTCCGGACCGAATTCCGATCAGGCGATCAGCCGTCCGACCATGCGGCAGGTGCGGTGCGGCGAGATCATCCATTTCTCCATCGGGGCGAAGGTGGAAGGCTACAGCTCCAGCATCGGACGCCCCGTGGTGCTCGGGCACTGCCCCGAAGAGATCCGCAAGTTCCTGCAAGTCGGGCTCGACGCCGCGAACCTGACCTTCGACGTGATGCGCGCCGGAGTCAAATCGGGCGATGCCGCGCGCAAAGTCCACGATTACATCCGCGCGCAGGGCTACGGCGACGCGATCCTCTACGGTCCCGCCCACGGCTGCGGCGAAATGGAGTGCGAGTATCCCTTCCTCGAAACCAGCTCCGAATACATGCTGGAACCCGACATGACCTTCATGCAGGATATGTTCCTGCACCGCGGCGGCATGGGGTTCCGCTGGGAGGACGGTCTTCTGGTGAAATCCTCCGGTCCCGCCGAAATGCTCTCCAGTTACGGTCGCCGGATCAACATTCTGTAAAGGGAGCCGCGCCATGGTCATCGACATTCACGGGCATCTCGGCAACATCAATTTCAGCAGCTTCTGGCAGGCGGACGCCGACCGTCTGGTGAGGTACATGAAGGAATCCGGCACGGAGAAACTCTGCCTTTCCGCCTCGCGCGCCATCATGTACGACATCCGCGAAGGGAACGCCGAACTGGACGCGGTGCTGAAGAGATACGATGAATTTTACGGTTATGTCGTCGTCAGTCCGACCTTCCCGGAAACGGAGCGGGAACTCCGGTATCTCGAGGAGAATCCGAAATTCCGCGGCGTCAAGATCCACCCGGATTACCACGGCTACGATCTTTCCGCCCCCTCGAATTACCGCTATGTCGACCGCATCGCCGACCGGACCCCGATGATGCTCTTTCACGTTTCCTGCATGCCCGGCACCGGATTTTCTCCGGCGGCGACCGTGATTTCCATCGCGAAGAACCACCCGGAAACCAAATTCGTGCTGGCGCATTGCGCGGGACTGTACCAGAACAGCAGCTACCCATTCTTCCCGAACATGGACGCGCTGGAACGGATCTGCGACGCCGGACTTCCGGAAAACGTCTGGATCGACACCGCGCATTATCTCCTCTATGCGTATCAGACGGTCATGGCGAAAATGGTGCGGCTGGCGGGGGCGGAACACGTTGTCTTCGGCACCGACTGCCCGCTGCAGGGACCGCTGCAGATGAAGTTCGCACAGGAAGCCGTGCGGACGCTGGAAATCCCCGACGCACAGAAGGAACGGATCCTCTCCGGCAACGCCTTGAAAATTCTCGGCATCGCCTGACGATCCGGGCGAAACTCTCCGCCCCCATCCGCTGCGTGCGGAAAGTTCGGAAGACGGAAACCGCTGCCCGGACCGGCGGATCGCGCACCGCCCGGCGGGAGGAATCCAGGGCGTTTTCTCCGGGACGCAATTGAAAATTGCGTCCCGGAGTGTATATTATCCGGCAAAACAAGACAAGTACGGGAACGCCGCCATGAGGCGGCTCTGCCGGATCCGCCGGGCAAGCCCCGCCGAAAAAGAAAAAAACATGTTCTGCCTCCAAACCGGAAATCCTGCCGCCGATCTCGCGCTCAATCTTCTGATCTTCGTCCTCGGGACCGCCGTGCTGGTCAAGGGCAGCGATCTCTTCGTCGACTCCGCGTCGGCGATCGCCCGCTCGTGGGGAGTCTCGGAGCTGGTGATCGGTCTCACGCTGGTCAGCATCGGCACCTCGCTGCCGGAGCTGGCGAGCAGCGTTTACGCCGCCATCCGCGGCGAAGGGACCTTCATCATCGGCAACATCGTCGGCAGCAACGTCACCAACATCGCGCTGATCCTGGGGATCGGGATCGCGGGCGTGCGGGAGATGCCCTTCGAGCGCAGGATGCTCCGCCGCGACGGAGCCGTCATGATGCTGGTCTATCTGCTCTGCGCCGGACTTTTCGCGGTTCCGCTGCAGGAGACGGCGGCAGGCGTCCGGCGCGGGATCGACTGGCGCGGAGGGATCCTCCTGCTGCTCCTCTGCGCCGGGTATCTTTATCTGCTTTTCCGCCAGTCCGCACAGGAACCCGGCAAGGCTCCGGAGGAGCGGCAGCCCTTCGCCGTCGCGGGAAATCTGCTCCTGCTGCTGCTGGGGATCGCCATGATCACCGCGGGCGCGAAGGGGATGGTCGATCCCGTGGTATGGGGAATGCACCGGCTCGGTGTCAGCATGATGGTGATCTCCTCCACCGTCGTCGCCTTCGGGACCAGCGTGCCGGAGCTGGCGGTCACGGTCGCCGGGATCGTGAAACACCATCACGACATCGCGCTGGGCAACATCATCGGGAGCTGCGTCTTCAACATCCTGCTGATCTTCGGCGTCACCGCCTGCATCCATCCGCTGATCCTGGAACCCGGACCGGCGGGGGTGTTCAATCTGGCGTGGATGGAGGTCACCGGCGCGGCGCTGCTCCTTTTCATGGCGGCGGGGAAAACCGTTCTCAGGCGGCGGACAGGGATCCTCCTCCTCCTCTTCTACGCGGTCTTCATGCTCTTCAATCTGCGGATGGCGCTGCGGGGATGACGGCGCCGGATCAAAGGAGCCCCGACTCCTCCAGATGCCGCCTCATGGAGATCACCCGGTAGCCGTTATCGTAAAGGTACTTCATGCACTTTGCGAAAAACTCCGGCGAAGTGTTCACCCATTCGTGGACGGGATCCGGCACCCCGTGAAAAAGCAGGACCGGCACCCTGCCGCCCCCGGCGGCGCCGACGGCGGAATAAAAGGCGAGCTCCATGTCGTGCTGCAGCGGCGTGGAGGGGATCCGCATCGGATCGTGCTTCTTCGCTTCCCACGGCATCGCCTCCGTCGTTCTGGCGGCGCGGAACCCGTGTTTCTTCAAGAGCGGGACGGCGTTCTCCGCGAAGGGACCGCCGGGATAGGCGAAGGAGACCGGTTCCGGCACTCCGTTTTCCGCCAGAAATGCGTTCAGCTTCACGATCTCGCGTTCGATCTCGGCGGGAGCGCATCTCCGCAGATCGGGATGGCTCCAGCTGTGATTCCCGATCTCGAATCCCATATCGGAAAGCTCCTTCACCTCCCGCCCCGAAAGCAGATTCCCGCCGTTCTTCCGCCGCCATTCGTCGGAGAAACGGCAGATGAAGAAGGTGGCGTCGAAGCCGTAACGCTTCAGGAGGGGCGCGACCACCTCCAGATGCGACTTGCAGGCGTCGTCAAAGGTGAGGACCAACGTCCGCGGATGCGCCGGTCTCTCCGGGAAACGGAATCCGCAGCTCCCCCGGAGAAACGCCGCCGCCTGCTCCTGCCACTGCCCGATGTCGGAGCGTCCGTAGCCGAGCGCCATGCCGTGCGGTCCCTGCGGGAAGAGATGAAGTTCGTGAAGCACGCCGTGTTTCCGCAGCGCCTGCGCCAGCAGGAGCGTGTTTTCCACCGGAACGGCGGCATCCTCCAGCGTATGCCAGATGAAGGCGGGCGCGGTTTCCCGCGAGACCCGGGTCTCGAGCGAAAACTCCCGGCGGCGGGCGGAATACGCCTTCCCGAGAAGGTTCCGGAACGATCCGGTGTGAGCGTACTTCCCGGATGTCACGACAGGATAGCAGAGCAGCATCGCATCCGGGCGGGAGGGGAGCGCATCCGCCTCGTCCGCAGGCACGGGGATCCCGATCTCATCCTCGGGCAGGATCCCGGCGCAGGCGCAGAGGTGTCCTCCCGCGGAGAAGCCGCAGACCGCGACGTTCTCCGGCACGACGCGCCACTCCGCCGCATGATGCCGGATCAGCCGGATCGCGCGGGAAATGTCCTGCTGCGGCTCCGGAAAACGGTGAGGCGCCACGCGGTAGTCGAGGATGAAGGTGCGGAATCCCAGCTCGGCGAAGCGCCTCGCGACGGGATCCCCCTCGGTGGAGCGGCAGACGCTGCCGTAGCCGCCGCCGGGCACGACGAGCATCGCCGGTCGCGCCGCGTCGCGGTCGGAGAAGGCGCAGACGGTGAGGGTGGAGGAAACGTCGGAACGGTTCCAGAGCGGCACGGAAGTTTCTTTCATATCAACCTGCTCCCGTTCCCGCTCTCCGGCTCTCCGGACAGCCGCGCCCGGAACGCTCCCGGCGGCGTTTCCCGCGGAACGGGCTCCTTTCGCCTTAATATAGCATCATCGGAGCGCTTTTTCCAAGCGAAACGCCGCCTTCGGAACCGCCTCGTCAGTCGAGGGGGAAGAGTTCGGCGGAGCATCCGGCGAGCGTCACCGCCTTGCCGCCGACGCGAAGTTCCTGGGGGCGGTCCAGATAGTTGACCGCGATGAGCGCGCGGCGTCCCTCCGGCGATTCCCACGTCGCGTGGTAAAACGCCGGATAGGGTCTGACAGCTCCCTCCGGATCGAACTCCTCCAGCGTTTCTCCTGAAACCGGCAGCGCGTCGGAGAGCATCTTGCCGTACAGCAGATACTCGGGATGTTCCCGCCGCATCCGGGTCAGGTTTTTCAGCAGCGCGAAGAGCATCTCCTGCCGCGGGGCGGATTCGCTCCACGGGAGCGCCCAGCACCAGTGCGCCACCCCCTCCCCCTTGAGCGTCACGCTCAGAAGATCGCCCGCGCGGAAGGCGTACGCCAGCCGCCGGTTGAGGCTGTAAGGCGAACGGTCGAAGTCGCACATCCAGCGGGAACCGCACTGGTTGCCCGAGAAGTTGGCGGTGACGCCGTGCAGGATGAACTGCTGCAGCGGCACCGGCTCGCCGAAGAATCCGGCGAAGGGCGCCCGGGCGTCGTTGAGGGCGAGGAATTCCGCGAAGGGTTCCGCCGCGGCGCTTTCGCAGCCGAGCAGCATGGTCTTGCCGCGCCGGCGGAGCTCATCCGCGATCCCGCGCATGAACTCCCGCTGCATCGAGGTCTGCCACGCGCCGGGCACCGGCGGATGATGATGGTCGCGGGCGAAGCAGTTGTGGACGCATCCGCCGTGATTCTGGTCGAAGAACTGCGCGTAATCCAGATCGAAATCGGCAAGTTTCAGGATCTCCTCCCGCACGATCCGGCGCGCCGCTTCCTCGGCGAGACAGAGTTCGTAGCCGAGACGCTGGCTGTCGACGCCGTTGCAGACCGAGGCTTCGAGTTCGCCCTTGGGACCGCGCAGCATCATCTTCTCCTGCTCGGGCGTGCATCCGGGGGCGTACTCCGGCAGGATCGAGCTCGAGCAGGTCCACGCCGTTCCGGAGCAGTAGACGCCGAGGAGGTTCCCCTCCTTGTGCAGCGCGTCGCGGAACTCCGCCAGCATCGTCTCGCCGCCGT
>Ga0310690_10010358_pt1 | contig 11598 bp, 10 predicted proteins | sample AusTroGonzalo_MG_2_FD_207661 | JGI IMG/M metagenome (GOLD analysis project Ga0310690, IMG submission 207661) | Bovine rumen microbial communities from tropical cattle in Woodstock, Queensland, Australia - Gonzalo_04 (v2) (version 2) | ecosystem: Host-associated > Mammals > Digestive system >...
GTAACATAGTTAGACAGGTCAATTTCTGTACTGCCTAAAAGTTCCCAAGCGTTATCCTGCCAGATATATTCGTCATAGACATTGTTCGTAAGTGCCGTAGTTTTAGGGACAAGATAGATAACGTTAGGCTCACCACTTGCAGGAAGTGTAGTAACCTTTTCAAACCTGCCATTAACCGCTGCACTTATGAGGTTATTAACCTCGGTTTGAGTATAGGTATCAGATTTGAGATAGTAGTTTGCAAGGTTATTAACTGTGTTAGTGATAAAACTATTGTCATTCTGCAAATCACTTGTCTTTGTCGGTACGGGAATGTTAATAACCTTATCGGTAGTCTGATTAAGCGAAAAGGTATCTACGTTCTGATCATTCTTCTGAATAGTGATGGTAGGATTGTTAACCGTAGGAATATCGCTTACGTCAGCTTTGTTATCCCAAGTTGATTTTTCTGTATCGGTTACAAGCCTATGGTTTTCATCATCTGTCAAGTCCGATAATTCAGTAGGAATATCGTCTGTATCAGCTTTACCCTCTAAAGCGGTGTCAATCGTCTGTTTATCATAGACATTTTCAATTTCAGCATAAGGAGTAAGATCAACATTAGCAATCTTGTTAGCGTCAACTACAGATGTACCGTTGACTTTAACATCTTTAACACCGTTACCGCTACCACTATTGAACTGAATCTCACCTGTCATCATGCCGTGAGCGTCCATTGTACCTTCAAGAGAACTATAGTTATTAGCCATTAGCGTGTTCCTCCAATTCTACCTCAACGGTGAAATTTTTGTTAGCTTTGATTGTGTAATGCTGATCGTCAGCAGTAACAACCTCAATCTCATACTTGTAAAAGCCAAAGGCTAAATCCTCTGTGTCTGCGGGAACTATCGACAGATGGGCTTTATTGTTTTCCAAGTCAACTAAAAATTCCTTTTCCAGAACTGTACTATCAGTTTTCAGCCTGAAAAATACCTTGTCACCCTCGACAAACTCATAGTCCTGTATCTCCCCATCTTCGTCACGATACTTTAGGTTCTTAACGTCCAAGTCAAGGTTATCACCCCTTGTCAGCCACATATTATCGTCCCTGTCTTTCCTGAAAGCCATATCCTACCTCCTTTTATGTTTACGGCAAGGGGCTTTATTGCCCCTCACCATTTAAACATCATGTCTTGTAAAGTCTTATATTCTTGTAAACAAACGTTACGTTACGTTCACTATCAGCGATTGCCGAATAGTTAATTGCTATCCATATCTTTTTCCTGCTACCGCTATTGAATGTAGTAGTATATGTGTGATACTCGTTGCCAAGTTCGTTAAGTCTGCCACCATTCTCACTAATGATGTTGTAATCCCACCATGAGCCATTATCTTCGGGATTAGCACCCAAGATGTAAGCAGCCATTTGATTAGCCGTGTACTGACGCTCCCCAGAAGTACATTTAACATCATAAGCAAACGCATAATTTGTGTTTTCCTCAACGTCAGCTTCGTAAATGATATGCTCCCATCCGTTATAGCCGTTAAATACTACCGTGGTTTCCAAACCATTCTTTGTGATATTGATAACATCATCAGGAAGGTATTTATTCCATGTAGTTAAATCGTCAAGTACAAAGAACTCTGGTATGCCATCAAAGTACATCTTGTAAGTAACGTTTCTGGTAGAATTTCGATACCAAACAAGGTAGAATATCTTGTTTTTATCTATGTCAGCCAACGATATTTCATAAGTTGCCTTAGTCTGACTTGCAAAATCATAAAGCCATTTAAGCACTCTACCCTTGCGAGGGTCTTGTGAATAAAGCGGATAGCCCCAAGCCGTAGGCATTACGTCTAATAAGCCCCATCCAAAGTCAGGATAGTTATATTCTGCCTTTGTAGTAACCTCAATAACCATCTTTGTAGCACTACCCTTACGCATAGCCGTTTTCGGTACGAATTTAGCCTGAGCCTGTGTCCTATCATAGAACATAAATGTTCCGTCCTCTTGATACCATGCGTAACAAGTTTCCTTGTTAATCTGACCGTCAAGGTATCCCGCATTTTCTAACTCTACGATAGGATTGATGTAGTGGTTATAGCTGTCAATCAGCATCAAACGTCCAATATCGTAATCGATATATTCAGGATCGCTAACAAGGTTATCGCCACGGCTTGTAGTTGCAAAGATTACGAAATAATATCTTGCCTGATTATCCAACGTAGTTACGTCAGCAGGACTAATCTCATGTTCAAGGTCAATAGAACCGTCACAATCAGCAAGGCTATTAGGTATTGCACCCTTCTTGTAGCCTAATTTCTGTAATGTGTAAGTTCCAGAAGTAAGTACAGGCATTTCAAAACCAACTTCAACAACAGTTCCGTTAAGGATTACGGATGTAATCAACGGGGCTAACAGATTCCTTTGCGTATTAACGCTTACAACCTTTGTAAATCTGTAACGCTGTTTTGTTACTCCGTTATCTACGAAATTGCTATACGGGAAAATGCCGTAATAGTATTTTTTGTTTTCCTCAATCGTATCATCAATAAATGGTGTTTCGCTGTATTCATCACGGGTAGTGCTATTAACAAGTATCGTACAATCATCCCACGGATGTACAGGGACACCTGTTTCGCTTCTTACTACTATCGTGCCTACCCACGTTTGAGGTTCCGGCTGATTTGTAGATATATCTGACGGGTCATTCCATGTTATGTTTACACATTCATTATCCCTGTCATATTCAATAGAAACATTACTCGGCTCTTGCAAGAATCTTATTCCGTTATTTCTGCAATACTTGATAAACATTTCAGCAGATTCGTCATTAACGTTTCCGATTCCACCTGCCCCGTCAGCCGAATTATTCTGACTATCCCCAACGTGCCATTTATCGTTAATCTGATACTTAGGCTGTTTACGATTACCACGGCTTGTATAGGTATCAAGCATACTGCCTAAACCCTTTAAATGACGTTCAAGTACGTATGTGTTATACTCACCTATGTCACCGACAACCTTAACATTATCGCCAACCTCGATACACAAGTCCCCAACGTGTTCGACATTCATAGGGGCATAACGCCTATGTGTAACCTGTTCACGGATATTAAGCGTAGCCTGTTTAATGTTGTCCTCACCGTCAGGCAAACTCTTAATGCCTGAAAGTACAAAGTTGTCAACGATATTGTAAACGCTCGGATGCCTGTAGGATGATGAACCCTCATAAGCAAGCTGAATATTGTTCTGGTCATAAACCCTAACAAAACCAATGCCCCAAACAGCGAAATCCTCATAAGTTGTAGGCGGCTTTCTGAAATCATCAGTAACAGTTCCAACTGTTTCAGCATCATATTTAACAAGCGTAACATACTCAAATACGCCCGTTCTGCTTATATGACCGAATACACCATTAGCATTAAGTAAACCGCCCATAAAAAAGCCAAATGTGATCGTATCGCTCTCGATATTTTTCGGAACGTAATAATCGTCATTTATAAGTTCGGTTTCCTCGTTCTGTTCGATAATGTAATCAAAGTCTGTAGCTATATATTCAAACAGGCTGTCCCTTAATTCCTTAACGGTCAAAGGTTCATTATCATTGTCAGCGTAAACCTCGTTATACCATTCCGTAATATCCCAATCCCTTAAAAAATGGTTAGCGTCATAAAGGATTATCTCTCTTGTACGCCTGTCAGCCGAATACTTGTCCGAATAGCAGATATATTGTCCTACCTGAAACAAGGTATCGCTATCCCCGTTAAAGTAGATGTAGATATTCAGCATTAAATCATCCGTGTTAGTCTTTAAGTTCGGAATACTCGCCTTATTGTTAATCGTAAAACTGACTTCCGCACTTTCCATCAAGCCCCATGTAAGATCATCTTCCGAACAAAGACTTTCCTCTAACCTAAAGGTATTGGTCTTAACGTCAGCCGTATGTATCTCAACTGTAGCATTAGTTACTGTAGGAGCTGTCCCCGTAACAGGCGTAACCGAAGCAGCTTCATCTACTATCAGTATGTCTTTGGTTTGATGGGACTTGTAAAATAAATCCCGGTAAGCATATTCAACCATGTTTTTATCCTTCCCAGATAAAACCTAATTTCTCAGAAGTTTTCTTGCCAATAGTACCCGTTTTATCACTAAGACCGTTATCATGCTTAAAGTTACGGCTTGCATATTCAGTATTCTTGCCGAAAACTCCGTCAATCTGACCAACGTTGTAACCCTTTTCGGTAAGTAACGCCTGAGCCGTTTTAACATCCTCACCCCTCATATAAGGGTCTGTCAGTTTAAGTTCACGCCTGAGTACAGGTTTTTCGTTAAGATCAACCCACCAATCAGGTCTTGCAATCTTTTTCCACTCACGTTTGAATAAGTCTGTCATTACTACGCCATCCGCAGTCCCCTTAGCCTCAATAACGGTCTTTTCATCAATAGCATAGCCAACATGACCAAGTGAATCTGTAAACACAAAATCACCCGCTTTAACTAACTCTAAACGTTCAATCTTGTTAGGAATAGCGTTATACATATCCTTCGCCCGCATATCATAGGCAAATATGCCCTTTGACATAAGCCACTTCATGCCTAAGCCAGAACAATCAAATGCCAAAAGTGTAGCTATATCTATTCCGGCATCTATTTTTTTCTGTAGCAAAGTAAGTACGTTCTGGACAAGTTTAGGATCGTTTTTTTCCATAGCACAAAGTTTATGTAGCAATTCTACAAACCTTTCGCCTTGCGCTCCAAGTACATACATCATGCCAAGCATGGCAATTAAGTATGATTTAAACTCTGAAAATTTAGCTGTCACTTTCGCCATTATTCTTCTCCTTATTGTAGTTAGCTGTACTAACGCCTATAAGAGTACCTATTAGCGTTCCGATTGCACCGATAATAGTTACAATTACGTTTACTGTTTTAGGGTTAACATCAAGAACCCCTAAGACTACCGACAAAAAAGTAACTATTGCCGGAATACAGATAAGCGCAACCCACTTTAAAATGTCATAAACTTTGTTCGGTATTTTCATGTCCTACCTCCTTAATCTGCTGCTGTAGTTACTCCACCAATAAATGCCAAACGGCAAGAATCGTATCTTATTTCACTTGCAGAAGCAAGGTACATCTGCGGTTTAAAGTCCGCCATGTACCCCCTCTGCGTTACATAATCGTCAATTTCGGGGATATATGCCGTAATATTACATTCCCTTGCATATTCCTTGCCCGTAATAAACTGTGCGCTTATACTGCTCATAAGCGATGCAAACTGTGTATGATTTAACTGATTAACAGTTTCAAACTCGACTTTTAAGGCTTTAAGCTTTACAGCATCCCTATGCAAGTAACCCTTTGCATCCGTCCAAGGTTCGTAATCCTGCATATTTACATAAGCATAATAGCTATCAGCCTTTATCATACTCAAAGGTATGGTATAATCACCGATCTTGATTAAATATCCTGCGTATGCCATGTCCTGCCTCCTTATGCAAATGCACTATGCCCTAATTTGTTCTTATAACGTGCATCTTCCTCACGCACTACTGTAAACATTCCATGAGGATCACCCTCAATCCTGAATACAACCTCTGTCTGTCCGTTAGCTGCTGCCTGATTAATTGCACTCGCCATCTGCGACATGAAAGCGTTGTTACTGTCCATATTGCCATAATTGAAACTGCTACCAACATTAGACCTGCCAATATTGAGTGACGGGATATTCCACTTGTAACCCTTAAACTCGGATTGCATAGAAGTTGCTAACCTATCCATAGACTTGTCAACTTCATTCGTTCCATCTTCAATACCAAGTGCTATACCATCAGGAATATACTTGCCTAAACGCTTATACAGTTTGGACGGTGAAGCCATTTCGTTCTTCTTCATGTAAGTGGTTTTTGTTTCATCCGAAACACCACCGATAGCCGTAGTAACCATATGACCGTTTTCGGTAATCGCATAACCCAAAGCCAAGTCAATATTCATTCCGGCATCATCAGCAAACTTAACTAATGTCAGTTTGAAATCATTAAGTGCGCCCTGTACGGCTTTAGCCCCGCCGCCGTTGTTGATTGTGTCAGCAAGGTTTTTATAACTCTTGTCAACTTCTTCTGGTAACGTGCCACCAAAAAGTTCTTTTATATCATCTTCCAACTTACCCATGACAGGTTTTGCACCATGAGTAAGGGCTTCTTCTATCTTGCCAACGTCTTTACTTAATCTGGTAGAAATATCGTTAGCGTTATAGATAAGTTCGCCTGCGTTATCGTAAACAGCATTTGTAAATGCTTCTTCCATCTGCCTACGCAACGTAGCCATGTAATTGATAAGTTTGGGTGAGTTAGTCAGAATCGCATACTCTATGTTGTCCATAGTAGCCTGTACTTCTTCGGGAACTTTACCGTCACCAAGTCCGGCAAACGAATTGTTTATGTTCGTAAACAGATTGTTCATGTCGGTTTTGGTAACTGAATCACCCTCTGTAATCTTTTTGTCTATCTTGCTGATTACGTCACTTACAGCATTAGGAAGTTTATTGCTGTTAATCAATCTGGCATTTCTGCGGTTAGCATTATCTATTACATCTTCAACATCATCAACAGTATTTTGAGTAACCTCGTTGTATTTGTTCATGTAATACTCGTACTGATCTTCAAGGTCAATCAAATCACGTTGAACATCACTAAAGTTGCGTTGTGCTTCTTCCCAAGCAACCGCATACTTGTGTATGTATTTAGCTGCTTCTGCAACTTCTTTAGATGTATCTCGTCCTGCCTTAAAAGTGCCGGTTCCTTTAGCCAACTGCTTAATGAACTCGTCACTTAACCCATCTTCTTTCAGTATTCTTTCAGCTTCTTCGTAAGCAGCTCGGCTATCTTTTACTCTTTGCTCTAACTTGTCATAATCAAGCTGTATTTCATCCTTTTGTGATGATAGATCAACAAGATTCTGCAAGTAAGCCTGTGATTGAATATGTGCTTTCTCTTTCTCTATGAGTTTTTCAAGTTCTTCACGCTCGCCCTTATAAGCACCCGTAACTTCGTCTATAGAATCAGCAAGTTCGGGCATGATTCCGATAAGTTCATCTGAATATATCTTTAACAGTTCTTTGGATGCGTCTGTCAAAGTATCGTATGAGCCTGAAAGTGTGATAACCTGTTCAGCAAGCCAATCAAGATTCATTTCCTTGTCATTAACTTCACCCATTCTCATGTCGATATTGACAAAGAGTTCCATTGTGTCAAGGTGCTTGTCACGAACCCACTGATACTTCTCATATTCAATCTCACGTTCAACATCAACTTTAGGTTCGTTTAATTTGGCTGAAATTATATTAATCAGCATTGCTATTCCAAATGTAGCTTTAAATACTAATCCCAAATGACCAAATCCAAGTGCTGACGCTATGGATGTGAAACCTGCTGCCCCTAAAAGTGAACTGATCGCCGATTTAGCCAAACTCTGTAAGCTAAGTGCTGCATATTCACCCGTTTTAATGTCCTTGATATTGTCAATAGACATGGAAACGGCTAAACCTATTTCGATAGCACCTAATCCGGCTTTAGCAAAGTCTATCTTTGTGGACTTGAAATACTTTGTAACGGATGTTGTGATCCTGTCTTTAAGCGTAGCCCCTAATCCTGTGAATTTGAGAAGTGCAAATGCGGTAAGCAATGCGGTTTCAAAAGGAGCAACGCTAAATGAACCCTTCCAAACATCAAATGCTGCCTGTAAAGCCTTACCGACAAGAGTACCAACGCTCTTTAAGATTTCATCCCACTTAATGCCCTCGATAAACTTGCCAATCTTCTTGCCTATGCCTTCCCAATTAACATCATCAAGTGCATCCGAAATGAAATTGAAGAACGATATAGCAAGGTCTGATACATCATTGCCCGCCTTGAAGAAATCACCGATATGGAAATCTTCAACTATCGTTCTGATAGGTTCTAATGCCTTGCTAATATTCTGGGCTATCTCCTGAGCCTTTGACTTCATCTTGTCATAGGCTTCATCCCATACTCTTTCGTATTCTTCTGTCGCCTTGACAATCTGTTCGGTAAGGTCTATCTGGTCTGCCAGACCGCTAACGCCCTTGCTCTTATCGCCACCGATAACCTTTAACTCGTCAAATTCACGGATGCCCTTTTTGGTTTCCTTCATAGACTTGTTAAGATCATCAACGGCTTCGGTATCTTCTTCCATTACGTCTGAAAATCCCGTACCGAACTCGTCAATCGTTAACTCGATACCTAACAGACCCGCAATATCCACTAACAGATTCTTAAATGCTATGGATAAGCCGTTTACCCACGGTAATACTCTCTGCATTACAGGGATAAATAACTGACCCATTACAGTACCTAATTCAGCAAAGTTGTTTTTCAACATACGAAGCTGATTAGCAGGTGAGTTAATGGTATGCGCTAAATCGCCCCATGCAACCTTGCTCTGGTCAAGTATCGCAAGTAATCTCAACTGAGCCTTTTCAGCCTGTGTCATTTCCGATACGGCTTTTTCTACACCATTAGCGTAAGCGTACTGTTCAAGCGTAGCCGCCGTTAAATCAATACCATACTTGTATAATGCCCTTGCCTGCCCTGTTAATGCCGATTGTAAGTTACTTGCAACCTGTTCATAGTCAACGTTACGGAGCGAACCCATATCAGCCGCCAACATACTAAATGCTTTAGCAGTAGCAGTAGATACTTCCTGGGCCTGTCCCATAGCGTTAGTGATACTTGCTATAGATGCCTGATATTGAGTTATTTCTGTGAGATTTAAGCCAAGATTTTTAGCATTAGTAGTCTTGATAAGCCTATCTTCAAGGTCTAATTCAAGTCCTGACATCTGGTGCATCTTACGCTTCATTTCTGAAACGAAAGCATCAGCGTATTCGTCAGCACTACCAATGCCCGCTTTATGGAATGTATCAGTACCTATCTTCTCTGCTACTACATCAAAGTAGTTGTATGCTTCGAGGTAATCCGCAGCACTCATAAAGGCTTTTTTAAGCCCTGACGCTGCCCTCATAGCGATCCAGAACTCCGCATACATCTTGCCTATTGCACTTGCAAGGTTTAATGATCTTCTCGTTGCCCTGTGAGCCGAGGTACTGAAACTATTTAAGGAACTATTTATAGAACGTGTAGCACTACCAATCTTACTTCCCTGTGACGCAAGATTAGTTAGGCTGTTCGTAAAATCAATAATGCTCTGGTCAATATTCTTAACACTTCCGATAGTGTTAAACAGGTGCCGTAATGCCTTTTCAAGTTTCGGGATGTTAACGATAGCATTAGTAATGTTCTTGTTACCCAACTTACCCAATGCTAATATAAGTGACTTAACGCTATCTGTAATATCAGCAGCGTTAGCCAATCCCGCTATAGAACTCGATAACTGACTAAGTGAAACTGATACGTTATCTAATCCGGCAGTATTGATAAGTGCTAACTGACTTATGTTAGTAACGATCCTTTTGTAATCCCACTTAGAGGAATTATCGTTCATGCTTTGGATTACGGCATTAAGATTAGACAAACCGAATGAAAGCTGATTCAGTTTGCCCGTTTCAAGTTTTGCTATGCTGACGGAAAGAGAATCTAATCTCTGTGCCAATTTACCAATGGCATCATAAGCCTTTTGCGATTCAGCATTTATTTGTAACGTTAAGGTTTCTAAATCCGCCATTGTGTAATCCTCCGTTAATCCTGCTTGCCATGCCAATTTTTAGCCCATGTATCAAGCGTAGCCATAAGCAATCTGTTATTATCCTTTAACTTACGCTCGTTTGCTTCATCTTCTGCAATCTTATGGGTAAACGGTTCTTTTACATATTCGGAACGTGCTTTGTAGCCCGCAAGGTTATGTTCAACCGCCGTAGCTACAGCCGATTCAATATATAAGCCCAATTCCCAATTCTTTGTGTCCTGCATACGATTACGGATCTTCTGTGCTTCAAACACATACTCAACCTCTATCGGGCAAGCATCCATGACTTCCTGTTTGGTAAGTCCTAATGCTACATACATAGGCAGCAGTTTTTTATAAAAAAGTTCTGTGTATGTCAGGTTTTCGGGGATTTCTTCTGGTTCTTCTTCGCTCTCTCCTCCATCAGCGAAATCGCTTTCTCTGACTTCTTGAGAAGATCGCCGAAAAAACCCTCTGCAAGTAGTTCCTGTGCTACTATGCCGAAAACGTCCATCAGACCGTGTGCATCTTCTTCTGTACCTTCATCAAAGTAATCATCCAGAAGATCACCGACAGCTTCAAGGCTTTCTACCGGGTTAAACTTCTTGAAGCCTTCAAAAAGTAACTCTCTGGTGGTCTTGAACATCTTAACTGTAAATTCGCTATCCTTTTTGGTTATGGTTCTGTCCGTAAGGATTCCCATAATCTCGGATGCACGATCCAACAGGTCTGTGTCACAAAAACTGTTATATCCAAATTTAATCTTGTATTCTTTACCTTTGATTGTTATTGTTTTCATATGTTTTACCTTCCCTTATTACATTTTTATGTTATCCTTAAAGGGAAGGGGCAGCTTTCGCCGCCCCGTTCCGTTTTCAGGGGTTTGTATGAAGCAAAGCTGACTATCAGCTAAATGCAACCTTTGTGTCCATTCCCTTCGGGTCAACAATGACAAGAGGGAACTCAACGGTCATAAGACCATTCTGAGCCATTTCAGGCTGAGGTATAGCCTCCGGGGGCTGTGCAACTACAAAGAAAGCCTTTGTTAAGTTGGGAGCGATTGTTTCAAACCACATATTAAGGTTGCTTGCCTTTGCGGTCTGATAAGCCTGAATAAGATTGCCCCATTCAGTAGCGGTTTCGTCTGTGAAGTTAACTGTGATAGTCCAAGTACCACCTGTTTCACCACGTCCTGCAACGGTCTTTGTTACATAGTCCTCTAATGCCGAAGCATCAATAGTAGCAGGATTTACTGTGATTCCGCCGATATTGTTGATTCTGTGAAGCTGTGTGAAAGATGTGGGCTTCTCTCCTGCGTAACCTGCTGATTCAACGCCGTAACCGAAGGTAACACCTAAAGTAGATAAACCCATGATCGTAGCATCTGCCATTTCTTTATCCTCCTTGTAAGGTTATTAAAGATTGATTTCTTCATCCGCCCCTATCACTCGCCTATACCTTGAAATAAAGGAATAGGTATCAGAAGTTTCTCTGTTGATCTCACCTCTGAAAATGACATTAAAGCGGAGTTTTTTAAAATTACTCAACACTTCCGAAGCTATTTTGCGCATACCCGCTAATCCGTTATCCGTACCGCTTTTAGCTATTGTGATGTGAACCTCAAAGGTTGCCATCAAAGCATTAACAGTAGTATTATCAAGATCAGCACCCATTTCGGGGCTGTCAAGCATCTTGATATAGATTGCCGGAAGGCTTGTATCATCATTCAGCTTTTCCTGCTGAGTGATATACAGATTCGGATAAGTGGTTTTCAAAGACTTTTCAAGCCTTGTCTTAATGATTGTGTAAATCTTCGGTTCGATACTGAATACCCAATCACTCTGAGCCATTTCCGAACACCTCCCTTGCTGTAGCTTCTACTTGCGTTATTATTTCTATTACGGCATTGTGCA
>Ga0310690_10010359_pt1 | contig 11598 bp, 15 predicted proteins | sample AusTroGonzalo_MG_2_FD_207661 | JGI IMG/M metagenome (GOLD analysis project Ga0310690, IMG submission 207661) | Bovine rumen microbial communities from tropical cattle in Woodstock, Queensland, Australia - Gonzalo_04 (v2) (version 2) | ecosystem: Host-associated > Mammals > Digestive system >...
CAGATATTATGAAAATTGCTATGATTCATGTTTACCAAAAATTAAAGGAAGAAGGATTAAAATCAAAATTGGTGTTACAGATACATGATGAACTTTTAGTCGAAGCACCCATAGAAGAAAAAGAAAAAGTGAAAGAAATCTTAGTACAAGAAATGGAAAATGTAGCTAAGCTAAAAGTACCATTAAAAGTGGAAGCAGAAGAGGGTAAAAATTGGTTACAAGCTAAATAAAAAATAAAAAAACAGTAAATTTACTGTTTTTTTATTTTGGGCCTAGACACAAGAGAAGCGATGTATCCAAAAAAGATTGCTGCGGAAATTCCAGCAGCAGCTGCTTTTGTTCCACCAATAAAAGCTCCAATGAGTCCTTCTTTCTTTACTTCAGAAATGGCACCTTTGGAAAGTAAACTACCAAATCCTGTTAAAGGAACGGTTGCTCCACATCCTGCGAAATCGATTAAATATTGATAAATACCGTAATCCTCCTAAAATCGAACCAATCGTTACAAAAGCTACTAAGATTCTTGCAGGGGTTAATTTAGTTTTATCGATTAAAACTTGTCCCATCACGCAGATAGCACCGCCTACCAAAAATGCTTTCAAAACCATAAACCAATCCATATGAATAATCCTCCTATATTTCAATAGAAATAGCGTGTGCAATGCCGGGAATAGATTCTCCTTGCTGAGAAGTCAAGGCATTAGTTAAAGCTCCTGTTGCTATTAAAAGAATTTTTTGATAATGCTGAGAACGCATCTGATGATAAATATAGCCACTAAACACACTTGCAATACAACCACATCCTGAACCACCGGAATGTGTGTCTTGCTTTGCTTTGTCGAATATTAAAACACCACAATCTTCGTAATGATCACCAATAGGAAAGCCTTGTTGGAGTGATAAATCTATTAGAATATCTTTTCCAATATATCCTAAATCTCCAGTAAAAATAGCATCATAGTAATTAGGCATTCTTCCGGTATCGCGGAAATGAGTACAAAGTGTGTCTAAGGCAGCTCCTGCCATGGCAGCTCCCATATTGGCAGCATCTTTGATTCCCATATCTACAATTTTTCCAGGAGTTAGAATTTTAATAAAAGGACCATTTCCTGCTTTCGTTAAAATAGTACTGCCAGCTGCTGTAACTGTCCATTGAGAAGATGGTGGCCTTTGATTCCCTAATTCTAATGGAAAACGGAATTGTTTTTCTGCACTGCAAAAATGACTAGAACAAGCGCATAGAACATGGTTAGCAAAACCACCATCAATCATAATACTACCTAAAAGATTGCTTTCTACAAATGTAGAACAGGCACCAAAAATTCCAAAAAAAGGAATATTTAAATCGCGCAATCCAAAGCTGGAAGAAATACATTGGTTAATTAAGTCTCCCGCAAAACACATATCAATATCTTTAACGGCTAGTCCTGATTTATGAATGACTAGTTCTGCTGTTTCTTTCACGAATTTGCTTTCTGCTTTTTCCCAAGTTTCTTCTCCCCAAAATTCATCTTCTATGCATTTATCAAAATAGCTAGCAAGAGGGCCGTCCTTTTCTTTAGGGCCAACGATACAAGCCGTCTCTAAAATAGATACATTATGTTCTAATTGATAACTTTGTGTTCCAATTTTTTTCATTTGACTTTTCCTTTCTAATAGGATGGTATAAAAGATTTAAATGAAAAGTAATGCAATCATTCCTACAAGAATACTAGTAGAAATTCCATAGACCAAGACAGGACCCGCAACGGTAAACATTTTTGCGCCAACACCCATGATATAGCCTTCTGATTTGTATTCCATAGCAGGCGAAACAATGGAATTAGCAAAGCCTGTGATAGGAACGAGTGAACCAGCTCCTGCAAATTTTCCAATGCGATTAAAAACATTAAGAGCTGTCAAAAAACTGCTTAAAAATATGAGGGACACAGAAACAATGGTATAACAAGTAGTTTCATCGACCCCTCTAGATTGTGCATATTCAAAAATAACTTGCCCTAAACTACAAATGAAACCACCTACGCAAAAAGCAAAAAAACAGTTTTTGAGAATAGGAGAGTTGGGTGTTTTTTGGTCTACATAGTCTTGATATGCTTGATTGCTTTCTAAAGGATTTGGCTTTTCCATAAAACCTCCTTATTATTCATCTAAATTCATGTTAGAAATATTTTCAATACCTTGTATGGTTTTGTCAATTTCAAATTCTAAGTCTAAATCAACGTAATACTCTGTAATTTTGTCGCCTTGAATTTTGGCTCTTTGTTTGATAATTTCGACACAAGTAAGATTGCTTAAAGTTTGACTTGCATCTTGAATAGAACGAATAATAGCATCTTTCCAAGAAATGTTAGAAACGCCTGTCAATTTAATATGTTTTTTACAATTCATAAAATTTCCTCCCAATCATTTTTTTAGTATTCTCTACAAAAATTTTAAAACTATACAAGTTTTTGAAAAAAGGAGGTAAAAAATCATCTGAAAGAAATGTGAAAACTAGGTTCTTTTTCACATTTTTACAAATACATTACAAGTAAATTACACTTTGGTAAACAGTATTGACTAACGCTTAATTTATGTATAAATTATATGTATAAAAAAGTATAAAAGCGTATTATTTACACAAATTTTTGGAATACTATATTAAAAACTGAGGAGAAAAACCGTGCCAAAGTGTTTAGGAATCTATATTGAGGATGATATAATTAAATATTCAAAAGTGGATAAAACAAAAGACGTTGTGAAAATTGAAAGTTGTCAGGTTGAATTTTATGAAAAAAGCCAAATGATTCAAACCGTAGAGAAAATCATTAGAGAAACATTTAGTTTAAAAGATCCAATTAGTATTAATGTTTCCAATGAATTATACAATTATTTTGAAGTTTTTTCAGCATTAAAACAAAAAGACAAAAATAAATTAGTAGATGTTGATTTTGAATATTTCTGTGGCGAAAAAGGATATAATCAAGAATCTTTGGAATCTAGAATACTTTATAGAAATAGCATAGAAGATATTGATAAGGAAAAAGCGCTTCATATCTCAACGAACAAAGAGGGGTTATATAGAAGAATTCAAGATTTCGGAAATGTCAAGATTACGCATGTTATGCCAGTCCCAATTAGTATTTTTAACTTACTAGATTTGGGTACAAAAGAAGAGAATATTTTAATTGTTAATATTGAGAAAGATACAAAGGTAACAACGATTATAAATGGTGAAGTATATCATGTGGATTTAATTCCACAAGGAATGGGTGATATCTTAGCTGCTGTTAATGCAATTGAAAATGATATGACCAAAGCTTATGAATGTTGTAAAAATACAACCATATATACCCATGATATGCAAGATATACAACCAGATGATAATGAACATATCGATGATATTATGCCAACATTATATAAAATTGTAACAGAAGTTCAAAATATCGCAGATTCAGCAATAGGCCAAATTTCGAAAATTTATATTACTGGAATGGGTACAGCTATTAATAATATAGATTTGTATTTTCAAGAGCATATTCCAAATTCAAAGTGTGAATTATTACGACCATTTTTCATAGATAATAGTGCATATTCGAAGCTTCCTATTAAAGAATATATAGAAGTGAATTCAGCTACTGCGTTAGCTCTAGATGGATTAGGATATGGCGAAAAGACGGTCAACTTTAAAAATGCAGGTGGAGCTGGAAACGGAATAGAGATAGATAGAAAAACAATTGTAAATTTCTTTAAAGGTTTAGTAGATCCTGATAAAGAGATGAATGCCATTGATAAAACTGCTTTGCGTTTGACAATTTGCTTGTTGATTGGAACATTAGGATATGCTTTTGCTTCTCACTTTATTGCAAAGGAAATGGATTTTAAATCTGCTCAAATCGATGCGCAGATTAATGTAGTAAAGGGAGAAATCGAAGATATTAACGAAGATATCATTAATATTAATACAGGTAGAAATGCGTATGACCAGATGTATACTACTTTGGAAGCAATTAAGAATCCACCAGAAGATGAAAATGGAAATGCTTCTACAAACGCTTCTGCAACCTTAGAAAGAGTGCATATTCCAAAAGATGCTATACCAAATTTATTGTATAGAATTGTTAGTATCATTCCAAGACAAGTAAGAATAACCTCTATTAAAAATACAGAAAACAAACATATTGTAATAGAGGCACAAGCATCACAATATGAGCAATTGGGTTATTTTAGAGCAGCTCTTTCTACTTCAGGTTATTTAGAAAATGTTAAATCAACAAGTGGAACAAAGAGTGGTGGAACAGTTGTAATAACAATAGAAGGAGATTTGCCATAATGAAGAGATTAATTACATTTATTTGCTTAATCATAATCATTGTTGTTGGTTATTTCTTAGTAAAAAATGGCTTTGAAAATGATTATTTCAATATATCAAGTTACGAGACAATTGAGGAAAAGTCAACAGAATTAACCAAAAAATTGGCGGAATATGACCAAGAAAATCAGGATAAATATAATGAAGCAGCAAATAATTTGAATGTGGCTATGAAAGGATATAAAGTTTCAAAAGAGAAATATGAAACAATTTTTGCAGAACTAGCAGATGTTATTGATAACGGAGAGGGTGATGCAGATGCTATTGAGGAAATCATATATTCTGATAAAGAAAAGTATAAAGTAGATTTCCTTTTGGTTACATTAGGTGATTATGGAGCAAAAGAAGGTGTAGATGTAGTATATCAATTGTCAACGAGTTCAACGATTGATCCTAATTCTGCTACGTTAAATTATTTCTTAGCAGATCTTAAGTTTACTGTAACAGGACAATATATTGATGTTACAAGATTTATAGAAGATTTAGAAGATGATGAGAAACTAGAATGGGAAATCAATAATTTTGAAATGGCAAGTGGAACCGCTAATGGTTATACTGGTGTTACAGCAGTATTTTGGATAAAAGATGTACCAATTGATAGTGAAAGCTTTATCGCTTCAGAAGGATTCGATAATATAAATGGCGATCAAACAGATGCGCAAAGTACGACAACCAATAGTGTAAGCAATACAACTAATACAACGACTACTTCTACTGTAAGTAATACAGTGGTTTCAAATAATACAGTTAATTAGACGAAAGGAAAAATGCAAATGAAAAATGTAATAAGAGATGTTTTCTTGGTTTGTGCTATGGGGGCTGTAGCCATCATGTGTGTAGGATTAGCATTATATGAATACGTTCCTAGTGGATTAACAATTGCAAGAGCTAGCCAATATGAAGAAACAGAAGAAACTGCTGAAATCTTAAGTGATGCTAAAGAGGTACAAGATTTATTGGCAGCACAAGCTATTGGTTCTAGCGCAACTGCTAACAATTCACCGATTGTAAAAACCAATATTATTCTAAAAGAATATGACGTTTCTAAGGCTGATTTGGCAAGATATAGAGCAGTAGGCTCTTATGTACAAGGTAGATCAGATCCATTTGGTGAAGTTTCTGTAGGACCTGCAGGCACGAATGGTGGTGGTGCTACTGGTACTAATGTAACAGGAAATCAATCAGGTGGTAATACTACAACCAATACGACATCTTCTGATGGAACTTTTTACAATACGGCTAAAACGAAATAAAATGAAATTGTTTTTAAAATTTTGTGTATATTTAAGAGTTTAAATATATTGCAACATTATCAATAAAAAAATATATATAAGGAGGAAAAGAGAACAATGTTTGAAAAAAACAAAGGTATTACATTAGTGGCCTTGGTAATTACTATTATCGTGCTATTAATATTAGCTGGTGTTTCTATTTCACTTGTTGTAGGCGACAATGGTGTTTTAACACAATCTAAGAATTCATCAGATTCTACAAAAATTGGCCAAATGCAAGAAGCATTACAAATTGCCATGAGTGATGTACAAACAGCTTATTTTGGAAATTATGCATTAAATGCAAGTGTATCATTTGATAGTATGGTTAACCCTGCAACACTTTATGCATCCCTTAAAAATCAAGGTTATACTTTATTGAATAGTAGTAAAGCTTCATGTGAAAATAGTACAGTGAATTTTTCTACAAGTTTTGTTGACTACTATATTTCAGATGGAACAAATGCCATTAAAGTACAGATTAAAAAGCAATCAACGAATTCTACGGCTTTAACGACACACTATGATGATTCAGTTGAATTTGTTGCCGTCAATAATTAAAAGTTTTAATAAAAAATATAAAAAGACAAATACAAAAGAAAAAGGTATTGTCTTAAAGGAGGAAAACAAATGAAATCAAACAAAGGTATTACATTAGTCGCACTTGTTATCACAATCATTGTATTGTTAATTTTAGCAGGTGTATCAATCTCTCTAGTTGTAGGAGATAATGGCGTTTTAACGCAATCAAAAAATTCATCAGATAGTACAAAAATTGGACAAATGCAAGAAGCATTACAAATTGCTATCAGTGATGTGCAAACAGCTTATTTTGGAAACTATGCTTTGAATGCAAGTGTAGCATTTGATGATGAAGTAACTTTTGGAGCAGTAGGAACTGCTTTAAAAAATCAAGGATATACGTTAGTGACAGTAAAATCTAAAAAAGATGCTACATCTACAGATGGGGATTTAAACTTGTCAAATTTTCCAGATACTATGCCAACAACTAGTACTACGGCAGCGGATGATAACGGAAAATTTTATATTTCAGATGGAACAAATGGAATTGAGGTATGGATTGCAAAAACAAGTGGTGGTACAGCTTTAAAAGTAGAGTATGTAAAAAATGATAGTGGAAAAATCGAGTTTAAAAGTATGAAGTAATAAATAACCACGGAATAATTGAAAAATATAGGCATGTACGAAGGACTGATATCGTAGTACATGCCTTATTTTGTAAAAAGGATCTACGAAAGAATGGAAATAATTTTTTGCATCATGTTATTCGCTATGGGAGCAGTTTTTGGTAGTTTTTTGACATTAGCAGTGTATCGTATTCCATTAGGATTAGATATTACACATGAGCGAAGTTTTTGCCCAAACTGCAATCATAGACTAGAATTTATGGATTTAATTCCGATAGTAAGTTATCTTTTCTTGAGGGGAAAGTGTAGATATTGTGGGAAGCCAGTTAGAATCCGATATTTGCTTTTAGAAGTGATATCAGGGTGTGTATTTTTAACGGCTTATTTCGCGTTCTCATTATCTTTTCCTTTTTTTAAAGTGCCTGCTGTAGCTTTCATGATAGCATTTGTTATGTTTTATATCACGAATGCTATCTTATTAGGAATTGATAAAGAATATAGAAGTATGGATAGAAGGGTCTTATTATTTGGAATTCTTACCAACACTTTATATATGTTATATCTATATACTTTTTCTAGTGGGAATTTATATAGATATGGAATATATTTAGGAATGATGCTAATTGTATTTTGTTGGGATACATGGACTTTAAAGAAACAAAAAAAGAGTTATTATGGAACACAAATGATAATGCTTTTGATTTATGAGATTTCATTTTTAGATAATCTCAAAATGATCTTAGGAATGCTAATAGGAAGTATTCTAGTTTATGTGTTTTATCAATTTTGTTTTATGAAACGTCAAGACAAAAAACAAGTACCTATCGGGTTTTGTATATCGATTAGCGCGATTTTAAGCGTTTTAATAGGGAATCTTGTCTTGTTCTGATTTTGAAAATGAAAATGCGTTGGAAGATATTCTTAGTAGAAAAAAGGAGAAATGAAAATGACTTTTTTTACCAAATTGAAAAATAAGAAAGGAATTACTGGTACAGATGTTGCAGCTGGAATTACATTAATTGTTTTGACAGTAGGAATTGTTACTTCTATCTATATTAATACGTTAAAGAAATCCAAAGATACGATTCGATATGCCAATGCGGTTCGTATTGCGACGAACATCATGGAAAATATTCAGCAAAAACCTTATGAATATGTCACTGCTATTTGTTATGATAATGATTTACATGTGACAACACGCAAAGTGTCAGGAGGCGAAAATACAAAGATTTTTGGAACGAAAATTCCTAATGGCTATGAAGTGACTCTTACAGCAAAGCGTGCGGGCTCCTTAAGGTATGACGTTGCTAGAGATATTACAATTAGTGTGAAGTATAAAGCAAATTCTACTTATAAAACGATTACGATAACTGGTGTTAAAGAAAAAGAATTAATGGACATGACAAATTCACCAGATATTAGCTTAATGCCAAATTATGATCCAAACGATAAAAATACGTATTATTACCCAATCAAGAAGTCTGCTGACAAGTATGTCATTACTTCTACTTCTGATATTGAATGGTATGACTATGAAGCAGGAGAATACGCTTTATTATATAAAACAACTAATGGAAATTTGAATATTGGAACACTTTATGATTTAAGCAGTATTAGAAATAATGTTTATATCTGGATTCCACGATTTGTTGCTAAAAATGAAGGTGGAACGGGTTTGGATGCTGTGCAATTCTTGTATGGAACTTCTAACTATTTAATTACACTAAATAAATATGGAACATTGATTTCTTATGGTGTAAGTTATCCGGGTACTATAACGGACAATTCAGAACCTTATGTTTTTGATTACAATAATTATAGTTATCAGTCTTTTCAAGTTGGTGACGGATTGAGCGGCGTATGGTATCAATATGTAAGTACAAGCGAAGATATGACTAAGGAAAGTGCTAGAATTCTGAATCAAAAAATTCCAGCAACGAATATTGACCTTCCAACCAACTAATTCTTTATATATTACAAAAATGTATAGTTTTGATAACATTTGAAATATCTATTTATTTTGAAAATGGGTTGATATATAATATACTTAGATTTATTTACGAAAGAAAGGAGCGGGTGAAACGTTATGGCTAAAGCACCAATTGGAGTGGAGCTCGTAAAAAGAGGAATTGTTACTGAAGAAGATGTTAATCAGGCGATTATGTATCAAAAAGAACATCCTAATAAAAAACTAGGAGACATCTTAAATATTTTAAATCTTTGCCCACAGTTAGAATTGATAAAAGCTATGGGAGAGATTTTAGGCGAAAAAGTAATGATTCTTCGTCCAGATGATGTTACGGTAGATATGACGCAATATTTTTCTATGGATGTTGCGAAATCTTGTAAAGCTGTTTTATATGAAATTATGGGTGGAAAAGCAAAAGTATGCTTTTCTGATACGAGTAATAAAAGAGCAATAGAGCAAATTAGATTAATTTTGTTAAATAAAGGATTAGTGTTAGATAAATATTTGACTTTTGAAACAAATATCGAGAATACACTAAAATCTTTGGAAGGAAAAGTTGAAGATAATATTCAAGCGGGAACCAGTTCAGATGTTACAGGATTGATAGATACCATTTTGAAGACAGCAATGGAAAAAAGAGCATCTGATATTCATATTGAGCCATTAGATAATTCCATTCGTGTTAGATATAGAATTGATGGTGAATTGGTTACAGTTGCTAATCTAGATAAAGCGAGACAACCACAAATTATAGGACGTTTAAAAGCGATTTCTAATATGCATCAAGAAAAACAAGAGTCTCAAGATGGTAGAATTTTATTATATCCTGATTACAATATTCGTGTTTCTTCTCAAAAAAATGTTTGTGGTGAGAAATTTTGTTTAAGACTTTTAAAGAAAAATGAAGGCATTAAAAATATTTTTGATTTAGGATTTCCAAAAGATGAAAAATTATTAAAAGCAAGTTTTGATAAAAGAAATTCTATTACGGTTGTTGCAGCTCCTACTGGTGAACGGAAAAACAACAACGCTTTATTCTATCTTAGATTATTTAAATAGACCAGAAATCAATATAACAACGGTTGAAGACCCAGTCGAGATTCGTGTGCAAGGAATTAACCAAATTGAAGTAGATGCTAAAACAACATTTGCTTCTTCACTAAGAACTATCTTACGTCAAGACCCAGATATTATTCTTGTAGGTGAGATTCGTGACTTAGAAACTGCAGAAATTGCTATGCAATCTGGACAAACTGGCCATTACGTTTTATCTACAATCCATACTATTGATGCGATAGAGGTTATCACAAGACTAAGAAAACTTGGTATTTCAGATTATGATATTTCTTCTACATTAGCAACTTCTGTTTCTCAAAGATTGATAAGAAAGCCATGTCCACATTGTGCGGTTAAGAGAAAATTTGCAGAAGAAGAAATGGCGATTATGCAAAAACTAGTAGATAAATACGGTGTAAAATTCGATTTTAAAGATAAATTTACTTTTGATATTAAAGGTTGTAAAGAATGTAATCATACTGGTTATTTAGAAAGAATTGCTGCTTTTGAGATTTTGGAAATTAATGATGATATTCGAGAGTTGATTTCATCAGGCGCATCTAGTATGAAAATACGTGAAAAAGCTTTGGAAGGAGAAATATATAAACCATTATTTGTGGATGCACTTGGAAAAGTGTTAGATGGTATTGTTACGTTAGAAGAAGTCAATAAAAAACTTGTTTTATTTCAATAAATAACATATTCACGAAATAAGAGTTTATTTTATGAATGGAGGAGAAAAAATGGTTCTAATTGAAAGTATAATTCAGGAGGCTCTTGATAGAGGAGCATCCGATATCCATTTAATGAATGGATTAAGACCTATCTTAAGGGTTGCAAGAGATTTGGTAGAGATTTCTCATATTGACATTATGGATGAGAACAGCTTGTATGAAGTATATGATTATATTGTAAGAGGTAATGTAGTCAAAGATGAGATGTATAAAACAGAAAGAAAATTAGATACCTCATTAGTGTATAAAAATATAAGACTCAGGGTAAATATTTCATTCTCTATGGAAGTTCCTACGGTTACAATGCGTCTTATCAAAAATGAATTACCACCATTTGAATCATTAGGATTACCAGAAATTGTCAAAACAATTACGTATCAGCCACAAGGAGTTATTCTTGTTACTGGTAAAACAAACTCTGGTAAATCAACAACTTTAAATGCTTTAATAGATGAAATTAATAAAAAACAAAATAAAAAGATACTAACGTTAGAGAGCCCGATAGAGTATCAGCATACTTCTAAAAAGTCAGTCATTATTCAAAAAGAAGTGGGACCTGGAAAAGACTGTCTTACATATTTTGAAGGTGTTAAGAATGCCCTTCGTGAAGACTGTGATATTTTGGTTATCCGGAGAAATTCGTGATAAAATCACTATGGAAGCTGCCATTGATATGGCAGAGTCTGGACACTTAGTAATTGGAACGCTTCACACAAAAGGTTGTGCAGAGACAATCGACAGAATTATCAACTTTTATGAAGTACGTGATCAAGCACAAATTAAAAACTTGTTATCTACACTTCTAAAAGTTGTTATTTCACAAAGACTTTTAAAATCTGCCAAAGGAAAGGAAATGGTTTTAGTTCCTGAAATTATGTTGGTAGATAATACAGTTTCTGCTTGTATTAGAAAAGAGAAGTTCTCTGTATCAGAAATTGAAGATGCTATTCAAGGTGCTCATGAAAAAGGAAGTGTTAGCTTAATTAACAGTTTAGCTGGTTTATATGTTCAAGGAAAATTGACATTAGATCAAGTAAAAGCGCAAATAGATGAAAAGAATTATGAAACA
>Ga0310690_10010360_pt1 | contig 11597 bp, 9 predicted proteins | sample AusTroGonzalo_MG_2_FD_207661 | JGI IMG/M metagenome (GOLD analysis project Ga0310690, IMG submission 207661) | Bovine rumen microbial communities from tropical cattle in Woodstock, Queensland, Australia - Gonzalo_04 (v2) (version 2) | ecosystem: Host-associated > Mammals > Digestive system >...
CCTGCTGTATTTTAAGTGCTTCAATTTGCTGTAGTTGACTTACTTTTAAATCTTCTAAATTAAAATGAGGAGATGTCAACATGCTTTCGAGTATTTCCGCTGCAACATCAATATTTGCAGATGGTGCCATAAGAGAAATTTGAAAAACATCATCAGATACATCAAAATCTATCAAAATAGCATTTAATTCAAGTGCATTATAATAGTCTTCCTCCGAATATTTACCGGCTCCACGTTCCAGCATGGTTGAAAGCAAAAGTGCTACACCTTCTTTGTTCTCCTTTTCAAAAGCATATCCGGCTTTATCAAAATAAAAATCAAACACGACAAGGGGTGCGCTTTTTTCTTGCATAAACCAAGCTTTTATACCCAAATCTGAAGTTATTTCCTCAATAGACGTTTCAAATATTTTCTCTTTGAAGATAGATTTTTTCAACAACAGCTCTGCATTAAATGGCTTATTCTTAGGCATCATCAAAATAAAAAGCGTATAAATAAATACATCAATAAAAAAGACATTTAATATAGGCAAAACAAATTTTTTATTCATTGATCACCTCATCCTTTGGCATCAAAACCGCTGTCACTTTTCTAGAGGTTTTCAACATGGTTTGTACAGCATGTTGAACATCTGCCAACGTAACATTCTCAATATTTGTTATGTAGCTTTCTGCCTGCTCGGCACTTAATCCAAGTGAAACCAAAGAACCTATCAAATGAGCAGTATCTGATGGATTATCTTCCACATAAACAAACCACGATAGCATCTTTTTCTTTTCCACCTCCAAAATTTCCGGTGTCAAAGCACTTAAAGCTTCTTTTAATGAATCTTCTATAATTTTAATGTTCTGAGAATTATCTGTTTGAGGCAATGGTATAAGAGACACCGTAAACTCAGCATCCCCCCTCACAAAAACATTTGTATCGGAACTTGCTGACAAAGCTTTTTGAGTTTTGATAAGTTTTTTTACCAAATAGGTATGCTCACCTTCACCAAAATAGTGAGAAAAAACAAACAAAGCATAAGCTGATTTAACATCTTTTAAAACAGATGGTATAACATATGATATGCTGATTCGTGTTGTTTGTATATCATCCATCTGTTTTTGAATAAAATATTTTCCTTTTTCTTGATTTGAAAAGCTATTTTCTGATCTGTTGGGAACATCAAGCGATTTTATTTTTCCAAAATATTTCTCGGCCAACAATTTTGCTTCTTGTGGTTTAATATCTCCAGAAAGCAGCAAAATAGCATTTTGAGGTGAATAAAAACGTTTATAAAAAGCTAAAGCATCTTCTTTTGTAAGGTTTTTGATTTCTTCCAAGTCGCCGGATACTGGATGTTCATAGGGCGTATTTTTCCATAAAATTCGCGTTACTTCCTCCGAAAATTGCGATTTTGGATTATTTTCCACACGTTGTTGACGTTCTTCATATACAATTTTCCTTTCCCCAAAAAAAGCCTCCTCATCAACCTTCAAGTTCGTCATGCGATCCGCTTCTAAAGCAAGGACAAGCTCTAAGCGTGAAATGTCTGATAAAGCGTGATAAACTGTCCAATCTTTTGTTGTAAAAGCGTTAAAATCGACACCATTTTTGAGCATTAGTTCTCTAAAAGATGAGGCGGATACATTATACGTTCCTCTAAACATCAAATGTTCCAGAAGATGAGCCAACCCACCTTTTTTTTGAGGTTCATCCATAGCCCCCACTTTGTACCAAAGCATTGTTTTGATAATCGGTGCTTTATGGTTTTCATTAACAATAACCCTCAAACCATTATCAAGATAAAATTCTTCAAGATCAAACACTTTTCCAAAAGCGTTTGAAAAGACAAAAACAAATAAAAAAACAAGTAAATATCTGAATTTAATCATCTAAATTTTAAGATTTTGCTTAAGGCAATTCATCAAAATCCGGAGGCAAAACGAGCGGAGCCCGTGTCTCTATCTTTGTCTCATCCGGCGTGCTTTTATTCAAACCGAGCCATTTTTTCATGGTTGAACAACCTGAAAGCATCAATGCAAATACAATCAAAAATGCTATATTTTTTTTCATTTATTAATCTCCTTTAATGAAATCTTTTTTCTATTTAAAAAAGCATGTAATATAATTAAAAATGCACCAAGACAAATAAAGGTATCAGCCACATTAAAAGCAGGCCAATGATATGTTTTATAATGAAAATCCAAGAAATCATACACCGCACCAACGCGTAACCTATCGGCCACATTCCCCAATGCCCCGCCAATAATAAGGCCAAGCGCACATTGTACAAACTTTGAATTTTCAGTTTTCATCCAATGCAATAAAAAGAGCACAACAACAAGTGCAAAAATTGTCAAACACACCTGTCCGATAACACCACTGTTATCAAACATCGAAAAACTGACCCCTTTATTTAAGGCAGAAACAATATTAAAACAATCGCACACCTTATAAGGCGAACCATTGTCTAAAACAAACTGCAAAGCCCAAAATTTCGAAAATTGATCTAAAACAAAAACAAGTGACGCTGCAAACAAACCAAGAATCATTTTTTATTCCTTAAATCTCTCAAATCAAGGCTCATTATAAGTCTTTTTCTTGTAAAAACCAGCTTATTTAAAAAAGATATACAAGTTTTTTAAAACATACCTTTTTTCTTGAAGTAAATAGTCGCTAAAATTGTGGCTACTGCAGAAACCGCAATCACAATCCCAAAACCATATTCATGAATGGCCCAAGGAACCGGCACATTCATACCCCAAAAAGATGCCAACATCGTCGGAATTGATAAAATAATCGTAATGGCTGCTAAAAATTTCATCACAAGGTTCAGATTGTTATTGATAATGGAGGCAAAGCCATCCATCATGCCCTCCAAAATGGATCGGTGCATATCAACCATCTCAATAGCCTGTTTATTGTCAACAATAACATCATCCAAAATATCCATATCATCTTCCGTAAAAGCAATCACATTGGCAAATGTTTTGGAACGAAGCATTCTCAAAAGCTTTAATAAAACAAGATGATTATCTTTTAAAGCTGTGGTGAAGTAAACGAGAGATTTTTGAATTTCCATCAAATCGAACAAAGCTTTGTTGTTTGTTGTTTTACGAAGAGAATATTCAATTTCTTCTGTTTTTTTATTGATAATGGTCAAATACTTCAAATAAAATTGTGTGCACTTTGAAAGAATGATTAAAAGGAAGCGCCCACGCTCACGCGTATCAAAAGTTTTTGCCGTATTCTTATTAAAAGAACTTAAAATTCGATTATCACGCGTACAAATCGTCATAAAATTACGCTTTGTAAAGAACAAACCACAAGGCAACGTATCAAACTGCCCGTCTTCATCTAAAAGCGGCAAATTAACAATTAAAGATAAAACATTGTCTTCAAATTCAACCCTTGAACGCTCATTTAAGTCCAAAGCATTTTTAAGCATGTCAAAATCCAATTTTAATTGGTCTGCCACACGCAGTAATTCTTCATCATCAGGATTGATTAAATTATACCAAGAAAGCGAAGTCACCTTATTTTTTTTAAGCTTAACAAGTTTTCCGCCATCTTCCGACTTATAAATCTTTAACATGGCAGGTCTCCTTTCTTGTAATAATGGATTAAACTAAAAAAGGTATTTTTATGGTGCGGCCGAGAGGACTTGAACCTCCATGAACTTAGTTCATAACGACCTCAACGTTACGCGTCTACCAATTTCGCCACGGCCGCATCTCGTAAAGATGAGATACAAATATTCTAAAAAAAAATAAGAATCAAGAGTTTTTTTTGAATTTTTGAAATAAATTCTCTTTTTTCCCTTTTAAAATATTGGACTTTTTATTATTTATACTCAAAAAAAACACCGCCTTAAAATCAAAGACGGTGTTGTAACGTAGACCTAAAAATTATTCGGCAACCTTGTGCTCTGCCATATGCTCCAAGAGTGAACGTTTTTCTTTAACGTCTTCCTGAGCCTTATTTAAGAGCTTTTCATAACGCTCCGGATTCATCTTGTTGACGACCTGGAAACGTGTCTCGGTTGCCATGTAGTCGGCCAAAGGCTTTGAAGGTGCTTTGGAATCAAGCATCAAAGGAGCTTTACCTTCCTTTATGTTTTCCGGATTATAACGATAAATCGGGAAAGAACCTGACTCAACGGCATCCTTTTGGTGGTTCAAGCCCTCTGCCATATTCAAACCTTGATTAATGCAAGGACAATAAGCTATAATGATTGAAGGCCCATCATAAGCCTCCGCTTCATTGAAAGCCTTAATCGTCTGCATATCGTTTGCACCTAAGGCTACTTGAGCAACATAAACATTACCGTAGCTCATGGCTATCATGCCTAAGTCTTTCTTGGCGAGTTCTTTACCTGCCGTTGCGAATTTAGCAGAAGCGCCCATCGGGGTTGCTTTTGATTGCTGACCGCCCGTATTTGAATAAACACCCGTATCAACAACCAAAATGTTGATATTTCTGCCTGATGCAATTGCATGGTCAACACCACCAAAGCCGATATCATAAGCCCAACCGTCACCACCGATAATCCATACGGATTTCTTAATCAGATAATCGGCAACTTCAATCAAGTGTTTGGCTTCCGGCGTATTTATTTTTGAAAGTTCTTTTCTTAAAACGTCAACATAATCACGCTGTAAATCAATTTCGGCATCCGTTGTTTGCGGATTTGCAACAATCTTATCTGCCACATCAGAGAGCTTATCTTTCAAGCCTTCAAGAAGTGTCAGAGCTGTTTCGCGGCCATGGTCTATTGAAAGACGCATACCAAGACCAAACTCGGCATTGTCTTCAAACAGAGAGTTTGCCCAAGCCGGACCGTGTCCTTTTTCGTCTTTACAATATGGTGTTGTCGGCAAGTTACCGGAATAAATTGATGTGCAACCTGTTGCATTGGCAACAACCATTCTGTCACCGAAGAGTTGCGTCAACAATTTAATATACGGTGTTTCACCGCAACCAGAACAAGCCCCTGAATATTCAAACAAAGGTCTGATCATTTGTGTTGTCTTCGGCAAGTTCTTTTGAACATCCGTGCGTTTTACATAAGGAAGTGTCTCAAAGAATTCCCAATTCTTCTTTTCTACATCCAAATGGTTTTCAATATGATCCATATTGATGGCATGGAGTTCGGGGTTTTCTTTGTTCTTTGCCGGACAAGCCGTCACACAAACGCCGCAACCTGTGCAGTCTTCAGGTGAAATTTGCAAGATAAACTTCTTACCTGCGAATTCTTTACCTTTGTAATCAGCGCGTTTCAATGTTGCCGGAGCGTTTTTGAGTTCATCTTCCGATGCAACTTTCATTCTGATAACGCCGTGCGGACAAACAATCGAACACTTACCGCATTGAATACATGTATTTTCATCCCAAACCGGAATTTCCGTTGCAATACATCTCTTTTCATATTGCGTTGTTGCTGTCGGCCATGTGCCGTCAACAACATCTTTTAATTCCGAAGTTGTTACCTTATCACCGTTTTCTGCAATAAGTTTGGCTGTTAATTTCTTAACAAACTCAGGTGCGGTTGCCGGAACGGGAGATTGACGATGGAAATTCGAAGTCACATGGTCCGGATAGCTCACTTCAAACAAATGTTCCAAAGATGCATCAACAGCAGCATAGTTCTTTTGGACAACAGCATCACCCTTCTTGGAATATGTTTTCTTAATGGCAGCTTTAATTTGCGCAATGGCTTCATCTTTTGGCAAAATGTTTGAAATCGCAAAGAAGCATGTCTGCATCACAGTGTTGATACGCTGGCCCATACCTGTTGCACGCGCCACTTCAACGGCGTTGATGGTGTAGAATTTAAGTTTCTTTGAAATGATTTGTTCTTGAACTTCAATCGGCAAATGATCCCAAACCTTATCATGATCATAAGGCGCATTCAGCAAGAATGTGGCACCTTCTTTGGCAATCTTTAAGATATCAACTTTGTTCATGAATTGGAACTGATGGCAAGCCACAAAATCAGCCGATGTAATCAAATAAGCTGATCTGATCGGATTGTCTGAAAAACGCAAGTGTGATGTTGTCATTGAACCTGACTTACGAGAGTCGTAAACAAAATATCCCTGCCCGTATTTTCCGGCATCTTCGGCAATAATCTTAATTGAGTTTTTGTTTGCACCGACCGTACCGTCTGCACCAAGTCCGAAGAACACGGCACGAACGACATCATTCGGTTCAACATCAAATGTTTCGTCATAAGCAAGTGATTTATGTGTCACATCATCAATAATACCGACCGTGAAACCGTTAATCGGTTTAGCGCTTGTTGCATTTTCAAACACAGCTTTAACCATAGCCGGTGTAAACTCTTTTGAAGACAAGCCGTACCGACCGCCGTAAATCTTCGGCAAGCTTGCGATTTTGCCGTTTGAAAAGGCTTGAGACAATGCTGTAACCACATCCAAATAAAGCGGTTCACCCAATGCGCCGGATTCTTTTGTGCGATCTAACACAGAAACCGTTTTAACGCTCTTTGGCATCGCTTTCAACAAAGATTCAGCCGGGAACGGACGATAAAGATGAACCTTCAACACACCAAGTTTTTGACCATGTGCATTCAAATATTCAATTGCTTCTTCAACAGTTTCGGCGCCAGACCCCATCACAACAATCACGTGTTCGGCTTGCTTATCACCGGTGTAGTCAACAACATGATATTGGCGACCGGAAATTTTAGCAAATTTATCCATTTCTTCTTGAACGATGCCTTCAACCTTGTCATAAAACGGATTAGAAGCTTCTCTTCCTTGGAAGAACACATCAGGATTTTGCGCCGTGCCACGAATAACCGGCTTTTCCGGACGCAAAGCATGCTTTGCATTGAACTGATAATCAACACCTTCAAGCATTGCTCTTAAATCATCATCTGATAAAAGAGAGATTTTTTTGATTTCATGTGATGTTCTGAAACCATCAAAAAAGTGCATAAATGGCACACGTGAACGCAAAGTTGATGTTTGTGCAATGGCGGCCATATCATGTGCTTCCTGAACGGAGTTTGAAGCAAGCATTGCAAAACCTGTTTGGCGGCATCCCATTACATCAGAATGATCGCCGTAGATTGACAAAGCATGATATGCAAGCGAACGAGCAGCAACATGCATCACAAACGGACTTAACTCACCCGCAATTTTATACATATTCGGAATCATTAAAAGTAAGCCTTGTGAAGCGGTAAATGTTGTTGTTAAAGCACCTGCCTGAACAGCACCGTGACAAGCACCGGCAGCACCGGCTTCAGACTGCATTTCTTGAACAACAGGCGTCACACCCCAAAGATTCTTTTGATTTGCTGCCGACCAAGCATCTGCCCACTCACCCATCGGTGAAGATGGTGTAATCGGGTAAATCACGCAAACTTCATTCATACGATGCGCAACACTGGCAGCAGCCTCGTTGGCATCCATCATTTTCATCTTTTTATCAGACATTTGTTTTCCTTAAAATTTAAATTGTTTAAGCCAGATTCTAAAATCTGATTGCTCTATAGCATATCTAGCTTTAATTGCAACATTTTTGAAGTGTTTTTAAACATGAAAAAACATCTTGACAAAACGCACAAAAAATGGTATTCAAGAAGCCGAATTTTAAATTATGATGCCATGAAAGTATTTAAATTAGGTGCCTACTACGATCGGTGGGTAGAAGGCACAAACATCATTCCACCTGAGGGTATGATCAGAAACATCGCAGACTTTTTATCTGCCGCAAAAGAGGCCATTGATGAAAAACAATTTGCTCAGTTTGCAGCTGAGTATAAAAGAGATTTTGAGGGGTTCGCCCTCTTTGTCTTCGACCATCAGGGTTTCTACGATCGCCAGCGACGCTACTATAACTGGCAGACCTTACAGCCAGTTGCAGAAGCCATCTTCAAGGAGGGAGTTAAACTTCCTCACAAGTCTCGCCTCATTGAGCTGACCGGCAATCACAAGCTGGCACTCTACGCCCTGGATGATGACGATGTTGCCAACTTCGTCTTGTCGCATTTCAAGCTCTACGCAGAGCTTAAAGACAAAATCGAAGACAAGCACGGCCGCAAACAAAGCATCCTGGAAGCAATGTTCGCCAGACTTCAGCGCATGAAGAAAGGCTCTGACTTCGAAGCTGGATCTCCTCTGTGGGCACTGGAAATGCTCATTAAAAGGTTTGTCTACAACCTTTAGTTCCTCAAACAAAAACCCGCGCTCTGATGAGACGCGGGTTTTGCTATAGCATGTCGACTATTCGACAAATTCAGAAATATCGGGAATTTCTGTAATTCCCATGGTTCTGAGATCCCCTCCTCGCATATCACTGAGGAGGCCCCGGAGTTCCTCTTTGTTTTCTTTGGCTAGCTCCGGATGCTTTTTGAGCATCTCAAAGAAGCCTGTGAAAGTGAATTGCTCAGAGTGAAAGGCATCCAACCTGGTTCTCGGGAAATGTGCTTTAAACCATCCCCGCAGCTCTTCAGCCGCGATGTTAATGTCGTTAACATTTTTGCGACGTTGCTGAGAAAACGTGGGGATTCCATACTCTGAAATGCAGTAAGAAGGAATACTTTCAATAGCCATTTTAGCACTTTTTAATGCCCCATAGGCTCTTTCGAATTTCACAAAATTTTTCATAGGCAAAATTATTTAATAAAAGATATATTCTGCTAAGTAATATATAAAAGGATATTTTAGTTGTCAAATTATTTTTTTGATGCAAAATTCATAACTTTTTGAGCTAAATCAATATTATTCGTTGATTGAAAGTTTGATTGTTCCATAGCCTTAACGTATTTTTCCTTGTTTTTATAAACACAATCAATGGTATCCATAAAAAGTTGGCTACGAACCAAATCTTCATCTTTAATAATCTCCCCATATCCCTTTGCCTGAAAAGATTTGGCATTTAACATCTGTTCTCCTCTGCTTGAACCAACAGGAAGCGGAACCAAAAGCATCGGTTTATGTTCACTTAACAACTCAAAAATAGCATTTGAACCCGCGCGTGAAATCACAACATCAGCTGCTTTCATAAAATCTTTTAATTCCGTATCAACATATTCAAACTGTTTATATCCTTCAACATCCAAAGATGTATCAAATTGCCCTTTACCGCACAAATGAATAACTTGATATTTTTTTAAAAGTGCACTGATATCTTTTCGAACGGCATCATTTAAGGTTTTCGCACCCAAACTCCCGCCCATAAACATTAATACGGGCTTATCTTCGGTAAATTTTAATAATTTCAAAGCACGCTGTTTATCTCCGTCTTTAAACCGATCCGACATCACCGGACCAACATGCTCCACCTTTGTCTTATTTTTCACATATTTGACCGTATCGTCAAAAGTGGTAAAAAATTTTGAAACAAAGGGCAAAGACATTTTATTGGCAAGCCCGGGGGTCACATCAGATTCATGCATAACGACCGGAACATGACATAAAAATCCGGCCAACACAACAGGAAACGAGACAAAACCACCTTTTGAAAAAATAATATTTGGTTTTTCTTCTCTAACAATCCTAAATGCTTGCAAAACCCCGACAGGTATCTTAAGAGCATCCACAAAGTTTTGCCATGAAAAATAACGCCTCAACTTGCCAGTTTGAATGGGCCTGTATTTAACCGTTTCAAACTTTTTAATCAGTTCTCTTTCAATGCCTTGATAAGAGCCGATATAAGTCACTTTCCATCCTTTTTCCAAAAAAAACGGTATCAACGCCAAATTAAGCGTAACATGCCCGGCGCTGCCCCCGCCGGTGAAAACGATTTTACTCATTAAAATCCCCCTCCTTATATTCAAGTAATTGATTATCTTTTTCTTTTAATTGTATGTTTTTGCTAATTTTTGCACCCTTTTCCCTTAACTGAGAAGCAAACGAAATAGCACCACCCTTTCCGGCCAGTTTTGTCATAGCGTCTTTATAATGCCCCTGTGCCGAGTTTAAAGATTTATCAATCTGTTCCATATCTTGCACAAAACCGGCCAGTTTATCATAAATTTTTCCGCCTATTTCGGCGAGCTCAGCCGCATTTTTATTGCGCTTATCAAGCTGCCAAAGGTTCTCAACCGTTCTAAGAAGAGGCAACAAAGAAGAAGGTGTTGTAATGGCAATATTTTTGGCCATAGCATAATCGTAAAGGCTCAAATCAGCCTGAGCCGCTTCAACATAAGCCCCTTCAATCGGAATAAAAATCATCACATAATCAAGAGCTTTATCTTTCAACAACTTTTGATAATCTTTTCCCGAAAGCTCATCAATATGTTTTTTAATACAAGCGATATGCTTTTTTAAAGCCTCAGCACGAGATATTTCATCCTCAGCATTCACATAAGCCACATAATCATTTAAGGAAACCTTGCTATCTATAATCACTTGCCTGTCATCAGGTAATTGCACAATCACATCCGGCCTGAGCATCTTATCGTTCTCATCTTTGAATGTTTCTTGCGTAAAATAATTAATCCCCTTTTGAAGCCCTGAAATTTCCAACACGCGCTCTAATTGAAATTCCCCCCAGTTTCCTTGAATCTTTTTGTTTCCTTTCAAAGCATTAGCCAAACTTTCAGCCTCTTTGCTTAAGTTTTTATTCAAATCGAACAGATGTTTAATTTGCTCATCAAACTTCACACTATCGTCATGAGACTCTTCCATTTTTTTCTTAAATTCAACCAGTTGAGTCTGGAAAGGCTTTAAAAGCAGATCCAATGTATTTTTTTGATTTTCGCCGAATGCGGCGTTTTGTGCCTTAATAATTTCATTTGAAATATCTTTAAATTTCAAACTTAATTCATCTTTGTTTTGTTTTAAAAATTCAAGCTGTTCTTTTATATATTTCTCTTGAGCCGCCGAATCTGCCCTCAAGCGTTCATTTTCTTTAACCAATAATAATTTTTCCTCCACCAAAACAGATACAGTTTCTTTTTGTTTTTCAAGTTCTTCTTCTTTTAATTCGCGCCAAGCTTTATTCTGAACTTCATGAACACCCATCTCTTCAAGCCTCTTATTCTTTTTGAAGTTGATGGCCAAAAAGATAATCCATAAGATGAAGAATAAAGCACAACATATTGAAATTAAAATAAAAATATTATCTCTGTTGTTTAAAAAGTTCTCTAACATATCACTCTCCGTATTCTCCTATGTTACATAAGCTGTTTTTGCTTTTCAAGGTCAAAAAAAAACTGAACACAATAAAAAACAATACTTGATTTTAAGTTTCTTTTAGACCATAATTCCCACTATGATTGAAATAGCTTTTGATGAACATTTAGACGGTACTTTCAAGGGAAAAGCATACCCCATGCTTAATGTTCCTGATTTAGGAAAAAAGCCTTTTGAAGACTATCTTTCCTACGCCGACAGTGTTTTAAAACAACACACTTCAGATCTTTATCTCATTGTTTTAACAGATAATTCTCGTTTTAGCACAAGCAAATTGGCTTTAGCATTGTTCGTTAAATCTTGCCTTTATCCTAACAATAATCTTGAATGTGTTGTTTTTAAAACAACCGATACACGAGCTGCATTTGAAGCTTACAAACCCTATATTGCCACATCAATCGGCATAAAATACGCCCTTCGCCTTGCTAATGAGGATATCCG
>Ga0310690_10010361_pt1 | contig 11597 bp, 6 predicted proteins | sample AusTroGonzalo_MG_2_FD_207661 | JGI IMG/M metagenome (GOLD analysis project Ga0310690, IMG submission 207661) | Bovine rumen microbial communities from tropical cattle in Woodstock, Queensland, Australia - Gonzalo_04 (v2) (version 2) | ecosystem: Host-associated > Mammals > Digestive system >...
CTGTCTCAAGCACATTGCATCCGAACAGGTATGCCTGACCTTGCTCAATCGTAGCACTGTACTCTACATGAACAGGCTGTGCCGTGTTGACCGTCAGGTGAAGCGTTACGGTGCTGTCACCATAGACTGCATCGTAATCACCGGCTGTCTCAAGCACATTGCATCCGAACAGGTATGCCTGACCTTGCTCAATCGTAGCACTGTACTCTACATGAACAGGCTGTGCGGCTTGTTGCAACTTCAGTTTGACTGTTACTGTCGAGTCGCACCCCGTAGCAGAGACAAACGTCTCTTGCTCCTCTGTGTCGGCGGTAATGAAGTACTGGTTGCAGCCAAACAGATATGCTTGACCGGGAGCAACCGTTGACTCATAGCTTACATGTTTCGGCATTCCGAACAGCAAGTGAACCGTCACCGTGCTATCACCCAACGTCAGTTGGGGGGAACCCGAAGCCGTGTAAACATCGCAACCGAACAGATAAGCGGCGTTACCACACACGGTCGCGTTATACGACACGTTCTTGGCAGCGAACAGCGAAACTGAACTTAGCAGCGTCAGCAGGGTTATTGTTAATAATTTAATTTTCTTTCCCAACATTATATATCCTTTCTTTTAAAGGGTGTATAGATGTTGTTTTGCGCGTACGCAACGCACGCGCGTTCCCTATTTATTATTAGGGATTAACCGTTGTAACCGCGGGTTTAACGTCGATAACGTACTCTTTCTGAACAGGAGCACCTGCGGGAAGACCGTCGAATACGATGATAAATTTGCTGTTAGCAGCTTCTCCGCTGAAGTCTTTAACATAGGTGTCACCAAGGGTGAACTCAGGAACGATAGCAGTTGTTTTGTCTGCATTCCAGATAGCCAGTTTCTTACCGGCAAAGCCGTTAACTTTCAACTCTTCGTTTGCGAAGCAGAACTCCGGACCAGCAGGCAGCGGGGTCTTCTTAATAACGAAACGAGCTTCGTCAGTTTCATTAGCAGTTGCAGTAAAGTTATAGGTTGCACCGGCAGTCAAAGCATATGCTTTGTCAGCTCCATCATAGAGATAAAGAGTCTCAGCGCCTTCTACAGAAGAAACGGTAATCGTATAGTCTGTGGAAGCATCTGTCATCAAACCGATTTTTACTTCGCTCAAATCAGCAGCCTTCGCAATCTGCAGGGGAGTAGTGCCTTTAATAGCATACAATGCTATTTTACGCCCAGTCATATACATTTCACTACCGTCCAATGCGCCATACTCGGCAGATTGACGGAGGGTTAATTCGCAACTGTAACCGCTTGTCGATGAAAGGGTTACTATTGCTTTTGCTGTATAATCAACAGCCATAACGTTGATTGTAGCTGCAACACCAAGCAGCATCATTACTATCTTTTTCATATTTTGTTAATAATTAAAACTTTAATATATTTTCCTTAAAAGAACACTCTCTTTGGTGCAGGACGGTCCGGCGTAGTTGTTGATTGACCTGGTTTCTCATTATCTCCAGCATCCGGTGCAGACATAATGCACGCACTCAAGTAGAGAGGTGAAACTCCAACTATTGGAATATAATAAATTTTCTTCTTCATTTATTTTAAATTAGTTTAGTCAGTTCCGAGTTGACCACTCGGGACTGACTAAATTTATTATTATTTTACGCGTTTCTCACCGTTGATTACATATACACCGGCAGGGAGCGAATTCCATACGTTCATCTCACCCATGTATTGACCGGTGATAGTATAGATACCCTTTGCGCTCTTAACTGCCTCGGTATTCTCGATTGCAGTCGGAACATAATTGCGCTCTACAATCTCGAAACGATAGTCATTAGCGGAGTTAGCATCAGCCGTAAACTCATAAGTACTGCCTTCCATCACAGCAACGCGTGCACCGGTTGCATGGTCAACGAGATCAAATTCACGACCCTCAACATTAGCAAAGCTGATAGTAAACTTACCACCCTTAACAGTGGAGAAACCTACATATGTATTTGCGAGATCCTCTGCTGCAAAGATAGCGCTCTTCTCATCAGCGGTAGCATAGATGTTAACATCATTATTCATGTATTTCTCAACAGACTTAGTATTTTCAGTCTCGCGGAGTTTTACATTGTCGTAAGCGCCAGCTTCGTTAGAAACAACTACGTACATTTTAGCTGTATTGTTATAAGAAACAACATTGCGGCTCGGAGCTCCTGCATAACCAGGAACAGCCGGAGCATAAACCATAGTCTTGTAGTTGATAGCGTTAGCTTCTACTTTACCTTTATTGTTGAGAAGGAATCCTTGCATCGGTTGCAACTTGGTAATCTTTGCGTCTTTATCAGCTACTGCCTCAGCATCAACTGCTTCCCAGTTCCAATATCCACCTCCATTCAGATTAGATACATAAATAGAATGATCCACATATTGTGCAGTAACACCTAATCCAGCCAAGAACTGAGCAAGATCAACCTCAGCGGTATAGCTGTTTGCAAAGAAACTCCATTTCAAATTTGCATTTAATGTAGCATCATCATTACCAACTAATTCACCACCAAATTGGAAGGTCAGTTTATCTTCGTTTTGCGCACGATAAGCAGTCAGAGCATATGCTGCGAAAGGCTTATTAAGTTTCTCGTATGGGAAAGGAGTATCATCTGTAAAGGCAATATTCTCCCATGCACCTTTATCGTTATAAACTTGTAAATATCCATATTTGCCGGCATCCATACAAGCAACACTCTTTACTGCATTGTGAGTCGGAATACCGAATACTTCAGACTGAGCTTCCGTAGCAGATACACGCCATGAATATGACAAGATTTCAAACGTTGCATTCGGGTGACGGTTAGAAGTAACCTTGGGGTTAAAGAGGAAGATAGAACGCTTTCCTTCTTCGTTCTTCAATACGATATTGCTTGCCTTAGGAGCAACGATACCTTGCTCACCGGTAACGATGAACTTAGCGCCCGGATTAACTACAATTTGAGCATTTGCACCAAGAACAACACGCTCAACTGTCAGCGTCTTGTCAGCTGCAATAGTAAGGGTTTGTGCAGTAGCCTCGTTGATTTCCAACTCTTTGAGGTTGAGGTCATCATTAAGGGTTTCAGCAGCACCCGTCCACTTAACTGACTTACCTGCCTGGTCAGCTACAGAAGCCGATCCCGTAGGAGCGATACCTTCACTGATAACCAATGTAGTCTTACCCGTCTCCGGATCAGTAACTATGGTAGCGTGTGTATCACCTTCCTTATTAAGATATGTAGCCAATTCATCATTACCGATATTAGCTGCACCGGTTACATTACCACCGGCAACAACAACCTCTGCATTTGTAGCCGACTTCTCAGATATTGTAAGCGCACCTTTGTTTCCACCTTCAAAGGAACCACCTGCAATAATAATGGAGTCTACTTTAGTTTCTGTTGTATTTACAATTTCTTCCACTGCATATCCCGAAGTAGCCGAAGCTTTGGTATCTCCGGAGATAGTAACTTCAACTCCGCCAGGATAAGTATAACGTGAGTTGACAACAACTGCACTACCACTACCATTAGCATGGCCACTCGACTCGGGTTCGTTGTATGTAGATGCGGCTGAAGAAATCGTAGCATTATGAATATTAATTATACCACCACTAATGTAAACACCTGAAGCGCCGTCGCAAGTTCCCTCAATAAGCCATTGTGCGTAACCCGACGGATAAGCAGCGGCAGATCCTGCCATATCTGATCTCATATCCGATTTGAGAACAGCAGACGGGAAAACGTGAATGTATGGAACATACTTTTTATAAGCCTCTAAAACCGCATCACCTGGTTTTGCCAAATTACCATTCGCCTTGATTCCATAGCATTTTCTTGTATCCGATCCGGTATTATCTGCACCTTCCGAAATGAGTGTACCCTTCACTTCAACCAATGCGCCATACGCTTGATCTGAAGTTGTATATCCCTTACTCGCTAAAGGTGTCTTTGCAAGAGAAGCATGCGTTTTTGTCATTCTATCAATTGCGATGACAGAACCATTCTTTGTTTTAATTGTAACATTCTCATCAATGAACAGATGCGAGAAAGGATTTTCTTGCGGATTCACCTTATTGGCATCATCCGCGCCAAACACAGAGATGACGTTAGTTCCTTTTGCGGGAGCTCCCGTTGCACCTGCCACCTCAATGGTACCGGTACCGGTAATCTTCAAGGAACCTTTTGACAAAACAAACGCATTAACAGCGACAGCACTATTAGCAGTGATAATGATGTCGTGTCCGGCTAAGTCCAGAACAGCAGGTGCAGGAGCGTCTCCATCTACGGCATTTGCGCCAATCCAAATACTTTGAAAAGTTGCGCCGTCATATGTAAACTTAATGTCACCAGACAATTCTGCCTGTTCACCGGCTTGCAAAGCAGTCCGAAGTGCATCCCATGTGGCCACCTTTGTTGCTGCCTGCATGTTTGCGCCAATCAGCAACGCTGTTGCCATCAGCACAATTGAATAAATCTTTTTCATAAAATTTTAATTAATTGATTTTAGTTAAACTTTGATGTCCGAGGACATCGTTAATTAATAATTTGGGTTGTTTTGATTTTTGTTTTTGTTTTTTTCTTTTTTGTTGTTTGTTAAAAATTTAAATTGTTAATATTTTGGTTGATTTGTTTTGATTAGTCTTTTAAGTAAATAAAACTAAATAAACACTTTTGAATGATTTAGCGCCTTGCGCTCTTATGTATTTTGCTGCTAAAACCTACTTGATAGTAAACTCTCAGATAGTTTTTATCATCAAACTTCATACTCTACCGAGTCAAATCATTCCAAAGCAATAAACATAGATAATTTTTTTATTTTTCTTGTCGGTTCAAAAAGGCCAAAAATGATTCAAAAATTAGCGAGAGATGATTCGTATCTTCGATGGTTTGATAGCCTCTACTCCCATTAACAAGCGATAATCTTTTATATTGTTTGTTACAAGTATGCGACACTTTTGCTTTTTGGCTATTACGTACTGCATATTGTCCTCTATATCCACGCCAGTCTCTTTCATTGCCTCGTCGATGTCACTTCCGGTAAATCCTGCTATTGTAAAGCGATGCTGCAATTGACGAACTATATTTACAATCTCCTCATTCGTACGTTTCTTTTGAAATATAGATATTAATTGTGCCACGCTCAAGGCTGATATAAACAAACGTTTCCCATTCAGCGAAAACAGATAATGCAAACAATCTTCATCTACTTGATGTTTTCCATCTCCACAATAGGCGCCAATGATCACATTAGTATCCACAAAGATGTGGTTGGGATTGAATGGTTTTAATCGTGCAGTCATTTCAGAATGCTAAATTAGGGAACATTTGCCTCTCTTGTTCGGATAGCAAATCAATATTGCCCGCCATCCACATACCTACTTGCGCATTGACCAGTTCCTTGTACTTCAAGCCTGTTTTCTTAAGCAATAATGCCAACACAGCCTTACGTTCGCTCTCAATATTTCTCTCTTTTTCAGACATATTTGTTTGTTAGTTTAAACTTACTAAAAATTTCTGTTTTTTTCTTGTCCGCGAATTTATCGAATTTAACGAATTATTTTCGCCCCAACTTGTGGTCGAAATTTTCGACTACCTCTTGTTTCTCACTATCAGTCAACGGAATAAGAAATCCCTCCTTTTTCAATATTCTTCTCTCGCACCGACATGTATTTTTCAGCCTTTACTATTAATATACTAAAACTGGGCGCAAAGGTACGAAAAATTTTCCATATACACAAATATTTTTTCTAATTTTTTCAAAAAAATTCAAAATTGGCTCTTAAACAAGAAAAAAGCGCTTCTTGCGCTCAGTGTTAGTTCCGAAATACAAAATTACATTATGAATATTGGCTTGATAATTCGTCCGGGAAAGTTTAGTAAAATTCAAAAGTGTATACGACAAAACTAGGACATAACTAGTACATAAGTACGTTAAGTTTTGGTTTCTTTTCATGTATGGGAATAAATTAATGGGCTCGCGGCGAATTACTCGCGCGCGAACCCATATCTTTTGCGACTGCAAAAGTACGAAACGTTTCTATTCCACCAAGACGCCATCCAGAGTGTAGGTATGACCTTCGCGGAGGATGAAGAACCGGCCGTTGATCATCACCTTTGTGGCTTTCACTGCCCCATCCGTCTCCGGCAGAGCCGTAGGAATGATTGGCGTTGCATCATATACCGCCTTGTAACCTGCTTCGCCTGTGACAGGTACCAACTCCGGATCCCAGCCGGCGAATGTATATGAATATTGCGAATCAGACTGCTTGGTCGGTATGAGCGTACAAACAGGCATCTCGCCATAGGGCACTTCCACCTCATCCAGCACCACTACGCCGTCTTCGAAATAGAACGTGATGGTATATACATTGACTGTACTGTCGAAGTCTGCGGTGTACGTTGCTGCTTCGGTCACATCTGCAATGGCAGGTTTCCAACCCTTGAACGTGTAGGTATATTGCGCGTTAGCAGGCTTAACAGGCGTTTCACCGGTGTATGCAGGTGTTGCGCCATACGCCAGATCGCTGCTCTGCAACGGCGAACCGTCGTAGTTATTGAAGGTGATGGTGTAGTTGTTGACCACACTATCAAAGTCCGCGGTGTAGGTGGCGGCTTCGGTTACCTCTGCAAGCGCAGGTTTCCAACCCTTGAAGGTGTAGGTATATTGCGCATTAGCAGGTTTAGCAGGCGTCTCACCGCTGTATGCGGGTGTTGCGCCATACGCCAGATCGCTGCTCTGCAACGGCGAACCATCGTAGTTATTGAACGCGATGGTGTAATTGTTGACTACACTATCAAAGTCTGCAGTATATGTGGCGGCTTCGGTTACATCTGCAATGGCAGGTTTCCAACCCTTGAACGTGTAGGTATATTGCGCGTTAGCCGGCTTAGCAGGGGTCTCACCGGTGTATGCAGGTGTTGCGCCATACGCCATATCGCTACTCTGCAACGGAGTACCATCGTAATTCTTGAACGCGATGGTGTAGTTGTTGACCACACTATCATAGTCTGCGGTATAGGTTGCCGCTTCGGTCACATCTGCAATGGCAGGTTTCCAACCCTTGAACGTGTAGGTATATTGCGCATTAGCAGGTTTAGCAGGCGTCTCACCGCTGTATGCAGGTGTTGCGCCATAGGCCAGATCGCCACTCTGCAACGGAGTACCGTCGTAGTTATTGAAGATGATGGTGTAATTGTTGACCACACTATCAAAGTCTGCAGTATAGGTTGCCGCTTCGGTCACATCTGCAATGGCGGGTTTCCAACCCTTGAACGTGTAGGTATATTGCGCATTCGCAGGTTTAGCAGGGGTCTCACCGCTGTATGCAGGTGTTGCGCCATAGGCCAGATCGCTGTTCTGCAACGGAGTACCGTCATAGTTATTGAAGATGATGGTGTAATTGTTGGCTACACTATCAAAGTCTGCGGTATACGTTGCATCTCCGGTAACTTTGGCGATTTCGGGTTTCCAACCCTTGAAGGTGTAGGTATATTGCGCGTTAGCGGGTTTAGCAGGTTTCTCACCGTCATAGGATGGTATTTTCGTTTCCTTTACGGGTTTGGACTGCAATTCTGTTCCGTCATAGTTCTCAAAACGAATGGTATAATACGGATAATCGCAATCGTAGAAATAATGCTTGTCAGCAAAGGAAGAAACAACACCATTATTCCAAGAACCTGTTATCTCGCGGCGGAGCTTGGCTTGTGCGTCGTTGTCATAATAGGTTTCGTTGCGAGAAGAGAACACCCATTGATTATTGAGCCAATTGTATGTGTTGTTTTTTGATGTGATTTCCCCAAAATACTCTTTTTCATTCTTCTCTGAATTTACCCAGTCGCCATTTGTGTACAATTGGAATACGGACTTGACAGTCCGCTTTTGGTCATCATAAGTATAAATATACTTATCTGATAATACCCACGCGTTGTCTTTCCACGTGTATCTTATCAATTCAACAACCTGCCCCTGACTATCATATACCGACTCTGACTTACTCGATCCAATCCAGTCATGTAAAGATTCATTCCAACTATTGTATGAAACAGAGAGTGTCTGTCGGCCATACTCATCATAACTATACTCATATCGGTAGTGCCCTTTCCAGTCGTTTGATACCCAATCAAGTTGTTGCTGTAAGAGAACACGGTCCGCATCATCATATGCACATTCAATCTTATAGGAAGGTACCCAATCATTATTACTCCAAGATGTAAAATTAATCTTATAAAGTAACTTTCCTGCAGCAGTATACGACGTACTATCTTTCGCGAGTCCAATCCACACCGAATCACTGCCGCATTTCCATGAAGCAGTCATCTCCTGTTTGCCGGTGGCATCCTGTTTGGAAACAATATCGGTTTTTGTCATGGATGTCAGCACCCATTTGGACAGATCACCATCCCAGTGGGATATATGGGTCATGATGTTTGTTCCTGCTGCGTTAAAGGTATTGACTGTACGGTCCGAATAAATCCAGTCGGTTCCGTTATTCGTGTAGGTCTTGATGGTATCATTCTGACCTTTCGCATTATAGTGCCAGTCGGAACGTGTTTTTCCTACCCAATCATTGATATCAGTTAACCAAGAGAAGGTTGCTTCCTTAGTTGTTTTGGAACCATCGTATTCCGTCGTTTTGCGAGTATTGTTAACCCACTTACCATCATCTGTAGACCAGGATTGAGTAATCTCTTCTGTTACTTTCTTCTGGCTATTATAGGTCTTCAGCGTACGAGTCCCATTACCAATCCAATCAGAACCATTCCATGTGTATGTACACGTTTCTGAGGTATTACCTGCAGCATCATAACCGGTCACGGCCCAGGAATATTTATCCCATACTTTGTTAGTTGTATTCCACATATATGCGAAAGTTCCGGTTTTACTCGTTGTTGTGCCCCTATAGGTATATTCATACTTGTAGTTTTTCCCAACTAAGACACCACTCTTGAGTTCGTAGTTCTCTACAATCGAATCTCTGCCATTCTCATCGTACTCCTTGATTTCACGCAAGGTAACATTCCAATCTTCACCGGATGGGGAATATTTCTCATGAAGTTTCTGTTTGCCTTTAGCTTTACCTTCCTCAACAAACTCCCATATTTCTTTAGAAGAATTTACGAATTTACCACTAGACCATGTTTGTTTAATATAAGAAGTCTTCGTAGAGGTGTTCGGCAGAAAAGTCCACACTTCATGTGTAGAACCCACCCAATTACCGCCAGAATACGATGAATAATAAGTATATTCAATTGTATTGCCTTTTGCATCATAATCATATTCTTTCTTATTGCCGGCTGTAGGATTTTCTCCTGAATAGGCCGTATAATTGATATCCAGAATTGTTTTTCCGGCAGCATTGTAATCGCGGTAACGAGCTTTAGAGAGAACTAATTGTTTCGTCGAGGCATTACGGTTATAGGTCAGAAACTCTATTTCTAGTTTAGCCGCATTATAAGCATATGTCTTGCGCGTTTTTGCAGACCATTTGCCATCGAGCCAGTCTGACTCCGTATTGGACTCCATTTTGTTTTGTGCATTATACACATACTCGGTTTTCTTGATACCTTTCCAGTCTTTGGCCGTTCCATCCCATTCATAGGTAGCCGTCAACACTTGAGTACCGGCGGCGTTGAAGCCGTATTCGGTCTTGGACTTGCCGACACGCACTCCGTCAACATAAATCCACTCGGTCTCACAGACAGTGCGACCTTTGTCATCATACTCGAACGTAGTGACGGAAACGAAATTCGAATCCACATCAAACGTCAGCACGGAGTCGATTGGGCAACTCGTTGCCGCCAAGGCACGTTTGGGAGCCAAAGCCACCGTTGCTTCAATAGGCGCCACGTACCATTCCGGATCCGGATAGAGGTCCTCCATCACCGAATCACTCTCAGCAATGAGGCTATCCGCTTCTATTGCCTGCACTTCATCTTGCGCCTTCATCCCCGGCAGCAAGATCATCAAAGAAAGTAATAAAAGTAATAATTTTTTCATTTTGTATGTATTTTTTGTTATTAAATTAGTATATGCGATATAATTCGTAAATAAAACTAGATAAAACCTTTTAAATGATTTTGAGCTACGCTCCTCACGATATTTCCTGCTAAAAATTCCTTATAAATGAATTTATAGACAATTTTTATCATCAAATCTCGTCTCTTGCAGAGGAAATCATTTAAAAGCAATAAACATAAATAAATTTTTTTCCTGCCAATTAAACGAATTTCATTTTTCAGTCCAAAAAGGTCAAAAATTACTTTTTTCGAGAGCCATTTTGGGTTATTTTGGACTAAAAATGCATTTTTTCTTCAATAAATTTGGTCATTTCATTTTTTTGTTGTACTTTTGCAGTCGCAAAAGAATATTGAGCGCGTGTGGCTCACTACCTGCGTCTGGTTGCATTCCGTTTTAATTATTGCAACTCAGCGGTACAGAGGTAAGGCAAAACGGATGTCTTATGTTAAGAGCGGGGTTTAACACACACCAACTCAATTTTACGCAGCCTGCCCCAAGTCATCGGGCGGGCTGATTTGATTACATAGACTCGTTTCTTCCCCATCCATTCCATTTTTAATTCTACTACTGCGCATTGTTCCAAATCGCTGTCACTATGGCGCGCTCCGCTAACAATAAAGAACAATGCATCGCGATTATCTTTTCGTATTTCATCAGATTGGTTAATAATCATCGTCACGTAGTTAAACGCCTCCATACCGAGCGAAGCTAACTCCTGACGATGCTTATTAGCCACATGTACTATTTCACGCTCTGAGATCAAAATGTCTGCAGCAGGCAATTTCTCGTTCATCCAACTATGCAAACGAACGCGACCAATCTTAATAAATTGGTTTTCGTTATGCGCCTTCTTCCCGCTACTTGCGTTAGAGCGCCTTGCCAATTGTTTGCTACTGCTTTTCATTTTTCAGTCCAAAAAGGCCAAAATTAATCAAAAAATATCTTTTTCTTTTTATATCGGTCAACAATTACCAAAAATTATTCAACAATTTCTTTTCCTGACCGCTAATTATGCGATTTTTTCTTTCTGTTCAATCCGCCGGATCCGTACTTCTATTCTCGTACGTGTACACGTGCGGGTTTGTGCGGCACAAAAAGCGCCGCAAAGATACAACAAATTTTTGACATACGAAAGAAAACAGCACAAAAAGTGCCAAAATAATTATTTTTGACACCTACTCTTGACATTTATCCGCTATTAGTACTGATGCGATAATTTTATATAACCAAAAAAACTCAAAAAAAGTTTTTTCAAATCGAAAAATCAATATACAATGATAAATAGTAGAAATTTTTTCTCTAAATTTGATTGCATCAGTAGTAATATTGATACCAAATTATAGAAAAATGAAGAAAAATCGCATTTTGTTGTTGAAATATTTGGTCATGTCGTAAAAAAGCAGTACTTTAGCAAACGGAAAGAGATTAAGTATGAATTCTTTTGGTGACAAGTGGACGTTTACAAGCTTCGGCGAGAGTCACGGAGCGGCGATAGGCGGTGTGCTGGACGGTGTGCCGGCAGGTTTGCATATAGATTTGGAGATGGTACGAAAGGAACTCCTTCGGAGGAAGGGGGATA
>Ga0310690_10010362_pt1 | contig 11597 bp, 12 predicted proteins | sample AusTroGonzalo_MG_2_FD_207661 | JGI IMG/M metagenome (GOLD analysis project Ga0310690, IMG submission 207661) | Bovine rumen microbial communities from tropical cattle in Woodstock, Queensland, Australia - Gonzalo_04 (v2) (version 2) | ecosystem: Host-associated > Mammals > Digestive system >...
GGCTTTTCAGATTGCCTGTTCCTCGGGGAAACAAGCTGTATGTTCTCTGTAAGATAACCGATGCCAAGAATGCAGCAATCGCCTGGATCGCGCGCAAGGAGGACAGGGATACCGACATTTTCGGATATATAGCGGTCCAATGCAAAAAGCCGTGCTGCATCGCCTGTCAGATGGATGCCTCCTCTCATTATATCAGCAGCAAGTTCGGGGGGTGTTCTTTCGAGGACCCACCGTATTGCCCGTACAATGGCATTGCATGGACCTTTTAGGGCTTCATAAGCCTGTGCGGAAGAAAAGCTGACTGTTCCTGCGGATGTATTCAGCTGATTGATTCCCCTCACAAGGATGGACCTGTCTTCTTCAAGGGGTAGAGCAGCGGCAAGGTCCTTTTTTATGTTTTCAGCTGTCTGGTTGCCAATCAGAATGCTGCATTCCTTACGCAGATATTCCATCAGTGCCTCATCAAATTTGTTGCCGCCTACCTGCACACTCTGTGAAACGACCAGTCCTCCGAGTGAAATTACGGCAACATCAGTCGTGCCTGCACCGATATCGACCACAAGATTGCCTACAGGATCATAAACGGGAAGCCCCGTTCCGATTGCAGACGCAAAAGGCTTTTCAATCAGAAAAACATGTTTGGCGCCGGCATAGCGAACGGCTTCAGTCAAAGCTTTCCGGTTAACATCGTCCAGATTGCATGGAACAGAAACAATCACACGCGGCTTTCCCAGATACGAAACCCCAATGGCTTTACGGAAAAAATATTTGAGCATCAGTTCAGCAATATCAAAGTCCGCGACAAGGCCGTTTCTGATAGGGTATACCGGTGTGAGCCTTTCAGGAGATCGACCAAGCAGGAATCCAGCTTCGTCACCGACAGCCTGAACTGTATGTCTGTCTTCCCGGTCCAGAACAACGAGGGCAGGTTCGGAAATTACGACGCCACGTCCACGGACATAAAGACTGATATTTTCCGTGCCAAGGTCAATTCCGATATCAGGAGCCCAGAATGGCATAAATGTATCATCCTTTGCGAAAAAAATCACATAAAAAGTTACAGTGGGTAACCGCTTTTCTGTAGCAGGCACCGAACCAGATACAGCGGCAGTCCGATGACGGATGAATAGCTGCCCTCAAGCCGTGTGATCCACAGGGAAGCACGTCCCTGAACGGCATATGCACCGGCTTTGTCCATTGGTTCACCGGAACGGACATAAGCGAGGATTTCCTCCTCTGAGAGAGGGCAGAACGTAACATCAGATCGATCTGTTTCAGTAAATATATCACCGGAAGGTGACCGTACAGACACGCCGGTAAAGACCTGATGAGTACGCCCGGAAAGCATGCTGAGCATGTTTACAGCATCTGCCTCATCAGAGGGTTTCCCCAGCGATACACCGTTCAATGCCACCAGCGTATCGGCTGCCAGGATAAACCGGTCGGGATATAATTTACCGACTGCTTCCGCTTTTCGTGCAGAGAGAACAGTAACGGCCTGATCTGCAGGAAAGGGACATGCTTCATCAACCTCAGGAGGAACCTGTTCGAAGGGAATAGATGCCAGCTTTAGCAATTCACTCCTTCTGGGAGAACAAGAAGCGAGGATCAGTTTTTCCATTGCATACCCTCCCACAATAAAGAATGAATCAAACAATTATATCATACTCCGCAAATGAATGAAAGCAAAATTGACAAAAGGAGGACTGCAGCAATATAATAATATGAATAAATATGTATCGGGGGACACGTTGAAATGACGAAAGCTCTGATTTCCGTAACTGGTCTTGATACAACAGGAATAATAGCCAGTGTGGCTACCAAGCTCAGTGAGATGAACATCAATATTCTTGATATTACACAAACTATTCTTGATGGATATTTTACTATGATGATGGTTGTTGATCTGGATGGTGCCAAAATGGATTTTGAAGAAATAGATAAAAGACTTCAGCCTGTCCGCGAATCCCTGAAAATGACGATTCATATGCAGCGTATGGATATTTTCGATGCAATGCACAGAATCTGAGGGAGGAACGGCAAATGATTGAAACAGGCGAGATTCTCCAGACGATGAGAATGATTCAGGAGGAGAATTTTGATATCAGAACAATCACGTTAGGTATCAATCTGCTGGACTGTTCTGATTCTGACGCAAACAGGTGCGCACAAAGGGTTTATGATAAAATTTGTAAAAAAGCAGAGAATCTTGTCAGGACAGGGCAGGAAATCGAAACAGAATTTGGTATCCCGATTGTGAATAAACGGATCAGTATTACACCGGTAAGCCTGATTTGTCAGGAAGACCCGATGCCTATCGCTCGCGCACTTGACCGAGCTGCTGAATCTGTCGGTGTCAATTATCTTGGTGGTTATTCAGCCCTGATGCATAAAGGGGCTACGCTTGCTGATGAAAGGATTCTTGCCTCTATTCCCGAAGTGCTTTGTGAAACAAGACTACTTTGTTCCAGTGTAAATGTTGCTTCCACACGTTCCGGTATCAATATGAATGCGGTACGTGAAATGGGAGAAATCATTAAAAAAACAGCGGAAATGACTGCTGAACAAGATGGACTTGGTTGTGCAAAACTTGTTGTGTTTGCAAATGCAGTCGAGGACAATCCTTTTATGGCAGGTGCATTCTGCGGCGTCGGTGAGCCGGAATGCGCCATCAATGTCGGGGTCTCCGGTCCCGGAGTTGTGAAAGTTGCACTGGAATCAGTACGTGGACAGCCTTTTGATATCATTGCAGAAACTATCAAACGAACTGCATTTAGAATCACAAGAGTAGGCCAGCTTGTTGCCAGGGAGGCAAGTCAACGTATGAATATTCCGTTTGGCATTGTTGACCTGAGTCTTGCTCCCACACCGGCACGCGGTGATTCTGTGGCTCATATACTGACTGAGATGGGGCTTGAGATGGCAGGAGCTCCCGGAACAACAGCTGCCCTGGCATTGCTGAATGATGCTGTTAAAAAAGGCGGTGTAATGGCCAGCAATCATGTTGGCGGTCTGAGCGGCGCTTTTATTCCGGTCAGTGAAGATATCGGGATGATTGAGGCCGCAGCGGCCGGAGCGCTTTCCATTGAAAAGCTTGAAGCTATGACTTGTGTTTGTTCGGTGGGACTGGATATGATCGCGATTCCAGGCGACACTTCTGCATCTGCTATCAGTGGCATAATTGCGGATGAGGCAGCAATCGGAGTTGTTAACAATAAAACAACTGCTGTACGTATAATTCCGGCTTTTGGGAAAAAAGCCGGAGACCGTGTGGAATTTGGCGGTTTGCTTGGATATGCGCCGGTCATGCCTGTCAATACAAAAGGGAATGAAGCATTTATTGCCCGCGGCGGAAGGATTCCGGCGCCGTTGCATTCACTGAGAAATTAAACAGGACAGATTGCAGAGGTTTTTATGAGTAATTTTGTGGATCAGGTCAGGATTACAGCCAAGGCCGGAAACGGCGGGAATGGCTCAGCGTCTTTTCACCGTGAAAAATACGTTATGAACGGGGGGCCTGATGGCGGAGACGGCGGAAAAGGCGGGGATATCATATTCCTCGCAGATGAAAACTGTCATACTCTTCTCGATTTTCGTTATAAGAGCAAATATACGGCAGAAAATGGTGCTGACGGCGCTGCAAACTGCTGCAACGGAAAAAATGGCGAAAACCTCATTATAAAAGTTCCTGTCGGTACAATTATCAGAGATGATGAAACAGGAAAAATTATGGCTGATATGGATCAGGCCGGCGAACAGAAGATACTTCTGAAAGGCGGTAAAGGAGGATGGGGGAACCGTCATTTTGCAACACCAACCCGTCAGGCTCCAAATTTTGCGAAACCCGGTATAAAAACTGCAGTACGAATTTTACGAATGGAACTGAAAACAATAGCTGATGTTGGACTCATCGGATATCCGAATGTCGGAAAAAGTTCTATCCTCAGCGTTGTTACAAGCGCTCGCCCGAAAGTAGGAAATTATCACTTTACTACACTGACTCCAAACCTTGGCATTATTCGCCGTTACGGAAAAGATATCATTCTTGCGGATATTCCCGGTCTGATTGAAGGTGCGGCAGACGGTGCCGGTCTTGGGCATGATTTTCTTCGCCATGTGGAACGTACCCGTCTGCTGTTGCATGTTGTCGATATTTCAGGAAGTGAAGGGCGGGATCCTGTTGATGATCTGGATCAGATTAATACTGAGCTTGATCATTACGGAAACCTTTCTGAACTGCCGCAGATTATTGTATGCAATAAAACAGACCTTCCCGGAACGGAAGAAAACATCAGAAGGATGAAAGCTATCGGAGAAGGTATGGGGTGCCCTGTATTTGCCGTAAGCGCCACAACCCATGAAGGATTTGATGCATTGCTCGATGAAACAGCAAAAATGCTTGACACTCTTCCTCCGGTCAAACATTTTGAAACTGAGGAAGAGGATGACATTTCTTTGCCGGATGAATCTTTTGAAATCATTATGGATGGTTCAGTATATGTTGTTACCGGCCCGGGAATGGAAAGACTGATTGAAAGTGTCAATTTTGACGATCTGGAAAGCATGAACTGGTTTCACAGGATGCTTCGAAAACTTGGTATTATTGATGCACTTCGCGAAAAAGGCGCAGGCGAGGGATCCACTGTACGGATTGCAGATATGGAATTTGATTTTGTTGAATGATTTCAGTTTAAGAAAGCGGGTTTTAATCATGACCGGAAAACAGAGAGCAAGGCTCAGAGCAATGGCCAATACAATCGAAACAATTCTTTATGTTGGAAAAGAAGGCATCACGGATGCCACAGTAAAAGAATGCTACGACGCATTGGAAGCCAGAGAGCTGATAAAAGGGTGCGTGCAGCAGGGAGCACCCCTAACCGCCAGGGAAGCACTTGCTGTTTTGTGTGAAAAAACAGGCGCTGAACCAATCCAGCAGATCGGAAGACGTTTCGTAATGTATCGACAGAGTCGTGAAAATCCGAGAATTGTTATAGAATAATCAGATGGAAGGAAAGCGATATCAGCAAAATGGATGCATCCTGTAAAATATCGAGTTATCCAGGAGGACGGATACACCTGATCGGAATTGGCGGAAGCAGTATGAGCGGTCTTGCTGAAATGCTGATGGACCAGGGTTATAAAGTATCTGGCAGCGACAGGGATGAAGGTTACCTGATTCATCATGTGCGCGAAAAAGGCGGAAATGTATTTATTGGACATCGCGCCGAAAATGTCCATGGTGCTGATCTTGTCGTTTATTCCGCAGCAATATCATCTGAAAATCCGGAACGCATTGAAGCCGCACGACTTGGAATTCCATCTATTGAACGCGCTGCTCTTCTTGGTCAGCTGATGGAAGGGCATAAAAAAGCTGTCGGCATTTGCGGAGCACACGGAAAAACGACTGTCACTTCAATGATCAGCCAGATTCTTCTTGAAGCCGGAATGGATCCAAGCATTCATATCGGCGGCCGTCTTGATGCCATCGGTGGAAGCACACGCGTAGGACACAGCGACATTTTTGTTGCGGAAGCATGCGAATTCAACCGTTCTTTTTTGCAACTGCATCCGACTGTGGCAGTTGTGCTGAATATTGACGCGGATCATCTGGATTGTTATCGAGATCTGGATGAAATCGAACAGACATTTGGGATTTATCTTCATCTTCTTCCCGAAAATGGAGTTGCAATCGGAAACGGAGATGATCCCCGTGTCCGAAGGCAGATCAGTTCCCTGAAGTGCAAAAAGGTTTTCTTTGGGTTCCATTCCGATAACGATTGGTATCCGACAGATGTTACAGAAGATGAATATGGGAAATCCACATTTACACTTCATCATCCCGGTAATTATCCTGTAACTGTAAAGATGGAGGTGCCCGGTAGTTTTAACAGAATGAACGGACTCGCCGCCCTTGCTGCTGCTGCAGAACTGGGGGTTGCTCCGGAAAAGGCAGCAGATATCCTTGCTCATTTCGCCGGAGCTCACAGACGGTTTGAAAGAACGGATATTATTGACGGTGTTGAGATATTTCATGACTACGGACATAATCCGACTGAAATGCGCAATGCATTGTCCATCGCCAGGAAACGCTGCAAAGGAAGATTGTGGGCCGTTATGCAACCGCATACTTTCAGTCGGGTCCGCACACTGTTTGAACAGTATCTGACCTGTACAGACGAAGCTGATTATACGCTGGTTACAGATATCTGCGCCGCAAGAGAATCTGATCCGGGAGATTTGAACAGCGGTATGCTGGTTGAGGGTATGATCCGTAATGGAATTGATGCAAGATGGACTCCAACATTTGACGATACTGAAAAATATCTTCGTGACAACTGGAAGCCGGGAGATCTTGTAATTACAATGGGATGCGGTGACATCAATCTTCTAAATGAGCAGATACACCGTCATGAAACTGAAAAGAAATGAAAAGGGAAGTGAACCATTTGACACCGCGTAATCGGCGGATAATCCGTACGGATTTTCTGCGGGAAAATATGAAAAAAATACGCTCTGCTGTCCCGGCAAAAGTTAAACTCCTTGCTGTTGTAAAAGCAGACGGATATGGTCATGGCGCTGTGGAAACTTCGCGGGCTGCGCTGGAAGGAGGCGCTGACATGCTCGCTGTGGCCACTGTGTCAGAAGGCATTCAGCTTCGTAATAACGGCATTTTATGTCCTGTTCTTGTTCTGGGTGCAGTTACGGCAACTGATGTAATGGATGGAACAGAATACGGTCTGATACAGACGGTGTGTTCTGCCGACATGGTTCAACTGTGCGAAAATGCCGCATCTGTTTTAAACAAACAAACTGAAGTTCATTTAAAGATTGATACCGGGATGGGAAGAATCGGTGTTAGAACGGAGGAAGAACTGGATATAGTCATGGAAATCCTCAGGAAATCAAAACATGTTGTTTTGACCGGTGCTTATACTCATTTTTCCGATGCAGATGGGGATGAGCAAGGTATGCGTTATACGGATAAGCAATATGCGCGTTTCCAGAAACTGACAGCTTCTCTTCCAAACGGTATTATCCGCCATTGTTCCAATTCCGCAGCCATACATCGCAGACCTGATTATGCATTGGATATGGTACGGGCAGGAATCAGCCTGTATGGATATCCTCCTGTTCCGGAAAAGGATTTGCATCTGAAACCTTGTATGCGCTGGACCGCAAAAATAAGCTACATTAAAAATCTTCCTGCAAACGAATATATAAGTTATGGAAGAACATTCAGGACTTCGTCCCCTGTGCGTACAGCAACAATCACCTGCGGCTATGCGGACGGATATCATCGTTTTGCAAGCGGCAAGGCCCAAGTAATTATACGCGGGAAAAAAGTTCCGATAATCGGTCGGATCTGCATGGATCAGATGGTTGCTGACATTACTTCTGTTCCGGAAGCTTCTCCTGAAGATGAAGTCATCCTGATAGGAGAAGAAGGCGGGGAAACGATTTCTGCGGAAGACATTGCACGCTGGAGTGGAACAATCAGTTATGAAATACTCCTGAGTACCGGAAGCCGTGTTGAACGCGTGTTTTTCGAAGCTTAATAAAGAGAGAGGAGGAAAAAATACATGGCAGCCAAAGCAAAACCAAATAAAATAATTACAAAACCGTTTCTAAAAGGATCTTCCACAGATGAAAACACAGTTCGCCAATCTGTGAAATTTCTTGGCATCCTAGTGATCACATCTTTGATGACTTTTCTGGTCTGCTCACTCACTTCTTTTAAATCAGATATTCTGAGAATCCTGATCAATATTATGATTGAAACACTCATACTTATTATTTTCCTTGACAGAGGCGCAGCCCTCGGAACAGATGCTGTTGCCCGAGGAGAAATACTGCATCAGCATATAGAAAAAGGAATTGATGTTACTGAAGGAGAAAAGCGAATTCCTTTCCATTCGCTCAAAGGATATATTATTGGTTTTGCAGGATCTTTTTTGTTCCTGATCTTTGCAGTAATTCTTGCACTCACAACACAGCGTCAAATGACAGGTGCCGGAGTTCTTCCTTCATGGATGGATACATATATGCGCAGATCTGAAGTCAGCGGTGCTCTTGTGCAGTATACCCAGTCCGGATCTGTTTCTTTTACAGATGCGATCAGGATTGTCGTACGGATTATGATTATGCCGTTTATAAGCATGGCCGGAGCTGAGAACAGGGGATTGCTTCTAACGATTGAAAGGCTTAGTCCGCTTTTGGTTTTATTCCCGGCAATTTCATACGGTTCAGGATATCTGCTTGGACCTTCCAGACGTACGAGGATTCATTCTGAGATTGCCGAGAACAGGCGCCGGAGAGCATACAGGGAAAAGAAAGAGAGAAAAAATAAGATTTCACGTACGCCCAAGGGTCCTGAACAGCTTAACTGAAGAGGAATTTGTCATGCGTATTATCGCAGGAACTGCGCGCAACAGAAGGATAGAAGCCCCGGAGGGAAGGAATACAAGACCAACACTTGACAGAGTAAGGGAAAACCTGTTTAATATCCTCCAGACAAGGATACGTGATTCGTATGTGCTCGATTTGTTTGCCGGAAGCGGGGCGCTTAGTTTTGAAGCATTAAGCCGAGGAGCCGAAAGAGCTGTGTTGTGCGATTCTGACAGAAACGCAAGCCGCATTGAACATAAGAATTGTGAATTGCTCGGCTTTACTGATCGGGCAGAGATTTTTTGCTGCGACTGGAAAACCGCTGTGCGGAAACTGACAGACAGACAAGACAGGTTCGATCTGGTTTTTTTGGATCCTCCGTACAGAATGACTGATCTCCAAGAAGTTGCCGAAAGCATTTATCCCCTGATGAAGAACGATGGACTGGTTATTGTTGAACATGAAGCCGGAAAGAACATAATGTTCAGTGATCGATTTGAAAAAAAAGACGAACGGAAATGGGGGTTCTGTGGAATGAGCTTTTACCACACTCTCCAGCCAGCAATCCCAGTAACGGAGGAAAAGACATGAGTGATTGCATTTTCCCCGGATCGTTTGATCCGGTAACCAATGGACATCTGAATTTGATCCAGCGGGCTGCCGGGATCTTTGAAAATGTTGTTGTTACTGTAATGGTCAATCGGAATAAAAACGGATGTATTCCAATCGATGAAAGAGTCAGGCTGATTCGTAGAGCATGTGAAGGAATTCCGAACGTAAAAGTGGACATGTGGGAAGGCCTTCTGGCCGATTACGTCCGTCAACATCCCGGAAGTGTGATCGTAAGGGGGGTTCGCGATGTCAACGAATTTGAACATGAAAAAACTTCTGCTTCTATCAATCGACAGATCTTTCCCGGACTCGAAACACTGCTGATTCCGTCGATGGATGAAATGGACAGCATATCTTCTTCAACAGTACGGGAAATTGCATCTTTCGGAGGCGATATCAGAAAATTCATTCCCGACACAATCTTTCCGGAAATTCTAAAATGGCTTGTTCCGACTGATCAGAGAAATTAAAAAGGAGGAATTGGGTATGGCAAACGATATCAACAGTGCAGAACTCTGCCTGAACGCAGTTCAGTCTCTTGAAGAGCAGCTCAGGGGAGCGAGAAAAACCCTGATAAACAATGACACTTGTGTTGTCAATCGCAGCATTATGTCAGCACGGCTTGAATATCTTCGGGATAATCTTCCCAAAACAGTTGAAATTGCAGCAAAGATTGTTGCTGAAGAAGAAACCATTCGTGCTGAAACCGAGCAGAAGCGGAGTGAAATAATTGAAAATGCAACAGCACAGGCTCAGAACATGATCAATGAGTCTACCCAGAAATCCAGGATGATGATGGATCAGGCATCCCAGGACGCATCTGCTTTAATGGACCGTGCTAACCAAGAAGCCTCCGCCTGTGTGGAAGCTGCAAAAGCCGAAGCACAAAGGATTGTATTGGAAGCAGAAAAAAAGGCGCAGGAACTTGTTGAAGAAGAAAACATCGTTCGCCGGGCAAGAGTCGAAAGTGAGGAGCTTATGGAAAACGCCAAGGCCGATGCTGCCAATTTACACAAAAATACGCTGGATTACATAGATTCTCTTCTGGCTGAAACAGACAGGAAAATGAGTGAATTAATTAACAACATTCGGTTGGAAAGAAACGAAATCAGGAATCATCGATAATAAAAATGGAATGATTTTGGACAAATTGCACAAAATTAGAAGGAAATGCTTGTGGAAACGGGCAATTCCTTTTTTGTTCCTTTCTTACTATAATATCAGACAGCGGATATATTGAATCCGAAAGATTAAAGGAGGAAAAACAAATGGCAAGTGTATCTCTCCAGCACATCTACAAGGTATACACCGGCAATGTAACGGCTGTCAGCGACTTCACGCTCGACATTGAGGACAAGGAATTTATCGTTCTGGTCGGTCCTTCCGGCTGCGGCAAATCCACCACGCTGCGCATGGTTGCCGGTCTGGAAGAAATTTCTGACGGTGAACTTTATATCGGTGACAAACTTGTTAATGACGTCGCTCCGAAGGATCGAGACATCGCCATGGTTTTCCAGAACTATGCTTTGTATCCTCATATGACTGTTTATGACAACATGGCGTTCGGTCTGAAACTGCGCAAAACTCCCAAGGATGAGATTAAACGCCGCGTTGAAGAAGCTGCAAAGATTCTTGATATTGCACACCTGCTGAACCGGAAACCGAAGGCTCTGTCCGGCGGTCAGCGTCAGCGTGTTGCTCTTGGACGTGCTATCGTTCGCGAGCCCAAAGTCTTCCTCTTCGACGAACCTCTTTCCAACCTGGACGCAAAACTGCGTGTTGCAATGCGTACCGAAATTACTAAACTCCATCAGCGCCTGCAGACCACCTTCATCTATGTTACCCATGACCAGACTGAAGCTATGACAATGGCCAGCCGTATCGTTGTTATGAAAGATGGCGTTGTGCAGCAGGTGGATACGCCTCAGAATCTGTATGATTATCCGGCAAATGAATTTGTTGCCGGCTTCATTGGAAGCCCCCAGATGAACTTCTTCAATGTGAAGCTTGACCGCGAAGGTCAGGATGTTGTTGCCATCTTTGGTGATAACAAGATTATTGTTCCGGAAAAGAAAATTGCCAAATTTGTTGATGAAAGCTATATCGGTAAAGATGTTGTAATGGGAATCCGCCCCGAAAACATCTCTGACGACGAAGCGAAACTTGCTGAATTCTCCACGGCCACCATTGATGTGGATGTAGAAGTCACCGAACTGATGGGTTCTGAAACCTATCTCTACCTGAGCACAACCGGTAAAGACGGAAATATTATTGCCCGTGTGGATCCGCGTACTTCCAGCAGAGCCGGTAACAAGATCAGGATTGCTTTCGATACAAACCATCTGCATTTCTTCGATAAAGAAACGGAAAAAACAATCCTCAACAAGTGATTATTCAGGGATAAGGCCCGGACAACTGTCCGGGCTTTTTTGGTTTCATAAAACCCCACGCTAGGCGTGGGGTTCGGGAAAGCTTATAGCTATGCCAATGATGTAAAAACTCCTTTTGCTATAATAATCGTGCGGTCTGCCAACTGCACAAAGACCAAAAGGAGGTCATTAGATGGCTAACGACTTACAGAGTTTAGCACACACGCGATG
>Ga0310690_10010364_pt1 | contig 11596 bp, 12 predicted proteins | sample AusTroGonzalo_MG_2_FD_207661 | JGI IMG/M metagenome (GOLD analysis project Ga0310690, IMG submission 207661) | Bovine rumen microbial communities from tropical cattle in Woodstock, Queensland, Australia - Gonzalo_04 (v2) (version 2) | ecosystem: Host-associated > Mammals > Digestive system >...
CTGCCTCCTACGGTGCCGGCGTGGAAGCAGAACTGGGGGCACTGGCTTCCCGGGAAGGCGGGGAAGCAGCCGGCAGCCCGGTTTATACCGACCCGGAGGAAGCCGTGATTTTCTGCGCGAAAACCGGAATCAACGCCCTGGCTCCTTCTTTCGGGACGGCGCATGGCATCTATAAATCAAAACCAGTGCTGGATCTGGAGCTGGTAAAGAGCATCGCTGAAAAAACAGGGCTGCCCCTTGTGATGCACGGCGGCAGCGGCGTCAGCGAAGAAGACTATCGCACCGGCATTCAGAACGGACTGCGAAAGATCAACTATTACAGCTATATGTCCAAAGCGGGTGTCACCGCTGTGCAGAATCTCCTGGCCCGGGAGGATGTGACCTTTTACCATGATCTGGCGCAGGCCGCACAGGACGCCATGGAGGCTGACGCGGAGAAAGCCCTGCGGATGTTCAGCGGGATAAACCGCTGAAACGGCAAAAGGGACGAAAGGTTCATCCCTTCCGCCGGCACAGGATGACACAGGCACCGCACTATTGGTCCGGGATTACGCGATCCTGCGTTTCAAGCAGCGCCGGTATCCCGAGATCAAAGCCGCCCGGCGAAAGGCCCATGAGACGGCAGACGATGGGGGCTATACAGCGCAAATCAGACGATTCCATTCCGGTGCCGGAAGGGATTCCGGAGCCAAAGCAGATGATCGGAACGATCATGTCGCTGTCATCCCGGGAGCCATGCTGTCCATGATAGAGATCGATCATCGGCTCCGGTAAAAAAACATAACCCGGTTCTGTTTCCAGGAAGAGGTCCGGACCGCCGGCATAATTTACGTTCAATGAGCCGGCCTCATCGGAATCCCGTTCGAAAACATTTCTGATGCCTTCGACATTTTCATAAAACCGAATGACTGCCTCCCTGTCCTCCCTGCCATACCAGATATATCCGTTCCGGCCGTCAACGACAGCACCGGCAGACGGAAAATTCATAAACGAAAGCGCCGTAAGCGGTATGGCTTTTTCCGAAGGCGTCATGCCATGATCCGCGGTGATGATGACAGCGGTATCTTCCAGCATTCCGGCCTTTTCCATTTTCCGGTAAAGTCCTTCGAGCCCTTCATCCACCGCACGGAGACAGGCTGACATTTCTTCTGAACCGGGGCCGAACCGGTGAGCGATATAATCTGTTGACTGAATATTCACCAGGGTCAGATCAGGCTTTTCCTTTTCAAGAACGGTAAACAGAGAATTGAACACCCAGTCGGCCAGGTCCATGTTGAAGCGAAAGTATTCATCGTTATTGTCGCTGTCCGCCGGTTCCGGCGCGGCGGTTAAATAAGCCGCCGGACGTTTATTACTGACGCCGACGTCCAGTCCCGCTGAGAAGAGAGACACCAGATCGTCCTTGCCGGAGACAAAAGCGGTTTTCTTTCCCGCGGCCGAGGCGATCTGATACAGTGTGGGTACCAGGATCATTTCCGGCTGAATGTTCTTCACACTACGCATGCCGTCTTCTCCCAGCCTGTCATTGCCAACAATGCCATGTTTTGCCGCTCCGACACCTGTCATAATCGCCGCGTGATTCGTGCAGGTATGAGACGGATACGTACTTCGGGCCGTCAGACAACAGGCCCCGCTTTTTGAAATCAAGGTGAGGAAGGAATCCGGTCCAAGCCGCGCAAGATAATTGCTGGAAAAACCATCGAGAACGATGATGACGCATTGATCCGCGTGCCCGAGCTGACCGGAGGACACATTGGCAGGCTGCTTAACTGAATCCACGGTGGATTCGCTGACCGGCTGCGTGGCGGGCTTCTCTGAAACCACAGCGGCTGAATGGCGGACAGACTCCCCAAAGGACGCGTCAGCCCGCTGCCTGATGAACTCAACTTCACAGACATACCACTGCCAGGACCGAAGCGTATAGCTGTCTTTGAGTTCGGGATGCTCCGTAACTGGAAAAACAATTTTCAAGGGACCGCCTGCGTCAGTTTTAATGGGCTTTCCATCGGCATAACCGCTTACCAGCGCAATATCATAGTTCCGGATATCTTCCGCGGATATTTCACCAATCAACCTGTCGCTGCTCTTCACGAGCGCTCCGGTACATCCGTCCGCCCCCGCAAGTTTCATCAGCTCAAAAAGCGTAACGCCGACAAAATCATAGACCTTCCCGTTGCCCAAACCGATGTCTTCAGTATGAATCCGCACAGAATGCTCATTCCACCCGGTTGTTTTCACATCGGTAACGCTGCCTTCCCAGACCAGAGAGACAACTGTCTCTTCCTGAATCTCTCCTGCACCGCAGGCAAAGGCGCTTATACACAGAGCGGTTATCCATACAAGGCAAACGATACAAATCTTCTTCATCTTTCACAATGCCTGCTTTCGACCGTTACTCAAAAATCCCCGGCACCGCCTGTGCATCATGTTGCCACAAGGCATACCAACGCTGAAATCACCCCGATCATGGCCACCAGCGCCGCCATCCATACCACGGTTCTCACCACGGTTTGATGACGCACCCGAAAGAACGGGTATGGCCCGTCGGCCTTCTGTATCCAGTTCATATACAACATCACCAGGCCGTAAAGCAGCGTAACCAGAACCGGAAGGATAACCATTTTATATCCCACATGCTCTTCAAAAAACACATAGCTGATGAAATTGATAGCCGGGCACAGGACATGATGGTAGAGTCCGTTTCCCGACCACAGCAGTATTTTCGGATCACCGCCCATGGGAACCAGGATAAACGCCGTCACCAGGCCGGTCATCGTCATCATACAGACAGAAAGGTAGCGGAGCCACGCGGCATTCTTCCCCGCAATCAGCAGGGCGATGCAGGACAGGAACGTGGTTATGTTGGATAGTTGGGTATAAAAGATAAAGTTCTTCCACTTTCGGTTTGCAACCAGCCTGAACGCCCAGAGCTCAAGCAGGATCAGAAGGATATTCAGGGCAACGCTCACGGGTCTTTCCCCCTTTTCAGTGATTGACCGCCATAACAGGAATATCTTCAGGCGGCTGCCATCCACGTTGAAACCATCATTGAACCAAGGATAAGCGAAATACAGGAGCTTTCCGTTTTCCCTGAGAATTTATTCGGCGGTGAAGGTAACGCTCACCGCAGCACTGACGATCAGCTTTGCGGACTGGACAACAGTGCCGGCATCACCCTCCGTTTCAACCGTATCAAACTTTTTGGCTGCATAAGCATTGCCGGCACTGTTCTCGTAACTGTAAACGCCGCCTTCAGAGATTATCTCAATGCCTGTAATTCTTAATCCGGACGCCTCCGCAAGAATCTCCGCCTTCTTCTTTGCGTCAGCCACAGCCTTCTTCATGGCGTCTGTTTCTGCTTTTTCCGTATCAGACGCTGAAAAAGATATACCATTCAGCGTATTCGCTCCGGCAGCAAAACAGACGTCAATGACGTTTCCCACGCTCTCCATATCGGTCACTCTGACCGCCAGAGCCGAGTTGGCATTGTAGGCAACGATTTGTTCCTGGTCACCCGTGTAATCATAGATTGCATAGATGTTGATGAAATCCGTATTAATATTTTCTCCCCTCACGCCATGATCCACGAGCGCCTGCCGGATGGCCGCAATGGTTTCGTTGACTTTTTGCTGTGCTTGCAGGACATCCTTATCCCGCGCGTTCACACCAAGAGAGATCACAGCAGTATCAGCGCTGACCCGCACCTCACCGGTACCATTCACCGTGATCCTGGTATCGGCAAGAGCCGCCGCGGACAACAGGACCAACGCAATGGACAGGAGAACAGCAATGAGTTTTTTCATGGGTTTATACCATCCTTTCCGCGGGAAAGCATCCTTTCCCCTTTCCCACATTATACCTGACGAACGGGAAATAAAAAAGTTCCCGGAAAAAAGCTGGACGGACATGGAAAAAAACAGTATACTTTTTCCATCAGGAATCGATTACAACCTATTATAACAATGGGAGATTTACGCTCATGAACAGGAACGATACGCCCCTTCCAACTGCATCAACGAAACCCTTACCGGAAAATGATCAAGTAAACATCGACCAGCTGCTTGAAGAGCTTCACGCTGATTTTGATCCCGTTTACAACATGCTGATGAACTATCAGTGCGCCGTCATGGAAGTGGAAACCAGATTCAATATTCTTAACAACAGGCTTTCCATCCAGGGGGAGCAAAACCCGATCGAATCAATCAAATCGAGAGTGAAAAGCCTTGACAGTATCATTCGGAAGCTGGAAAAGCGCCATTTGCCGATCGAGCTCGAATCGGTTGAGGAAAACCTGAAGGACGTTGCCGGCGTGCGGGTCGTCTTCTCTTTTGTGGACGATATCTACAGAACGGCGGAAAGTTTCCTCGCTCAGGAGGATATCACGCTGATTGAGCGCAAGGATTATATCAAAAATCCGAAACCGAGCGGCTATCGAAGCCTTCACCTGATCATCAAAATACCGATCTATACAGAAAACGGAAAAAAAGATATGTACGTCGAAATTCAGATGCGGACGATTGCAATGGATTTCTGGGCAAGCCTTGAACACAAACTGCGGTATAAGAAGAATCTCAATCCGCAAAAAGCTGAAGAGCTGGCGGAATCGCTGAAAGAATGCGCGGAAACAAGCGCAAAGCTGGACGAAAAAATGCTCCGCATCCGGGACCGCATTGCAGAGGATCTTCAGGACTAGAGAAAAACGGTGAATCCGTCTGTGAACACCGGAGCCGGGATGACATAATACTTTTACTGCCACGAACGCATCCTGCGGCGTATAAACTGACAGAGTGACACGATCACTCACACAGCCAGGAGCGGAAGGAGATAACGCAATGAAAAAGGCAGATGAGAAACTGACGGCTACTGCAAAAGAGAACAGCGTGAGACTTACCCTCAAGCAGGCAGACAAAGTTTCGATGCAGGAACTGAGCGACGAACAGCTGTATAAAGTCAGCGGCGGCGTCGATTATTCGGAAAACTGTGAAAAAAACTGGCAAAATGGTTCAATGGGTTATCATGATTACAGAAAAACCGGCACGACCACGGAAGGTAAATTGTGGTTCACGAATTACGAAATCAGATGTATCCACTGCGGAAAAACTGAATGGACCATTTTTGATCCCGGCGAGTAATGGGGAAACAGCACCCAAATCAACACGTGCTTTTCTTCCCATCCGGTTTCTCAGCGTTTCTCCAGCAATCCCATCTTTGTCATGATGCCATCCACGGTCACTCCGGGATGCGTTACATACAGTCTGGCGATCTGTTCCACCAAGGTCCTGTCGAGTCCGCGCTTTTTCGCAATCGAATCGACCGACAGGCCTTTTTCCGTATCATGAACCACAACTTCGATTTGCCTGTAAAGATTGCCGTCGTCCATCTTCGGCGTTCTTTCCCCGGCAGCATGCGGAATCCGGATCTGTTTTATATCCCATCCATCCGGATTAATCCTCAGGATGGCCATCGTGATCGGCTGAGCAAACCGGCGAGGCCCACAGCTGCCGGGGTTGAACAGCAGGATCCTCTTTTTCCCGGCGGTCTCCCGCCAGTCAGATGCGTACTGATGGGAATGGCCGTATATCGCCAAATCATAGGCCGCCAGATCCCCTGGCAGATCTTTTTTCTTATGGGCCATACAGATTCGGATCTCGCCCATTTCGAAATCCAGGCATAAGGGTAGGTGCTCAGCCCATTCCTTATCATTATTACCGCGAACCGCTTTCACAGGAGCAATCTGTTCCAGCCGGTCCAGAACAGACTGACTGCTGATATCCCCGCCATGGAGAATCACATCGCACCCCTGAAGCGCATCAATCACCTCCGGGCGCAGAAGATTATGGGTATCAGACAGTATACCGACTTTCATCTTCATTCTCCCATCGCGCAGCGGCTGTGTTCAGGGCCCTCAGCGCCGGACATATACCCGGCCCGGAACGCCGCGTTGATTTCCCGCAATTCCTTCCGCCCGTCAATATAATCCTGATACATCCCGATGATGCCGGGACTGCAGCCGTCGCAGAGGCCAGAGATGTTCCCGATAGAATCCGCGACAATCTGCTCCCGTTCTTCCCGGGTCGTATCAGCAATCCGTATACTTTTCATCATTCCGATGCCTCCATCAACGTTCCGGTATGATCCCGGATGCCGCGATCCTCGCAGAAAGATGCTGGCCCTTCTTCTGATACTTCTCTTTCTGGGAAGCAAAAGCCCTGGCCGCGGCCTTCAGCATAATCGCGGAAAGCAGGGAATTGGGACTGGTATCCAACGGTTTCGCGACTTCCATGAAATTGTCGATTTCAATCTCATAATAGTAATTATCCTTGACGAACGGGTTCAGGAGATATTTCAGAAACTCAGTCAGTCCGGCATCGTTATTCCCGCCGCTGTATCGCGAAAGTGGTTCATACGCAGGCAGCTGCCCGGGATCCGGATACACCAGCTCCGCCTCGTCCATCTCCCCGACTTTCCTCAGGTCTTTGGGCGGATCGATCTGCCCGTATTTTTTACTCAGATACTGGTACAACGTCGTTTTCACCCAGGTCATCGCGCCGAACGCGCCGCAGATGCTGTGAGAAAAGTTGATTTCTGTCCCCCGCCGGTTATCGGATACAGCAGGGTTTTCCGTTAATTCATGGATAACGGCCGCCTGCCATCCACGGAATTTTTCCATATATAACAGTTTTCTTCCATAAACAATTCAACTGAGCGGCTGCACCGGAAAAGGCTCCCCGATGAAACTGTGAATCCATCGGGGAGCGCTGTGAGATCAAATTTCATGCGTCTCATTCATCCGCGTCCTCGCCGGCACCGGGTAGCGCAGGTTGGCGAACTCCCCGGCCAGTTCATCCTGTTTACAGGGCTTATGCAGATATCCGCTGAACCGAATCTGGAGTACGTCCTTTGCATAGTCGCTCTCCGGACAATTGGTGATAAAGATGATGTTAACTTTTGGATTCATCTCCCTGATCCGGCGGGCCAGATCGATCCCGCCGTTCTCTCTTCCGCCGATATCGATATCTGTCAGCAGAACATCGCAGTAATTTTTACGCGCAGTCTCCACCGCCTTCTTCAGACTGCAGCTTGAAAACACACAGGCTTCCGGAACAATGCGGCCGATCATACGCCGCAATGAGAACAGCGTCAGGCGGCTGTTATCCACACAGATAATATTCAATATGGTCACCTCCATTCTGAGGATCCATAAACAATGTAACACATAAAGCGTTACAAAAGCGTAACCCGGAAGCCCAAGATGATACACTTTTTCGGGAATTGTCTGAAAATTAAAAAACAAATATCCTACACCTGACGAAATCTGACAGTAATCAGGCCATCCAAAAGAATGCCGGCAGAACTCGTTTCCCGATTACATTCTCATATCCTCTCCACTTCTATCTGTGTAATATATTGCAGTCCGGACAGAAAATATGAAACCGGGTCAGCATCGCATTCAGCGCGGGTTGCGGAAGATATACATCAACACAAAATTCAGAACGCGGTCCAGTCCCCCGGACAGGAATTCCTGATCCCGAAGGCCGTACTCATGACCGGTCTGAAACCAGTCATTCCAGGCTTCATCAAAGCACTCGGCCTCCAAAACCGATATCCTGCATTCGTTTCCGCATTCTTCTTCCAGCAGTTCCTTCCACCACCGGGCTGTCCTGAATAACAGGGCGTCATCCCCCTCCGCCCAGGTTTCAAATAGTTCCTTCATCCTGCCCCGCGGCTCCTCCTTCAGCCCCGGAACCGCGATCATGATCTGGCCGCCTTCGCGGACAAAAGGCAGGATTTTTTCGGAAAACACGCCTCTTTCAGTTCCGAAATAATGGTAGGAATCCACACTGACGATCGCGTCAAACCAGCCGCGGGCAAAAGGCATATCCATCGCATCCCCGTGAATCGGGATGATCCGATCCTCCAGATGAAGTTCCCGAATCCGCTGATAATTATCCGACGCGGACACCCACAGGTCAAAAGCATACACCTGTTTCGCCAGAGTTTCGTTCGCCAGAAACACAGAAGTCAGCGCCGTGCCGCAGCCCAGATCCAGCGTACGGTCATAGCATTCGCCGGCAGGGCTTCTGCGAAGCAGCTCATCCAGCAAGCGGAAAGAATTCGGCCCCATCAAGCATTCCTTCGTAAAGTATTTCCTGTATTTTTCACATCTGTCCATGTGTATTACACCTCATTTTCTTCTTTCAGCACAATCATCGCGTCCCTGTCAAACTTGCGGGCCATCGTATGCGCCGCCTTCCGGTTGGCTACGGTATCAAATATGATCGAAAAATCATAATCCGGCGGATACAGTTCCGCTGCCGGTACCAGCAGTCTCAGCCGGTTATGCTTCACCGTCAGTTTCTTCCCCCGGAACTGGACGATGACATTGCCGTCTTCATCAGCGGGTTGATAAACGATCGCGCTCTTATAATCCGGAAGCAGCATCACGCTGTCCCCCATCGTAAACCGCTCATACGTTCCTTCTTTTTTTACGGAAAGGCGCTGCAGCCGGCCCGCCGGAATACGCATCGGCTTCCGATTCGGTTCCGGAGAAGAGTCCGGTCCGCAGTCCGCCGCCTGCCTGGCCCGGCGGAGCAGTCCTTCATCCATGCCGAGGCGGCGCGCAATCTCAATCGCGCAGCTTTCTCCGCTCACGCCCAGTTCCAGCCGGTACAGCGGCATCAGGGATTCCCGATCAAAAGCCATCCGTGCGGAGATCACATGTTCCGTCATTTCCGCCCACTGCTTGATCTGCGGATCGTGGGTCGTCACCATGAAGAAGCATCTGCGGCGGAGCAGTTCCTCCAGGATTGCCGCGGCCAGGCCGGAGCCCTCTGCCGGGTCCGTTCCGCTGCCGGGTTCATCCAGCAGCACCAGGCTGTCCCGGCTGCACTCACCCAGAATGCGGATCACATTGGTCATATGGCCGGAGAAAGTGGACAGGTTCTGACTGATACTCTGGCTGTCGCCGATATCGCACAGCACCCGGTCCATCATGCCGATTACAGTTCCTTCCCCGCAGGGGATGTGCAAACCGCTCTGGGCCATCAGTGTCAGAAGTCCCACGGTCTTGAGGCAGACGGTTTTGCCGCCGGTATTCGGTCCGGTTACGGCAACACCACAGTCCGGCAGGGCCAGTTCCAGATTCAGCGGCACGCAGGCCGCGCGGTTCAGCAGCGGATGGCGCGCATCCACGAGGCGTATCCTGCGCTCCGCAGTCAGCTCAACCGGCCGCGCGTCCATCTCCATGCTCAGTCTGGCCCGGGCAAAAATGATATCCAGATCCGTCATCACGCGGACAGCATCCCGTAAGGCCGTTTCTTCGGAGGCAACCCGACCGCTGAGTTCCCAGAGAATCCTGCGTTCCTCCGTGTCGATGCCGATCAGCAGGTCTTCCAGCGTCTGGCGCATGGACTGCACTGCGGTCGGCTCCATGAACACGGTGCCGCCCTTGCCGGAGGTATCGATCACCCGTCCGGGGAATGTGCTCTGGAACCGTTTCTGCACGGGAATCACAAAGACCCCGTTTCGCTGGGTGATATAGCTGTCCGCCAGTTCCTTTTTGTGATGGAGCAGAATCTTCGCCAGTTTTTCCCGGATTCCCTGTTCCGTATGTTCACGCTGCCTGCGCAGATTCCGAAGGACAGGCGAAGCGTCGTCCAGAACGGTATCCTCACGGATTGATCTTTCAATCTCCTCCTCCAGTTCTGTCAGATCCGGCAGTTCAGCATGCCAGGCCGCGATGCCTGCGCTCCAGATCTGCGCACCCTGCAGATAGCGGCGAAGCCGCTGAATTGTCGAGCAAAACCGTGCAATGGATGTCAACCGGTCCGGAAGGAGCATACCTCCCTGCAGCGACTGAAGCAATCCGGCATCCACTCCGTCCGTTTCCGCAAGCGGCGGGGTGCCCGCGTTCCCCATCACCCGGCGTGCGGCGGTCGTTTCCTCCATCCGCGCCCTGCAAAGTCCTTCGTTCAGGATCGGTTCCGTATCTGCCAGTTTCCGGCGCGCACTCTGCGATACCGCCTGTTCCTGAAGCTGTTCAATGATCCTTTCAAACCCAAGTGTTATCATATCCTGTGTCATACGATCCCTCTGTTCATCAATATCATAGACATGAACAGAATCCGGAGAATGCGGATACGTCACAGAAAAAAGCAAAACAAAAAGTGCCCGGCAACAGTCCGTTCCGCATCATGGCATCAGCAAACAAGCTGTCATGTCACAGCTTTCTTCGATCAACCATGTTCCCCGTTAACGAACCGTTTCCAAACACTACCTCCGAGAGTTATTCCTGCTCTGGTCAGGTCTCTCTGCAATATTATTATAGATTCCTGAAGTGCCTCTGTCAATCCACGATTTCCAATTGCCGGAAATTTCCTGATTGTATTATATTATACGGTACCGGGGAAACCTTGTCCTTTGAGGGTGAATCTGATACAATTGCACCGCCCGGCGGACACAGCTCCCGGGCAGCAAAAAAAGCCCGCGAATCCGGCGTGGTTGCAGCGGGAACAGAAAAGCCGGATCCGCCGGGAAAGGAAAGCAATATGAAAACTAAAACAGGATGTTTCCGCAAGCTTGCAGCCGTTGCGCTGGCGGTCCTGCTATGCCTGGGGGGCGCCGCAGCGGAGGAAAGTACACCTGGAACAGAAGATGAAGAAGCTTTCGAGGCAGAAGAAGAAACCTTCGGGACCGCGGAGGAAGAAGTTTTCGAAATGCCGGAGACCGTCAGTTTCGGGCGCCTGGAGGTACCGACAGACACGAAGGTGCTTGAAATGGGCAAAGTGTCCGTGGAGAAAACAGATTTTGATATATTCTGCGATTTCCTTGCAGCTCTGCCGGAACTGGAGCATGTGGAAATGTTCTCCTCCCAGGTAAGCGGGGACCAGATCGCGGTACTGGAGAGCCGATTCCCGGGCGTTACGTTCGACTGGACCATCTGGATCGGAAACCATCTGGTTCGCACGGACGCCGTCGTCTTTTCCACCCTCCACTATGACCACGACAGAAGGCATACGGAAGCAGACTTCGCGCTGTTCCGTTACTGCCCGAACCTGCTGGCGCTCGACCTCGGGCATAACGAGATCGGAGATCTTTCTTTCCTTTATCATTTACCGAAACTCAGGGTTCTGATCCTTTCCGACGACCGTATCGCCTGCGACATCACACCGATCGGCTCCCTGACCGACCTGCTGTTCCTGGAAATGTATAACAACTACGTAACCGATTTTACCCCGCTGGGGAAACTGACGAAACTGCATCACCTGAACATCAGTTTCAACACAGCCGCCCCGGAAACCCTGTCGGTTCTGAAGAATCTGACTTCTCTGGAACATCTCTGGATCTCCTGCTGCCATAGCCGTACGCCGAAAGAACCGCTGGACAACGCGCTGGTGGCAGAACTGCAGAAGGCGCTGCCCGGCACGAAAATCAACGCGACCGCCAGAACCCGCGACGGGGAAGGCTGGCTGGATTTTAAAGATGAGAAGCGGGTCAAGCGAATGTTCCAGTTGAGGAAAGAATACCTTCCGCTGTACTGCGAAAATGAAGATACCGGAGAGAAATAACAGATCATGAAAATGCTGCTGTGCTTCTT
>Ga0310690_10010365_pt1 | contig 11595 bp, 18 predicted proteins | sample AusTroGonzalo_MG_2_FD_207661 | JGI IMG/M metagenome (GOLD analysis project Ga0310690, IMG submission 207661) | Bovine rumen microbial communities from tropical cattle in Woodstock, Queensland, Australia - Gonzalo_04 (v2) (version 2) | ecosystem: Host-associated > Mammals > Digestive system >...
CTCATTAATCACGGGTTCCGCCCCTAGTGACATACGGGGTGCGGCGGGTCGGCGATCCTCTTTCGTCGAAAGGCTAGTATCACAAATTCTCCCCGCCGCACCTTTCTTTTGACATGCGGGAAGGGGGATGCCACGGACCGGGAGTTTTTTTGGAAAACGTTTCCTTCCGGAGCGTGATTTACGGCGCATCCTCCTTTCTTTTTAAAACGATGATTTATGAAAGTAGATCTTACGAGCTGCAATACCGTTGACCAGATAGAGAGGGCCGCCTTCGGTGCCATATCCGGCTATCCGATGGTCGGGGGCGTGCCCGGCGCACGGCGGTATTTCGATTCGATCGGCGCCAGCGGCCGCGTCCGCGAGAAGACCGTCTTCTCCGAGAAGAAGGAGGTGTCACAACTGTGGCCCCACAGTAGCGTGACCGTCCATGTCGTCATCAAGAAATATTACGTCCCGGGCTGCAGCAAATGCGCCTACGGATACGACCTATATATCTATTAAAACCTTCCCCCCATGCTCAATAACACAGAGATCAACCATGCCGTTGGCGACTTCGTCCTGGCGAGGTTTCCCGAAGCGGACGTCACGATGTTCGACGACGGCCGGTACGAAAAAATCGAGTTCGTCAAGGATGGCGTCCGCTATACCTTCGACGCCAAGAAGAAGACCGGCCGGTTCACGTTCTCCGCAAAGTCCCTCCATGAGATTCTCTCGCCGGACGCCCTTCTGGGTGTCTCCATGAAGGAGTTCAACCGCCTGTGCAACACGGGAAGTTGTTCCCTTCCGAAAGAGACGGCCCCCGCCGTCGGCAAGGGATGCTATCGCGTGTACCGTGAGGGAGGGGACCTGCTTGTCACTAACCGTGAGTTCTACGACTTGGACCTTATCGCGCGGCTGCCCAGTATCGGCAAGACGGTTGCGTTTGCCGGGGAGCAGGGGCCCGACGTGCGCGTCTTCTTCGACAATGCCATGTGGTCCGAGCTTGTCGGATACCTCGGAGGCAGGATGTTCCGGGAGGAGACCAAGCCACGGATGTTTGATGGCGACGAATATGCCGGGCTCCCCGCAGAGGAGGACGAAAAGGAGCCGCCCAGAAGAATCCCCCACGACGTCTTTACGTATGTCTGCGGCGCCTATGAGGCATGGCTTGCAAGGTGGGCCTGCGAGAATCCCGTCGTAGCGGCCGACTCCGTGCGCGGCGTCATCAACGAGGGGCTGGCCGGCCAGGAGCTGCTCCCGGCGATCCATATTTTCAGGATCCTTGTCGGAGGGAGCAAGAGGGACATGGGAGCATTGGCCGAGACCGTAACGACGATGCATTACGTCAACCGCTGGGTCGAGGTCAACCGGCATCGCTGGGTCTTTGTCACCATGGCGGACGTCGTCTGCCGCATCAACAACCTGCGCAAGCGCGTCTCCCAGATGTCCACGGAACCTGAAACTGAAAATTCATTTGAACAATGATAAAATCCTACGAATACCCCGCCTTCCAGACCGTCTACGACAACCTCGAAGCCTGGTCCCTCGAACGCGGCGTCGACCCTGGCGACGAACGGCGGTACAGGAAGCGCGAGCTCGCAGCTGCGGCGCTGTGTTACGTCAACGACGGCGGCGAGAGCCTCATGCCGCCCCCGCAGTGGCCCCTCCCGGCGGAATACTGGATCCCCGAGTTCATGCGTCCCTTCGGCGGGCTCACGTATGACGAGCGCCGGCGGTTTTCCCTGGCGCGGGCCGCGGCGCTGCTCCTTGCCGAACACATGCGCGTGGACCCCGTGGACAACGAGTTCCGGTACGAGATGCTGGATTTCACGCTGCGGTATACCGTCGACGGCATCCGCCAGTGCTCCATCAAGGGGCCCCTCCGCAACCGGATCATAGAAGACAAGCTCGTGCGGGCCATCCGTGCGAACATCAGTATGTGGGTCGACCACCAGGAGCCTTCGCGTTGCCTCCTCGACGGCGTCGCCGACATCATCGTCCTGATGGATTTCCTCGCTGGGGAACCCGTTTTCGATAATACAAAACAACAAGAACACTAAAAGAACAACGTTATAAAGGACTGATAAAACTCTTTCATCATGGACCTGAAGAACGAGTGGTATACCCCCGCGTGCATCACCGACCCCCTGGGGCCCTTCGACCTGGACCCCGCGGCACCTTCCGGAGACCACCGCCGCATCGCGGCACGCGAGTTCACGAAGGAGTACGACGGCCTTGCGCAGCCCTGGAACGGCCGCGTATGGCTCAATCCGCCGTTCTCGCAGCCTCTGCTGCGGCAGTTTGTCCATCACATGGCCGAGCACGGCAACGGCGTTATGCTGATCCCCTGTCGCGGCTTCGACACGGCGTGGTTCCAGGAGGATGTCTTCGGGAAGGCCTCCGCCATCCTGTTCATCAAAGGCCGCGTGACGTTCACCGGCCCGGGAGACAAGAGGGGAGGGCACCCTCCCATCGGCACCCTGCTCGTGGCCTATGGCAAAGACAACGCAGATATCCTCGGGCGCTCCGGCATCAACGGGGCGTTCGTACATCTTTAATCAAAATAAAGATAGAACAATATGAAAAAAAATTTAAACCAAAACATTACCCCCAATGCTGAAAGGCTCGTTGTATGGGCAAACCGGTTAAGTATTCTCAAATATTTTATCATCGGTGTTGGAGTGGGTACTGGTGTGTTTTCTGTGTCCCTGGTTCCTAGTCTTCAAACGAACATGAGTATTGTTTCGGGTTGTGTTCTTGGAGGCGCCATCGGCTTTTTCTTTGGATGGTTAGCATCCTGGGGTGTTGGTATTCTTCAAGACGTCCTTATCGGTTTTTCCTTTGTTGTGGAGGAAAAAGAAAGGGTATTAAATAAAGAGAACTTGGCTGAAAAGGAAAATAGCATTTAACAAATTGGAATTGGATATGAACGAAGAATCCTTGAAAGAATTCCTTAACAATAACCCGCAGGCCATTGTCGACCTGCGCGAGGCCGCCAAGCTCGTCCCTCAGCGAAAATACGGCCGGCTTTCCCGGGCTCTGGAAAAATATGCCGACGAAATCGCAGGTGACGAAACGGACGCTATATCCAAAGATGAGAAGTATTGGTCCGTCATGCCTATTGCCACCTGTATAGATAACGTTTGTTCTCACACACTTGATCATCAAGAAAAGGAATCTGGTATTGTGGGGGCTCCGTCCGGCTACATGGGTCTGGACAGGATTATGTATGGTTTCCAGGCGGGGGAACTTATTGTTGTCGCATCTCCTCCTTCCGCCGGAAAGACAGCCTTTGTGACGGGCATGGCCCGGAACATGGCGGTAGATTATCATATCCCTGTTGCTTTCTTTACCACAGAAATGTCGGCCGAACGTCTTATGGCACGCCTGCTGGTCAGTGAATCCGGCCTCCCCATTGAAAAAATAAGGGGTGCCAAAAAGATGACACAGGATGACTGGAGTTGTATGCACGCTGCGGTATTGGATTTAGGACGTGCCCCGATTTTCGTGGATGACACGCCGGGTCTCCCTATATACGAATTTGTCGTCAATGCCCGTGACCTGGTTGTTAGGCATCATGTAAAAGCTATCTTCGTGGACGGCATGCAGATGATGGAAGGTCCGGCGAGGTTCCGTGAGGGACGGGAACAGGAGGTAACCGCTATCTGTCGTATTTTAAAGAATACGGCCATGGAATTACAGATACCGATCATTGTCACCAGTCAGATCAATCGAAACGTCGATTCTCGTAGTTCAAGCGCACGGCCGCAGCTGAGCGATCTCCGTGAGTCGGGCGCCATCGAGCAGATTGCCGATGTCGTAATGTTTATCCATCGTCCCGAATTCCTGAGTGCTACGAACGATTATGGTTTCCCCGGGGAAACGGACTTAATCATGGCCAAATATCGTGACGGTGAGGCCATGGATATCAAGATGCGCTTTTTGAAGTCCGAAGTAAAGTTTGTTGATTATAATGACTCCGCATCATATACGGAATCTAAAATCAACACATTTATCGAGACAGAAAATTAAACGATATGGGAAACACCAACGGCAACCTCCATGCGGCCAAGAAGGCTAAGAACGACGAGTTCTATACCCGGCTCGAAGACATCGAGAACGAGTTGAGACACTATAAGCAGCACTTCAAGGACAAGACCGTCCTGTGTAACTGCGACGACCCCAGGGTGTCGAATTTCTTCAGGTATTTCGCCCTGAACTTCGAGACGTTTGGGTTGAAGAAGATCATCGCCACCTGCTACAAGAACCAGGATGCAGACCTGTTTTCCCAGCATCCCGGGTATGATAAAGTATGATAAAGAACGCCGAAGGAAAGATCAACGGCAAGATAACCTACGCTAGAATTCTCATTCGAAAAATCAAGTAACCAGATATTATGAACTCAAAAATCCCCAAATTAGTATTTCCTCCGTTCCCGGAAGACTCGGACGTGTTTGACGTTCTTCACAGAGATGCCACTGAATTCATGTTCGACATGATCTGGGACAACTACTTCGGGCCGGCATGGCACGAAGCCATCTACAAGGCCATTGACGGATATCTGATTCACATGTCCAAGCTCATGGACATCAATGAAGACGACTTCGACTATGCCGGCAAGAGCCACGTCGTTCTGGCCCTCTACAAAGAGGGGGACGATGAAGACACAAGGGAAATCGTCTGTTTTGTCGATTCTCCCCGTTTCGGGCACCCGGGCATCCGTGACTTCCTCCGTCATGTCGTGGTACGCCTGTGGTCTGATTTCCCGTTCATGTACAAATTCGCAGAAACCGACGAAGAACTGACCGACGACGAAATGCGGTGCATTAAAAAGTTCGTGGCGTTTACCGGCATAGACCTGAAGTTTTTCCTGCCGGGCAATGAGAAAAAACTCGAAAAAGAAATTGGCCGCCTTGAAAAATCCTGGATGAAACACGCCCGTTTCCATCTTTGGATCCCTAGTTTCGAGCCGGATCTTGACGAGGAAGACAACGGCTTCTTCGACGACGAAGGCAACATAAACCTTGACAAGGTATGCCCGGCCTACGGCATAGACGAAACGGATGTCATCGAGGTAAAAGAACAGGATGTTTACATCAAGCCGGAAGCCGTGAGAAAACTGAAGAGATACATTTAGGTAATTAACCCGTCATCCGCCCGCGAATAAGCCCGCGGGCCCCCTGTACACTATGGAAATCCAGGAACTGAAAATCTCCGTCCGGGACCTCACCACGGGGTACCGCGACAGCGCCGAAGAAGGCGTCTTCGCCTACGGCGCTAGCGTTATATAGCACCAACGCTTACCCTTCTTTAAGCAATCTATAATTTTTTCGCCACGCGGCCACGTCCCCGCGCTCCTTCGATGAGCGCGGCGGACGTGGCTCCGCATGGCGTCCCCACTTAACATCAACCCCATTATGCCAAATACCATCAAACCCCGCTGGACCAGCGTCAAGGACGCCCTCCCGCCTCAGGACGAGGAGGTCATCATCCTGACGGACGACGTCAACGGCACCTACATCCCCGGCGCGAACCGCATCGCCTTCGGCCACATCGTCGACAAGGCCTACGCCAAGGACTACGACGGGTGGAACGTCCCGGGCGTCCACCACTGGATGCCCTGTCCGGGCCTTCCCGAGGATCCCGACTGTGCGCCCGAAGAAGAATCCCTTCAACAGGGCCCCGTCAATGGCGCCTTTGAGGAGCACATCACCCAATTCTGGAATGACAACGTCCTTGACATGCGGCTTGATCGCATTTCCATGTACGAGATGGTCATGCGCGCCGCCAAACTTGGCGCCTCCCTGCAGCGGGAAGCTGACGGAAAACCGTGCAACGTTATCAGCTATGAGGAGCGGCAGAAAAAGACATGCGATGCTTGTGCCTCGCATAAAGACTATTGTGGGTATATATCCCGCGGGCTGGAGAGCAAGTGCCCGTACCTCTCCGACGTGATGGACGGCTGGGAGATGGGCATGAAAGACGCCCTTGCCGGGGCCATCCCTGCCAAGGTCGCCAATGTCGAAAACGGCAAGGCCACTATTCTCGCAGACCTTCCCGAAGGAGTCTCTCTGCAGAGCGAAATCAAAATTTTGATTATTAAAGACCCCCATAACGACTAGTATGCAGTTCCTGGAGCTGGACGGCTGGGCCGACGATCAGGCCTGCCACGGCGATGTCTTCAGGACAGAAGAAGGCTTTTCGGTGGAATGCATCACCGAAGAGGAGTTTCGCAAAGAAACCGGCCAGCGCGACGTCCCGACACACCTTTTAAAAACAACCTATAACTGCTTTTAAGCCCATGACAAAAGAAGAATTCATCGCCCGGAACGAGTATCTCTGGAGCCGGTACAACTACCTCGAGAAAGAGACCGAGCGCACCTGGCAGGAGCGCAAGACCCTGCAGGAAACTTACGCCAAGGAGGTCTTCGACGCCTCCGGCTACAGCGTCGGCCAGAAGATCTTCGACAACGAAGGTCGCCTTTGGTATGTCTCTGGCGCGTTCACCATGGACGGCAACGTCTTCCTGAACTTCAACTTTGCCAAGAAGGACGGAACAATGTCCAAGGTCAGCGGCATGGGACGGGGGATGCCTCATGTTCAAATCAAATAGCAAAATAAACCACCATTTATGAAAATCTACGAAACCCCGCTGGCGGCTCTGACGGCCGCCACGCAATACCGCCTTTGCAACGGCGGGTCCATCGTCCGCGGAGGACGCGGCGAGGACGTCAGCGATGAGGGGAAGATCGTCGGCACCTACGGCTTTGTTGCCGTCGTCAAGAACCCCACCGCAGAGAACCCCCTTGGAGACTCCTGGGAAGAGTTTCCTTATAATTATGCCAAAATCGAGTAGCCATGCGGGAATCCGACGAATCGAAACGCCTCGATGCGGCCATCGCCGCGGCGGAGGCGGAGAAGGAGATCCTCCTGGGGCGCCTTAAGGAAGAGACGGCTACGATCAGGATATCCCTCGCCGAGGCGCAGATGCGCCGCGACGCCGAAATCGGCCAGTTCCACAACACTGCCGTCACGGCGGCCGCCCTGCGAAGGATGCGATCCGTAGTGTCCCTTGCACGGAGGCTGATGCGCGGTGGCAAGGAAAATGGCTCGCCCGCCGAAGAGATGGTGTTCAACATGTTTCTTCTGGGACACTCCCTGGGAAGCATTGCCGAGGCTGTCGACCTGCCCGAGGACGAGGTCTCGCGCATCATCGAAGACGAGAGTGCCGCGTTGTATGCCTTGGAAGATACCTTTCGTAAGGCTCTCGACGTGGTAAATCAGGCGGGCATCATCGAAAGGCGCCTGTCTGAACTCGAGAAGGAAGTGGGCAGCATTGCCGCCGGCACGCCGCCGGAATGGGCCGATATGAAGATCAAGGACCTTGGCCTCTCCGCCAGGACGCGGAATGCCATCCTGTATTTCAATATGGAACATCCCGGCCGCGAGATACTCACGCTCGGCGATTTCACGAAGCGTACCCGCAGGGACGTCGTACGTATCCGCAACCTCGGAAAGAAAAGCATCGAAGAAATCGAAGCGCTCCTTCACAAGCACGGCCTTGATTTTAAAGACAACAACAATAATAACCAATAATTAATAATCAAACATGAAAAACCTTTTCAAAACCATCGTTTTCATCGCCCTCGCAGTGGCGATGCTCAGCGCCGCCTCCTGCGGCAAAACCTCCCGTGAACCCCAGCCCGAAGGCATCACCAAGAGTGACGTCGATTCCGTCAGCTACATGATGGGATACTCGTTCGGCATGCAGCTCAAGGAGGGCAACTTCGGCGGGCTCGACATGTCATGGGTCCTCAAAGGCATGCGCGACGCCGCCAACGACACCATCGTCGACGTCAAGGAGTTCCGCCGCGTCGTCAACGGGTTCCTCGACAAGCGCCATAACGCCATCGCCGAGGAGATGAAACAGAAGAGCGCCGACTACCTCGACGTCAAGCGCCATGAGGAGGGCGTCGACAGCACGATGAGCGGCCTTCTCTACAAGATTATCCAAAGCGGCGGCGACGTCCATCCGTCGGTTCTGGACACCGTTGAAGTCAATTACGAAGGCAAGAACCTCGCAGGGAAGGTCTTCGACTCGTCTTATGAGCGTGGGTCCTCTGCGACGTTCCCCCTGAATGCCGTCATCCCCGGCTGGTCCGAAGGCATCCGCCTCATCGGTGAGGGAGGAGAGATCGAACTCTACATCCCTTCGAACCTCGCATATGGCGAGCGCGGCGGCGGCCCTGATATCGCCGGCAACGAGGCCATTACCTTCAAGGTAGAGCTGATCAAGATCAAGCCCTACCAGCCCCGGCAATAAAAACGATTTTTGTCCGGCCGCCTGTCCGGTTTTCCCTCCGTACGGTACATCTGTCCGGGCAGGCCGTCGGATATCTTTATATAATTTGAAACCATTATGCTCAACTCCGTTTTGAAAGACCTGGAGACCGCCGTTCGGACTCTCTATGCCGCGGCCGTCGGCGAAGACGCCGCCTTGGACGACAACCTTATCAACGAGGACCACGCCTCGGGGCGCCTTCAGGTGGTGCGCCCGCGCGACAAGGACGCCTTCTATGGCTATCTCTCTTATGTTCATCCCGACGGCCGGCGCATCATAGAGATCGAGGTGCGCACCCTGAAGCTCTCCACGGCAAGGCTCGATTAGGCCGCACTCGAATAGAACACCTGTTTTTGCAGGGATGTCCTCGCCCGCGTAAGAATAAAACACCTGCCTTCGCAGGAGGTGCTAGTCGGCACAAAAAACAACACCCGTTTTTGCGGGCAAGAAGGGTGAAACGATCCTTGATTGTTGCCTCTTGGGAGCCTGTAAAACGCCTGTTTGTACAGGAAGAATGACAGGTATTCTATATCCTTAATCGTGGCTATCATACAACAAATCTCTTTAGTATTATTAAAGTAATTTTGCTTTTAAGAATAAAATTTTTTACTTTTGTTTTTGAGAAACCCCGTTTTGTTGTTTGAAACATCCGCCTTTGCGGAAATCGGCCTTTTTTCGTCTGCCTTTGTAATTTTTTGTTATGAAACACCTTTATATCTCCATTCTGCTGTTCCTCCTTCCGTTGGCCTGCCTGGCGCAGGGCCCCGACGAGGTCTTCACCGACTTTTTCTCCTGGAAGGAGACGCTGCGGTACGCCACCGGCAAGGACACCGTGACGCTGACGACGAAGCCCGGCAACGAGACGTATTTCCTTGTCGCGGCCCGCGCAGACGGCACCCGCGCCATGGAGGCCGACATGGACGTCATCTATGACACCGTGCCCGGGTTCGTCATCCCGCAATACTGCATGCAGTCGTGCTCCGTGCGTGACGGCCAGGCGGCGGACCGCTATATCTACGAATGGACGACGCCCCTGCAGGCGCAGTTCCGCTATTTCCCCGACGAGGTCCCCGAGGACCTGTCGGCATACCCTTTCCGCAAGGTCGGCAACGGCAACGGCGTCTTCGACCCCCTGATGGTCATGACGCGACTGCGGCGCGGCGGGAGCCTCTTCGACATCACCGGCGCCACGGTCGTATTCCACGGGAAATCCTACTACCTGAACTACATACAGTGTGCGCCCGGCTATGTCGGCGACATCATCGTCTACCGCTATACCGTCAACCTGTCGGAGAAATCCTATATCAAGCTCACCGTGGAGACCGACGGCTACCGCCGCCCCATGGCCTTCGAGATAAGGATCGGCGACTTCAAGAAGAAGGGCCGTCTCATCGACGAATAATTCCAATATTCCAATATTTTAACGTAATACGCTTATGAAAAACAGAATCTTCTATTTCATCCCCGCGGCCATCGCCGCGATGACCATCCTCACCGCCTGCCCGTCCCCCGAGCCCGAGCCGGTTCCCGTCCCCGAGCAGGACGTCACGATCCCCGTCGCCCTGGCGCCCGCCATCGACGTGGCCACCCTCGTCGGCGAAGAGGCTGCCGCCTCGCTCGTCAAAGGCGGCGACGGCACCTACATGTCGGCGGCCATCGGCGACGAGATGGTCCTGTCCTTCAATCCCATGAAGGGCTATGACGGCTCGAAGCCGTTCGCCCGGTACTGCAACTACCCGATTGGCTACAACTTCTCCCTGGCGACCATCCCGACGGTCCCCGCCTCCGCGCCGGAGGACATCGACCTGATGAACTACCTGCCGCGGTCCATCGACCTGGGCACCCGCACGAAGAGCACGACGGTGTATTTCTCCGGCCTGCCCGACGCCCTGCTGACCCTCGACGGCATCCACCTCACCCCCGAGTCGCGCATCGACGTGACGCTGTCCCTCGTGAACCACGTGTTCACTGACGGCACCGCCACGCCGACGTTCAGCGTCGACATGAAACGCTTCTTCAACAGCCCTGAGGCGGAAGACGGCGTGCTGACCTTCGAGGCGCCTCTTACGAAGGAGAACGGCTATTCGTTCACGAAGACCTTCCGCCTGGATGGCGTGGCCTTCGACCCCGACAACTATGACGCGTCGAAGCACAACGTGCGCCTCGACGCCCGCATCGGCCTCTCCGGAGAGGTGCGGCTCGACGGCCTGAAGACCACGAAGACCAAGATCAACTCGATGGCCGGCCAGGAGATGAAACTCAACGTCACCGTCGTCCTGAAGGACGTGGCCAGCGACGCCATGACCGGCAAGTTCAACGCCACGTCGAAGTCCGCCAGCACCACGATGAAGGGTGTGGCGCTGCCCAAGGGCGTCATCACGGTCCCCGGCAAGGCAGACATCGTCCTGAATTCCGTCACCGACATGATGATCCCCGCCCTCCTGAACGTCGACGTGTCGACGAAGGCCTCGCACCGCACCATCGGCACCCTCAACGGCCTGGCCGCCATATCGCCGTTCTCCGAAGACGGTGAGCCCGTGGAGAAGGCCGTCAGCCTCTCCGAGATGGCCGGCCTCGGCCCCCTGTTCGCCACTATCCCCGACGAATATGCGATCAAGGTCGGCGGCAGCATGTTCAACGAGGTATCCGGCACCATGCTCATCGACCATGAGTATGAGCTGCTGATGACGCCCTCCGCGATGGTCCCGCTGGCCTTCGGCCCCTCCTTCGAGAAGACGGTCACCGACGAGCTGCCCATCGCCGGCGGCGTGTCGCTCAGCGACCACACCGTGGAGATCAGCGGCGAGATGCTGAACGGCCTGCCCCTGGATGCCGACATCACGATCGTCCTTGTTGACGCCGCAGGCCGCTCCCTGACGCAGGCCGAGCGCGTCGTGGTCCCCGCCGACAGCAAGGTCGACGTCAAGGCGGCGCTGCGGACCCTGGATGCGAATACCGAGCCCGCGGCGAAGGCCATCGTCACCTACGTCCTGACCGGCGTCGAAGGGGCGCGTGCCCTGAAAGATTCCGACGGCTGCAACGCCAACCTGAAGGTTACGATAATTAGCCCGGGAAAGCCCACGGTTTTAACCGTGGGATGAAAGGGCTTCAGCTTTCGTTAGAATTAATACAAACGGTACAAATTTTGTTAATATAACACCTTGATGTTAAGGGCGATACGATACGAGCTTCGACCAAACGCCACACAGCGCACGTTGATTAACAAGACATGCGGCTGCTGCCGTTTCGTATATAACGAAGCGCTTGCTTTTTCA
>Ga0310690_10010366_pt1 | contig 11595 bp, 10 predicted proteins | sample AusTroGonzalo_MG_2_FD_207661 | JGI IMG/M metagenome (GOLD analysis project Ga0310690, IMG submission 207661) | Bovine rumen microbial communities from tropical cattle in Woodstock, Queensland, Australia - Gonzalo_04 (v2) (version 2) | ecosystem: Host-associated > Mammals > Digestive system >...
GACTCTGGGGACCGCCTTTGAGCATTTCGGCATCATGGGGTGGACGGACTGGAGGCTTATTGCGGTCTGTGCAGGGGAGCCCGAAGCGTTTAGGGGCGGCATTAGTGTCATGGAACAGATTTCGCCGACTCCCTCCTTGATTGTAGGATTGTTCCAGTTTGCATCCCGGAGCAACGCGATATATGCGGTGGGGGGTGGCGATGTTTGGGTGCCCTATAAGGAAGATGACGATGTTTATTCGTCCAGTTGCTGGGACGACGATACGGGCTGCCATTGGAAAAAGGAAAAGTCGGACTCAGGCGAGTTCTATTATTACGGTTTTATCGAGTATGGTGGCGGTGTTTACGTGATGCAGAAGCTGAGCTCGATTTTTGGGTGGGGACTTGAGTTCAAGTACAGTTACGATGTAACCTACAAGGCGAACCGCCTTGCGTTTACGTTCAATGCGTTTTTGGGATAGAGGGGGGCCGTATCGGCTCAAAAATAGGCCTACGGGCAGCCTTGTTTGGTTTCTTAGCCTCTCAATTTTCTATATTATTGCGCGGAAATTTTTAAAAAGGATAGACAATGTCGCTTAAAATCATTTCTCGTGGCGTGCTTGCCGTTGCCCTCGCTGCCGGCGTGGCCTCTGCCCAGTTGCTGAACTCTAAGAGCTTGGATGTGATCCGCGTCGAAAAGACGGGTATTTCTGCCGGTAAGATTGATAGCTTGGCACAGATGCTTGCTGCCCAGCAGTTCCATGGCAAGAAGGTGAACGAAGAAACCATGACCCAGGTCCGCTACGCGGTCATCGACAACCTCGTCGGCCAGGAACTCGTGAAGCTCGAATGCAAGAAGCAGGGCATCAAGGTCTCCAAGACCAAGGTGGACAGCCTCACCGCCCTCTTCAAGAAGCAGTTCCCGAGCGAAGACGCCTTCCAGAAGGAACTCAAGAAGTCCAACACCACGATGGCCCAGTTCAAGGAAAAGATTGAAGACCAGCTGAAGAGCGAAGCCCTCCTCGAAAAGAAGGTCCCGTATCCGAAGGATCCGACCGAAAAGCAGAAGGAAGCTTTCTGGGAACTCAACAAGTCCAAGGCCCAGATCAACGACACCATCAGCGGTGCCCGCATTTACATGAGCACGAAGGGCAAGTCCAAGCAGGAAATCGAAGACGCCAAGGAAGTGCTGAAGGGTCTTGCCGCCCAGGTGCGTAGCAAGAAGGCCACGTTCGCCCAGCTCGCCGCCGTCTACAGCGACGATGCCGATGCCAAGAAGACGGGGGGCGTGATGAACAAGTTTATCGCTAAGAGCAAGGGCGACGCCTTTGCCAAGGCCGTTGCGAAGATCAAGGTGGGCGAGATGACCGACGTTATCGTCGACAAGGACGGCGTCTCCATCTTCATGCTGACCGAAAAGAACGACGGCAAGTACGAAAGCTACAAGCACCAGATCGACTACATCCTGCGTGTGCAGGCCGAACAGGAACGCCAGATGCAGCTCAAGGCTTATCTCGACGGTCTTGGAAAGGTCTACAAGGTGCAGTACCTCGACAAGAAGTATACTCCGCCTGAGGCTATCGGAGCAAGCAAGTAATGGCTTTCCAGACAACTCATACAGGGCTTATCGACCTGCGCAGCCGCATCGACAAGCTCTGGGGGTATCTTTGACTTAGAGGCAAAGACCGAAGAGCTGTACGTATTGGAAAAGGACTCCAGCGACCCGAACCTGTGGAACGACCAGGAGAAGGCGCAGTCCATGATGAAGAAAATCGGTAACCTCCGCGCCCTCATCGAGGCGTGGAAGAGCGTTTCGCAGTCCTGTGACGACTTGGCGGAACTCTACGAGATGTCCAAGGACGAAAACTCGGCCGACCTCACGGCGTCTATCGAGGCTGACATTACGGCCCTGAAGGCGCGTGTCGAAGAGATGGAATTCAAGAAGATGCTGAACGGGCCGGACGATGCCTGTGCCTGCCTGATGTCCATCCACCCGGGTGCGGGCGGTACGGAATCCCAGGACTGGGCTCTGATGCTGTTCCGCATGTACACGCACTTCTTCGAGCGCGAAAACATGGACTTCAAGGTGGTGGACTTCCAGGAAGCCGAAGATGCCGGCCTCAAGAGCGCGACCATCGAGGTGACCTGCGAGAACGCCTACGGGCTGCTCCGCTCCGAAATCGGCGTGCACCGCCTGGTGCGCATCAGCCCCTTCGACGCGAACGCCCGCCGCCATACGAGCTTTACCGCCGTGTACCTGTACCCCGAACACGAAGATATCGAATTCGATTTGGACATGTCCGAGGTGCGCGTGGACACCTACCGCAGTAGCGGTGCCGGTGGCCAGTACATCAACAAGACGGACTCCGCCGTGCGCATGACGCACTTGCCCACGGGCATCATGGCGAGCTGCCAGACGGAACGTAGCCAGATACAGAACCGCGAGACCTGTTACAAGATGCTCAAGACGATGGTGGCCGAACACTACCGCTTGGAAGAAGAGGCGAAGCGCGACGCCCGCATGGCCGAGAAGAAGAAGGTCGAGTGGGGAAGCCAGATCCGTAGCTACGTGCTGCAGCCCTACCAGATGGTGAAGGACTTGCGCACCGGCGTGGAAACGTCCGACACCGCGGGCGTACTCGACGGCAAGATCAAGCCGTTCATCAACGCTTACCTGTTAAGCACCAGCGAAGCGCAAAAGTAAGACCGCCGCGACGCTTGTCCCCGAACGTCATGCAGACGTCATGCCGAGGGAACTCGGCATCGGATGTTTTTTATGGAAAAAAATGACCCTGACGAATGTCAGGATCAGATTTAAACAAGCCGACCCTGAACCAAGTTCAGGGTGACAGTCGGAGTTCTACTTCTTCCAGACGCCGATAAGGCTCTTGTTCTTGCGCGTGGCAAGCCAGAACGTCGGCCATATCAGGATGATGTCGCGGATGAGGCTCGTCCAGGCTTCGGCCTTGTCCTGGGCGCCTTCAAGCTCGAAGCAGCCGCAGGTGATGCCGAGGTCGTTCCAGAGCGCCCAGGCGAGCGCGATGATGAAACTCACGAACATCCAGAAGATGGCGAACGCCGATTCCTTCACGAACGGCGAGAGGATCATGGCGAGGCCAAACCACAGTTCAAACTGCGGGTACACCAGCGCGAAGAAGTTGTTGACGAAGTCGAGGTGCAGTGCCGAGAAGAACTGGTACTGCGCCACGAGGGTCGCGAACTGGTGCGGATCCTGAATCTTGAAAATCGAGGCGAAGATGAACATGCCGCCGATGCCGATGCGGCAGAGCGTCTCGAGCGCGCGGATGGAGAAATCCTTCTGCAGCTTGTAGGCGGGGATAATCAGGAGTCCGCAGAGGGCGCAGGCGCCGACACCCACATGGATGTTGTAGCGGTAGGCCTTGGGCCAGATGTCCATGAGCCATTCCTGGTCGGTAAAGGTCAGCAGGCTTTCCGGGAAGCTGATTTCGGCGACGCCCACGGCGACGAAGAACGAGGCGACGAGGAGGATAACGCCCGCGGCGATGGAGCGCTTGATATTCTGTTTTTCAAAGCATTCGATCATGGTCGCCTCCTACAGGATATCCGCCGGTTTTTCCATCACGTCTTGCGTGCCGATCCAGTCGACGGACTTTTCGTCACTCACGCGGATGTTGTTGACGATGGCGAGGATGATACAGAAGGCGGCGATGCCGAGAAGAACGTACCAGTTGAGCGTCTTCAGGTACGCCAACGAAATTTGGAAGCATTTCTGGAAAAATTTCTTCATAAGCGTAATATACAAAAAAAGTTTAATTCCTGAACGTCCACACGATTCCGTAAGAGAATCGCAGGCCTTCGGGGGTATAGCCCGATGCCGGCATGTAGATGCTGTGGTTGAAGTTCTCGATGCGGTGGTACAGCTCGAACGAGAGGATCTGCATACGCGCTTCGAAGTCCATGGCCAGGTAGTGTTTGAGGTGTTCGAGTTCGAGAGCGCCTTCTTCGTTGATGGTGCAGTCGTAGCGGTCGTCGAACCATTGCCAGTCTACGCGCACGCTTACGCCGAGGCGGTCTTTCACAAAACGGTTCTGCCAGTGGATGCTGCCCTTGTAGTACAGCTCCGGCGTGTCCATGAGATCCGTATCGCGGTCGAGCGTTTCGCCGCGTTCCAGGTAGAACTTCCAGTTGCCGAGCCTGAACCCGACTTGGAACATCCAGTCGAGCGTCTCGACTTCGCTGATGTTCGTCCATTGGAAGGCCCTATCTACCGATTCCATGCCGTAGCCCTTCACCCAGCGGCGCCTGATGAGGTCGTTCGCTTCTTCCTTGCGGATGCCGAGCCCGTAGTATACCTCGCGGGAATACCAGCCGATATTGGCCGTGGTGCGGTCGCGGACTTCGGTCTTGAGGTCTTTTCTCGGGAAGGTGATGCGCCCGGTTTCGGTAAACTTTTGCTGGCTTACGTCGGGGAACTTGTTGTCGTGGCGGTACGTTCCGTTAAAGCGGAAATGGAATGGCAAAAGCAGCGTGAGGTCGGCGGAATAGGCGGGGGCGTATTCCTGCTCGTCGAAGATGGAGCTGTTCCTCTGCATGCCCATCTGCGTGCGGAAGAGGAAAATGCCAAGCGTGTCGCTGAGTTCGAGGTAGCCGACTTCGCGGTCCTGTTTGTATTTGCGTGTCGCTTCGTCCTTGTGGCGGTAGTGCAGGGTGTTGTCCGTGTTCAGGAATTCGTATTCGAGACGGAACGTCGGGTTGAACACCGTCTCGTAGCTGATATGCCCTTCGCCGAGGATGGTCTCGTAGCTGTACACGTGCATCGTGTCGTAGTAGAGGGTATCGCTGTGGGCCCAGCCGAGCGAATCGACGTATTCATCGACACCGCTTACGACTCCGCCCATGGAATCGAGTTCGATGTCGTGCGTGCCGTAGTGGACGCTAGTCCCGATGGTGAATTTCTTGACCGGGTAGAACTCGATGCCCGCGCCGTAGGTGACGGCCTCGACGTCCATGGTGTACGGCGATGTCTGGAAGGTGCGCTTGGAGAGGTCGAGCGTGTCTTTTATAACCTTGTGGGTCGTGTTGTCGGCATTCTCGAGGCTTAAGAAGTTGATCTTGGCGAACGCCTTGCCCAAACCGAATCGCCACGTGATCATCGGCTGGACGTGCATGGAATTGACGGCGATGTTGCGCCCGGCGAAGGGAATGCTACTGGAGTCGCGTCCCAGGGCAAAGTAGGGCGAGTGCGTCACGTTCTGGTACTGGTATTCCTTGCTCTCCTTGTTGGAGCGGCTCTGGACGCCGAAGTCGAGCATCACGGAGTCGGTGACGAGCCTGCGGAAGTCGAGCCGGAGTGCGTTGCCATCGAACGAGGAACGTTCCCAGTCCAGGTCGGTAATGGGCGTGTCGATCGGGGTGCCGTGGCGTTCCTCGAAGAGGATACCGTTGTCGCCGTTCAGGTTCAGTCTCGTGGCGTCGTAGCCGAGGCGCGTCGTGTAGAGGCCCGAAAGCATGCTCGGGTAGCGGCGCGTGACACTCCCGATGCCCATGGAGAACGGGTCGAGGTCGGGATTGCCGAGAATTGAGGTGCCGAGGACCCATTCGGATTTCTGACCCGAGACGTCGTAGGTGCGCTGCATGAGTTCGCGGTGGGGCAGCACCCAGCGGCCGGCGTCGTTTTCGCGGACGGCCGGGTCTATTCCCGAGGGGGCGTCCCAGGCGGAATCCTGTGCGCTCGGGATCTTGTAGGGCTGCGGTATCATGGGCTGGGCGGGCGCAAGGCCCACGAGACCCGTGAGGGCCGCCATGGCAGCGAGAATTCTTATGCGGAGGCCATGCAACATGCTTAGAACCATTCGGCGCGGGATTTTTCCCGGCGTTCCCTGAGGGCCTGGACGACGGTGTAGGGCATCTTCATGCAGTTCGGGCCGTTGGCGTTCCCTTCGGAATGGAAGTCCGAACCGCCGGTCCCCACGAGTCCGAATCGCTGGGCCATATCCTTGTACTTTCGGCCGATGGCGCCCTTCTGCGCGGGGCTGTAGACCTCGATCCCCTGGATGCCCCATTCCACCATGTTCTCGATGAACTCGTCGCTGAGCCCGGACTTGTAGGGGTGGGCGAGGACGGCGATGCCACCCGCGTTTTCGATAAGGCGGATGGTCTGTTGCGGGTTGAGGCCCTTCTTTTCGACGAAAGCGATGCAGCCGTCTCCCAGGTACTTGGTGAACGCCTCGGCGAAGTTGCCGATGTATTCCTCGTCCACGAGTGTCATCGCAATGTGCGGTCGGCCGATGACCTTGCCCTTGCAGTAGGAATGCACCTTTTCGTAGGTGATGTCGATGCCGAGGGAATTCAGCTTCTTGATGATGGCCTTGACGCGCGCGATCCTCTGCTTGGTGAAGTCCTCGAGCTCCATGTTCAGGGCGAGGTTGGTCGGGTCGCAGAAGTACCCGAGGATATGGATGTCCTTGCCCTGCCAAACGGCGGAAATTTCGATGCCGGGGATGATTTCGAGGCCGATATCCTTCGCCGGCTGTTCGGCAATCTTGAAACTGTCGAGGTTGTCGTGGTCCGTGATGGATATGCAGCGAAGCCCCTTGCGCTTGCAGAGGGCGAGGAGCTCTTCTACGGAAAGCGTACCGTCGGAAAGGCGGGTGTGCAGGTGCAGATCCGCGTATCCTCCGTTTTCCGTGATGATGGTCGAGCCCTTGTACACAGTCTATAGCCCGTAGTATTTCATGAGGAGGGCGGCCGGCGACGAGCCCGAGAGCGTGAGGCTCATGTTGAGGAAGGGGTACTCGCTTTCGCAGTTGAACCCGATGCGGCAGGAAGCCCCGCTCTTCTTGGCGAGGTAAAGCCTCGGGAGGAACGGTTCGCCGATGTAGATGCAGACCGTGGGGGCGTATTCCAGGATGTTCTGTTCCAGTTCGGAAAAGACGTTTTCGCCGAAGCGGCATTCGAGATCGCTATAGTAGATTCCGCGCGCCCTCTTGGCGGAAAGCAGCGTGTGCTGGCTTTCGTGGGCGCAGATGAGCGCGTGCTGGAACCAGGCCTGCGGCATGGTGTGCATGAAGGTGGACGCGGTTTCCATGTCCCGGGGGAGGAACACGAGCGTCTTCGGGTTGTTCATGAGTGCTGCAGGGAAATCGAAGGCACCGGAAGTCTCTCCCGCTTGGTCCAAGAACCAACGGGTCAGCTTCTGATTGCTGGCAAAACGCTTGAAAAAGAATTTTAGCTGGTCGGCAAAATACGGTGACGGTTTCAATTTAACTCCGGGTACATTTTGACTAAAATATATAAATTTGCGGGGTATGCCGAAGACGAAATTTTATGCAATAAAGGGCCCTAACGGGAATAGAATCGTAACGAGTTGGCCGGAATGCGATAGCTTGGTCCGTGGAGTCAAGGGCGTGCTCTACAAGTCCTTCGGTACGCGGGAAGAGGCGGAAGATTGGATAAATGGCGTGGAATCCGCCATAAAGCCCGGTTTACGCATTTTCGTGGATGGTTCTTTTACGCCGAGTTACCCCAAGGCGGGCTGGTCTTTTGTCGTGACCGAAGACGACCGCGAAGTGGCGCGAGGCTGCGGCGTGACGGCGTTCGATGCCGAAAGCCGCAATATCGACGGCGAAGTGATGGCGAGTTTCCAGGCGATGAAATGGCTGGATGCGAACGACAGGACGGGCACGATCTGCCACGACTACGAAGGCATTGCCCGCTGGGCGCGTGGCGAATGGAAGGCGAAGAGCAGTATCGCGCAGCAGTACGTGCGCGCATCCCAGCCGTACCTGAAGCGCGTGAACTTCGAGAAAGTGGCCGCCCATACCGGCGTCAAGTGGAACGAACTGGCCGACGAACTGGCCAAGGGCGCCATCGAGAAGGCCCGGGCGGAAGGAAATCCCAAAAAAGACTAGCTGCTAGAGCGACTCGTGCTTGCTTATGCAGTGAAGGCTTCCGCCCTCTTCTATGACGGTGCGGCAGTCGATACCGATGACCTTGCGATCGGGGTAGGCCGACTCAAAGTACTTCTGCGCGACCTTGTCGTTCGGGCAGCTGTATTTCGGGTAGATGAGCCCGCCGTTCACATAGATATAGTTCATGTAGCTGGCCGGCAAAATCTGCCCGTCGGGGAGCTTGCGCTGCGGCGGTAGCGGGAGTTCGTCGACCTTGGCCTTTTTGCCGTAATGGGCGCGCAGGAAGGATTCGATGAGGAACCTGCATTTGGCGAGGTTCTCGGCGTTCTTGCCGCGTCCGCTGGTTTCCCAGGCCATGACCACGCGGTCTTTGGCCACGAAACGCGCAACGTTGTCGATATGGCCGTCGGTATGGTCACCGTGGAGTCCGGCGGGCAGCACCAGGAGCGAACGCAGGCCAAAGGCCCCGCAAAGAGCCTTGATGACCTTGGTCAAATCCTTGGGCTCGTTGCGGTGATTGCCCACGAGGCAATCAAGCGTGGTCATGCCGAGCCCGTCTCCGTTGACTTCGATGGCACCGCCTTCAAAGATGTACGGCATCGACTTTGTTAGTTTGTACTCAAAGATGTCGGCAATGCGCTCGGGAATGGCGTTGTCGTTCTTCCACGGCGGGAACTTTGCGCCCCAGGCGTTGAATTCCGTCTGGGCGATGACAGTCTTTGCGCCCTTCTTCAAGAAGAACGGCCCGTAGTCGCGGATCCAGATATCGTCGGTCTTGATGTTGAAAAACGAGGCCGGGAAGGGGCGGTCGGCCATGGCGCACTTCTCGTCGTACGTGAGGAACTTCTTGTTCGGGACGAGGACGTTCACGGGCTGGAATTCGCTGATAGTACGGATAAGGTTCACGTAGAACCAGCGGATCTTTTCGCCGCGTTCACCGTACCAGTTCTGCTTGTTGTGCGGGAAGGCGAGCCAGGTGGCCGCCTGCGGTTCCCATTCTGCCGGATAAACTATTGGAGTAGTGCTCATGTTTTTCTCTTTTGTGCGAATTTATTTCACAGGGAAATTTAGAAAAAAAAGAAAGAAACTATATTTTCGCCCAAATTTGAATAAATAAGAAGGAGTTCATTTTGAAAAAACTGACTTTGCTTTTACTTTCTGCTCTGGTTTCTTTCTCTGCAGCCGCCGACCGCTATAAGGACCGCCTTTTCGACGTCTCGGTCGAACGCGACGTGAGTTTTGCCAAGGGTGTCCCGCATTTGAGTTCGTATCATAAGATTACCGAAGCCTTGATGGTCTATGGCTTGCTGTCGGACGATGCGACTATCGTCTATTTCTATACGACCGAGAATGAAGTCGCCCAGAAAGACCTGAAGTTGGACCTCTACAAGCCCAAGGGCGACAAGGAAACGTCGCGCCCCGCGGTCATCGTGGCCCATGGGGGTGCGATGGTCGCCGGTTCGAAGAATGACTACGCCCAGCATACCGTGAACTACTGCGATTCCCTGGCCGCCCGCGGTTTTGTGACGGCGTCCATTGAATACCGCCTGGGCGTGACGCTGACGGGTTCGGACTTCCAGCTCCATATTGACAGCGTCGACTTTGCGCGTTCCGTCTACCGCGGTGTACAGGACATCCGCGCCGCCGTGAGGTACATGCGTGCGAACGCCTCCAAGTTGGGCATTGACCCGAACCGCATCTACCTCCTCGGTAATAGCGCCGGTGCCATCTTGAGTCTCGAAAACATCTATGCGACCAAGAATTCTGATTTCCCGGACTATATCAACAAGAAGCCGCTCCTGGGCGGGCTCGATGATTATGGCGAGAAGGCTTCCTCTTCGTCGGCGAATGGCGTTGCTGCCCTCTGGGGCGCGGTTCATAACCCGAAGCTGGTGGAAAATTCCGATGTTCCCGTGCTGCTCATCCACGGTAAGGCGGACGAGACGGTCTATTTCAAGAAGGGCCGCCCGCTGAACGATGTCGCGGCTACCCTCGAGAACGTGATTCCCTCCGCTATGGGCGCCAAGGCCGCCTCGTACACGCTCGACCTGCATGCTCCGACCCTTTTCGGCAGCTATGTGATCGACTCCGTTTTGACCAAGAGGGGCGTCCAGCACGAAACGTATTTTGTCGATGGCGTCGGTCATGAATTCTACGACGAAGAAAAGTACGAAAAGCCCGTCCGCACCAAGGTCTTTGACTTCCTTTATGGTTTGACCCAGAAGAAGACGAATGCCATCAAGTCCGCAGTACTGGCGAAAAATTCCCTGGTGCGCATGGGGATTGGCAACATGAACTTTACGTATGCGGGTGACAAGGCCGCCCCGTATAAGGTCGTCGACCTCCGCGGTCATGTGCTTGCGCAGGGCAATGTGGTTCCGGGCGAAACCGTTGAACTCGGAATGCTCAACAACGGAATCTACGTTTTGCAGGTGGCTCGCGAAAAAACGATTAAGTTTGGTGTCGCCCGCTAAGGCCTGACGTCGCACGTTTGTATATTTTGGGGGGGAGGTCGCATAATATGATGAAGCGATTCATTGTATGCGAGCGTGCGCTCGTATTGTTTGCTTGTATAGTTTTGGCTTTTTGGGCTTGTGGCTCCGATGAGGATTCCGTCAGTTCTGACTGGGAAGAAGCGGAATTGAGTTCCGGTTCAAACGGGGACGGAGATTCGTCGGGAAGCAACTTGTCCGGTTCCTCGCGCAGTTCTTCTAGCGGGGATACTCCTTATTCGGCAGTCAAAATAGATTACTCGGTATCGGATAGCAATGGTACTATCGTCGATACCCGTGATAGCACGGTGTATGGGACGCTCCGCATTGGCCCCTATATCTGGATGTCGAGCAACGTGTCGGCCAATATTTACGGCGTCTACAATGTGTGTTACGATGGTGATACAAAGAATTGTGACAAGTACGGTCGCCTCTTTGTCGGTAATTCCGGAAGTGCCTGTCCGTCGAAGTTCCGCCTGCCGACTCGTTCCGAATTGAAAACCGCGAAGTCGGATTCCCGCATCGCCCTGCAGTACGGCGGTACGTGCAAGAAAATGGATGAGCTGGATTGCAAGGGCCTTGATAGCGAAGCGTACTACCAGGTAAACGACGGGAGCATTTTCGTCGATTACGGCGGTGAATCCGTCCTGTTCAAGAAGAGCGACGATTATAATTTCTATTCCATCCGTTGCTTGGCCTTCACGCATATCGTCTATAAGAAGAACGATTTGCCGGTATGCGATTCTGCACTTTCCGTGGTAAATTGGACCGGTTTCTACGTGTCTTCGTTGGACTCCGGCTATACCTGTACGAATAAAGGCTGGTCCTTGGTAAACTCCAGTTACCGCAGGTCCTGTTCGGGTGTCATCGACACGATGTTGACTTATGCCATGGGCGATTCCGTGTTTACGTGCCGCTCAGGGGAATGGAGGCTCGCGACGCTTCAAGAAATGGGGATGGAGTGCAATGCGTCCCGTAATTTGCAGATTGTCGAGTTCAACGGTGATACATACTATTGTATGGATTCCGCGTGGAAAAAGATGACGTATCCGTCGACGGAACTTGGCATCTGTCATTCGGAAGTCTACAAGAAGATTGCTCTTACCGACAAGGGCGACCGGTATATTTGCGATACGACGGGATGGCGCATTGCGCAGATGACCGATATCATCGGCGTGTGCGACAGTACCAAGCGTGGCACTTTGGCCGACTATACCGGCAAGAAGTACATTT
>Ga0310690_10010367_pt1 | contig 11595 bp, 2 predicted proteins | sample AusTroGonzalo_MG_2_FD_207661 | JGI IMG/M metagenome (GOLD analysis project Ga0310690, IMG submission 207661) | Bovine rumen microbial communities from tropical cattle in Woodstock, Queensland, Australia - Gonzalo_04 (v2) (version 2) | ecosystem: Host-associated > Mammals > Digestive system >...
GTGGCCTTCACCTGCAATGAGCAGGTAGTAGAGACCGCTTGTCTCAGAAACTGTGGCAGCACCACGGCACTCGTTGTCAACGAAGGCGCTCAGCTCTACATCGGTCACAGGCTCATTGTCTCTGACAAGCTTGACTACCATAGACATATTGTCAGGATAGTTGCCGGGATCGACGGGAACAAACACAGAGAGCTCGGAGGAGTCGGAAGTCATCATTGCCCTGCTGCCAGCAGTAATACTTGACTCAGCGGGATAGACAAACTCCTTAGTAGCATCGTCGACACTGTAGTAAAGGTAGCCCTTTCCACTTTCCATGATGTTGAGGTTACCGCTCCACCCGTAGCGACCATAGATGGAGAAGCCCTGTTGCGACTTCACCATATCGCCCTCCTGTGGATTGGCACCAGCCAATGCCATATCGAGCGTCATGGATGTTTGAGGCAGATAGGCTATCCAGTTCCAGTTTTTCTTCAGCGTCACCTTCGTTTCGGAAAGCTTTACTGGATTACCTGTGACGGGCAACAGTGAGGGCAGCTCCTTGCTCCTCGGCATCTTGGTCAGGTTCAACTTGTACATCGTGTTGGCGTGCATGTCGGTGAGGGTGCCGTCCCAGTAGGTGCCGTTGCTGTAGTAGGTGCCAGTAGAGCGGTCCTTAAGATAGACGCTCCACGACGCGATGTCATTCAGCACTACGGAGGTCTTCGTGTCGACAGGTTCCACGTTGAGCGAAATCCAGTTCCAGTTCTGCTTCAGCTTCAACTCCTGCTCCATCAGGTTGCTCTTGGTGAAGATGACAGGTTTATTGAAGTCGCCGTAAATCTTCGTGTCGTCGAACTCTACAGAGGCCGTATTAGTCCCGTCGGGCAGGGTGATATTGACGTTGCTATAGGCCACCCCCTTTGAAGCGTCCCAGATGCGGAAGGTAACGGTCTTTCCCTTGTCTAAGTCGGTGGGCACGCCGTTTACCATCTGCTGAGACGTGCCATAGATACTCATGGCCACGAAGGCAGCGCCACGTATGGGTTGGATGTCGGCCACGCCACGGCACTCACCGTCGATGAAGGCAGCCACACGACTCTCACTGAGAGACATGAGCACGCCGTTGATATATACCTGGCCAACGACACCCATGGTGTTCTCATACTTATTGGGGTCAACGGTCCAAGCGGGAGCCTCGCCACGTACCTTCATCTTCACGCGCAGCGGCTCCAGAATCTCATCGTTGCCCTGAAGGCTCATGGTGACATCATAGTTGCCTACGGGCATCGTCGACATCACCTTGAAACGCAACGTTTTCTTCGACAAGGGAGCGAGGTCACCAATGGGATCGACGGGTGAACCATCAAGTGCATCGACAAGGGTCAGCCAACTGGGCATATTACATAATGTGTAGTATTCGGTTCTGCCACCATTATTCGTAATATCTACATCGAAATAATAGTCGTCGCCATACTGCTTGATAACTGTGACACTATCCTTTGCCCATTTCAGGGTATTGCGCTGTACGTATGCCGTCCACCGTATGGGTGCCGACTCGTTGCCGTGCATGTCGTGAATTCCGTCAACAGTGATATTAAGTGTCGTTCCCTCAATGTCGCGTGCCGTGATTCCGCTTCCCTCTATCAGATTGACGACAACCTTACGCTCAGAGGCGATGGGCCTTGCCATGAGTCGACTCTCTACAGGAGCACCCTTAAGTGGCGGAGCATAACGGTTGAACAAATCGGTGTTGGTACCCGTAATTTCCTCGGAAGCCGTAGCGCCAGGTGCCATGTTCTCGCATGTCGAGACCTTGACAGCTATACCGTCCCTCACTCCGTCCTTCTCGAAGGGATAGTAGGCTACAAGTCCACGTGAATAGACGCTAGCGGTGTCGATGACATTATACATATTATTCAGGATACGACTTTCGGAAAGTGTGGCGTGCCATATACGCACTTCGTCTATTCTTCCTTCTGCACCCATGCCTTCACCAAGATGAATGGCGTTGCCACGTAATGGCGGCACATCATACTCAGAGATGACGGCAGTGCGCTGTCCATCGTAATAGAAACTGGCAGCCTGACCACGCACCACGTTAAGAGCAAGATGGTGCCAATTGCGGATGGCGGGGAAGTCGGAATAGGCGGCCACCACATGTTGCTTCTCTCCGTATTGTAGCACGAGGTTATTCGTGGTGTCATAATACAGGCGCAACTTGTCGGCAGGAGCGCTCCCCGTTTCGAACACGGTTTGTTCACGCACGTTTTCTTTAAAGGAACCTGTCTGTGCCCACATCTCAATGGCATAACTGTCGCTACGGTCGGTATTGATGCGTGAGATGTCGGCCTGAACACCTTTCCCTTCGATAATCTCCAAAGCATGACTGTCGTATCCCACCGTCCATAAGTCGTTGGTCATAAAATCGTGTGTGTGACGCCTGTCGTGTGCCACGTTGCCATGTCCTTCGTCCATCGGCCAATAGTTCTGCAGTCCATACACATAGTTATCCTTGGCCAGATACTTCTCTGCGGCTGCCACTTTCAAGTCCCGGCAGATGCTGTAGAAGCACAGGTCGTGAATGGCACCAGTCATGCTACCAAGATACATGTAGTTGTCTTCGTAATAGTCAATAGCCTGCACGGTCTGTACCGGCACCGGCTCATTCGTGAAGAGGGGCACCATAGTGGTACCATACTGTGCCAGTGCCGAAAGAGTAAGGTCAGTAGTGTTGCAACTCATAGCAAAGTAGACCCACTCTCCCATGGGCAGCACGTCCTTGCTGACCATTCTTGTTCCTGCGATATCGATGGCCACATGTCCCTCGTCGTCAATGCTGATGACGAAGCGCCCTTTTCCATGGTCAAGAATAGAGCCAGATTTTCCCCACATCATCCAGAATTCGACGCTGAAGTCGCCATTGATGAAGACAGGGTTGACCGTACGCTGCACACCATAGTTGTCAATCATGAACTTCGCCACATCGTGCTGCACGGCCTGGCTGTTGAGTTTGGCGGTGACGATGATGTTCTTGTCGCTGACATAGCCGGGCACGATGTCTTCGTTGAACTCCACCATGATGTCGTCGCCATAGCCCAATATGCCGTTTGTCGGCGCGGGTGTGGAGAGCTGTCGTGGAGCCTGGTCATCCTTTACCACGGCAATCTCCTTGCTGTAGACGTAGATTTCATCTTTGCCATACTTTGTCATAGTGTAGGCACGGAAAGTGTAGGTGCCCTGTGGGTAGAAGTTGGCATCGCTCATGTTGTACTTCAGACGCAGGTCGCCCTCGGCAGGAAGAGGCTTGCCACCCAGTTCCGCCGCTTCCTCCTCGTTAACCACGAACTGCAGCTCTGACGGCTGTGTCCATGTGGTGGAGCCCTCGTAGCGGTACTCCACGCCGAGTTTCTTCATTCCTTTGAACTGACGGTCAAAATTCGTCACCTTCATATCTATCTCACCCTTGGTGCGGGCCATCGTCTCAATGTTGAGTATCGGCTCGCTGATGGCCAGGTCAATGGGACTGGAGCTGGGCTTGAAGTGAACGTCAAACGTTGCTATGTCGTAAATCTTGATAGGCTGATACTGCGAACAGAATCTCAACTCGAGGCCTGTGTAGTCGAGCACGCTCTGATCGGTCTGTCGCACAGTGATGACTTTCTTCACCATTTCACCGGCAGGGATGAATATGGACCTGCCATTTGCGGGTACACCGTCCATCAAAATCTCCAAGCCTTTCTGGTTGGCCTTCTCCTGAACCATGATGTTATAGCTGAAATCAAAGCCCTGAGTGGTGGGCGACAGGTTCTGCAAGTGCAGTGTGAGCTGTCCGCTCTGACCAGCTGGCACGTCATTCAGGATGACATGCTTGGCACTATTGTCGGCGTTGCCGTCAATACTGATGCGTATATCGGGCTTCTCCATCCGCTCAGTACCGTTACTCAGAGTGTACTGACCTGGGTAGTAATATTTCGTCTTCTCCTCGCCTTCGTAGGGGTTGTAGCTCTGACCGCCTACTAGGAAGAAGCTGTTGCTCCAGCCTTCAGATGACTTGTAGACGTTCACGCTGAAGTCAGTTCCTTTGTTGCCGTCACTGAGGGAGTAGTCAAACTGCGCCCATTCCTTAGTGTTATCATCTGGGTCACTTTCAACGGTCGCCATACTCCAGCCGTTCTCAGTAGTCCATCCTGCTGAGGTTTTAAAGACGATGCTGGCACCAGATCCTTCTGTGACGCCTCCAATATTAAAGATGCCTCCAAGCTTATGATTATAGCTTTCCTTGTACTGATACGTTGTGTCACAACGGTCGCTGAATGAATTAGGCGAACCGCCGTCGAATGAGAGATTCTCAATAAAGTTTTCGGAGTTATTGATGGCATTGAGTTTGTCCTTCTCATTATTGGCCATTACCTGTCGCCATCTGTTGATCTGGCTTGTACACCACAACACACTATCGTTGTAGAACTTATTGGGTTCCGGATTTTTTGGAAGAATTTGGACATAGGTGCTGTCTTCGAGTCCCAGTTGGGGGTCATTCTCACTAAGCCATGTGGCATAGACACAATGATCGCTAGTGTTCACATAGTTCTCTGCCGCTTTTTTGTCTTTGACAAAGGTAAACAGCGAGTGGCGCGTTTCCTCCCATTTAGGTATCATCACTTTTTCCAATTCGTAGCCCGAATACATGAAGGTTGTCGTGAGGCTGTCGCCCATCGACAGGGCGTCCTTCAGGTCGAGTTCGAAAGGATAGTCCTTACCTTTGCGGAAGAATCCCAGCTTGCGGCTATTGCCGACAATGATGTTGGTGGATGCGCCAATGTACACATCTCCATCAGAGCCCACGTAGGTAGGCCCTGTGCCTGTTGAAACACTCTTTGTCGCGGTGACCGACCAAGTCTCGTCGGTCTGGTTGACGCGGTTCACACTATAGTGGAAACCACCACCTTTATCTGTAAGAGCTTTTACTTTACCAAATTCCACTATTGTTCCCAAGCCTACAAACGTCTGTGTTTCCATGCCGGTAACAAAGGTAAGATTAAACTTCTCGTCTCCATAGAATCCATGTGCCGTGCTCCGCATCTTCGTTTTAGCGGTTCCTGTAGTCCATGTGGTTTTCGATGTTGCGCCCGGCGGGTCGCGTAGCACCATGGCAACCTTGTCGGGGCCAAGGGTTATGAAGTTGGTACCGGTAGTGAGTGCGCCAAGAACAATGGCGTTAACGCCGTCGTAGGTGTAAGTGCGATTGTTACGCTCTATGCTCATGCTCAATTGGCGGGTATAGGGTGCGGCGATGTTCGGCGCTCCAGTCATAAAGGTAAATTCATTCTTTCCCCTGGCATCAAGAATCAGCTGGTCCGTCTTCAAGTTGTAGATGTCGCCAGGCTGCAGACCTAATGCTTCGTTGTCCACACGGGCTACCACCATCTGTTCATCGCTCATCTCATTGCTGATGGTCACTACCTGGGCATTCAGGGCAACGGTATCGGCCACGGCAACGTCAGCATCGTTGTTCACATAGGTTTCATAACCCCAGACACTCATCTTCACCTTGTCACCACCATCGTAAATGGGGTATTTGTAGGTATAAGTGGCTTTACCGTCTTTGTCGATTGTCCAGATATTGTCAATATTGGTGGTGCCGAAGTCATCGGTGTAGTCCTCAATACTCTTCCTACCGAACACACCCTTTGGTGCGTCACCCTCGCCGTTAACGGTCATCTGACACAGTTCCAATTGCGGATTGGCAAAGAAGGTCTTCACCATCTTGGTGTTGTACGAATAGAGTCTCTGCTCTTTGTTGCCATCTTCGTCTGTCAGTCTCAGCGTGTCAGCATAATTTGCTTTCACGTTGCTCAGGTCAATCTCCGGCAACGAGCCAAAGTCGATGTCGGGATTAGTGTTGATGCGTAGGCTCTTCACCCTGTACTTCAGCGGGGGCAACAAAGCCGAGAACTCACCGGTGAGCGAGTCAGTGCGGATGTAGATGTACTTCGCGTCATAATCTATGCCAGTCCATGCGCTACTGTTGATGCCTATAGTATCGCTCTCCCAAGTGCGCTTGGAGGTGGCGTCGCTGATGTGGTCGTCCTGGCAGTTCAGCGAGAACGACTCATTATTGAGCGCCAACTGGACGGTGGCAATGCCGATGTTGTTGTTCGATACACCGAAGCCAACAGCCAGCGTGTCGTTGCGCTCGCTACCACTCACACGACCTACGAAGTTCACCAGTGTGGAGTCGGAAAAGTCGTGTTGCACCCGACGGTCGAAGTAGAAGGTACCCTGCGTGGGCCAGCGGCCACCGTCAACCATCTTGTGGTCATCGATCTTGGCCTCCACGAAGTGCTTGCCGATAGGCACGGAGATTTCGTAGTAGCCGTTCTCGTCGGTCTGCTCCACCTTGCCGTCACTAGTCTGTAGTTGGCCGTCCACAAACATCTGTGCGCCCTCTACTGGCACGTTGGTACCAGCATAATAGATGTGGCCGCTCATCATAAACGACGACACATCCTCGAAGTCAGCAGTGTGTACGAGAGCATTGCTGCCGACGAAGAGGAGCTTCTTGTTGGGATTGAATTCGTGGATACCAAACATAGGAACGACAGAATAGGTCGTGCCCTCGCCAGTGAACGGTATACCCTGAATGATATAGTTGCCGTCCTTATCGGTCTTGGCCTTCAGGGCCAGCGCACTGGGCGTAAGTGTCGATGCCTGGGCGTTGCTGCCCACGTGGCCATGGTGCTTACGATAATTGGTGCCATCGCGCGAATAGTCGAAGAACTGCGTGCGCAGGCCCTCGTCGAATGTCCAGTAGGTCTCAAGACTCTTCTCGTCGCCTACGAGCAGGTGGTCGAAGTTCTCCACGATGTCGGTCTCGCTGAGGCACTTCGCCCACAGGCGGAACTCATCGACTGCACCCTTGAAGTGGCCCAGCTCTAACTGTGTGGCGCCAGCTAATGACCATTGGCTATCTGATACCGACTTGGTGCCTTTTTGGATGATGGGCTCGCTGCTGTTTGCATCGACATTCAGCACATAGCAAGTCAGCTTCGTACCGCTACGCGTCAGCACCACATGGTTGTACTCGTTCTTGCGCAGCGTGATGCCGTCGAAGGTTCTGGCACTGGTGCCGTTGTTGAAAGTCAGTTGTCCGGCGGTTGTCATGCCTATGTTAATGCTGTTGCCAAAGTTCACAATCTTGCTATTGCTGAACGATTCGGGGAACAGCCACATCTGTACTGAAAAGTCACTGGTGGCGAACAATCTGGCTGCATAGTTCTCTGAAGATGGCGAATCGCCTTCAGCAGGATACTTCCATGTCACGGCACCATTCACATCGGTAAAGTACATAGAGTGGAACTGCTCCAATTCACCGCCCTCAGAACTATTCTTTGTCATCACCACCTCAACGTCTTGCACCGACGTGCCCGTCGAGCCATAGGCGATGCGGCCAGTCACTGTACCAGAGCTTTTGGCAAAACCGATGTTGGTGATGTCGTTGCTGATGATTGTACCGTCAGAACACTTGTCCTCCACAGTTACACGATAATCGTAATAGACACCTGGCAGGGCCGTCTGGTCGGTATAGAGCAGATTCTCCTCGGTGCTCGACATACGTGCCAGCGTCTCCCATGCCTCGCCTTCCTGTTCGGCGCGGCGGCGCTCCACGATGTAGGTCTTGACCAAAACTGAGCCTTGCTGATTGACGCGCCACGACAATTTCACCGAGCCTTCGTACACGCCCTTAGAGGCATCAAGGCTGTAGAACAATGTTCCGTTGCCGATGGCCTTCGGGTTGATATCATAGGTGTTGAGCACCACGTCATCGATGACGCCCTCTATGCGATAGGTCAACGGAGCGCAGGCATTCAGCGGCTCCTCAGTATAGGGCACACCTGTTTCCTCGTCAATCTTGTTCTGTCGGTTGGCGTGCTGGTCGGTGGAACGATGCTCCCAACGGAAGCTGGTCTGCATGTCCGAAGCCTTGAGCGTGTAGATGGGATCCTCCTCGCTGCCCACATAGATACGGAACTTGTTGCCGAAGCCCTGTGCATAGCCGTCGGACGTCCAGGTGAACACGATGCGGTCGTCCAGCTGCTCCACCAAGAGATTGTTCACTGGCACTGTACGGACGGTGCTCACCGTCACCGAGGTCTTCGTATCGTCGCGTTTTGTGTCCTCGTTCCAGAACTTCGACACGTAATAGACATCGTAGGTCAGCGATGCCTCGTTGGTAAAACCAGTATCGGCGTATGTATGCACGCTATAATCAAGTGTGGCTATCTTCACGCCATCGCGATAGACCACCCAATTGTAGTCGCTGTAGTAGCCAGGAATGTAATCCACGTTCCACGACAGGTTCACTTTCTTGTCGCCCTGATTGAACACGGCATTCAGGTCACTGGCCTTGGCGATGGGCGGGTTGATGGTGACGGTCTTGCTGATGACCTTGCTGTTGTTGGCAAAGGTGATGCCGTTGACCGAGGTACCGTCAAGATAAGCCTCCACCTTGTAGTCGCCCACGTTGGTAGCCTTCGGTACTGCGCTTGACCAAGCGCCATTGTTCACCCTGTATTTCAGTATGCCATAGCCCTGATTGGCAGCCCACGGATCCTTGCTTACCAACTCTTGAGCTCCACCGTTGAATGTCAGGTTCGAGGCGAAGGTGGGCTCTACGTTGAAGAACGTCGTCTGCGTGGTGAAGTGCTGCTGAAGATAGATATAGTCGCCACCTGCGCCCCTGTTCAATTCGCAAAGTCCGCTGTATTTAGAGTTGCGCCATGAGATGGCAGCTGTCCCCGAGTCGCTGTCCTCACCATCACTAGTGGTTGAGAGCTTTGTTATCACACGCTTATCGCCACCATAGGAACCCAATTTTATACGGTCGCGAGTGTAATAGATAAAGATGTCTGCTCCTCCCGCGCCCCTGTTCATATCACCGTTAAAACCGGGGTTGTTTGAGGCCTTGTAATAGGTACGGCCTTCAAAAGTGAAGGAGCCAACATTCTTGTCCGATGCACAAATGTCGGTGATGTAGTCCGACTCCGGCTTGGCCGTACTGCTAGTCTTGTAAACTATATAGACGTACCAGCCGCCAGCACCGCCGTTGAGGTCTTTGTCAACCACCGTCCAGCCTTTGTTCCTGTATTCGGTTTTCAGGGAACCTTCTTTACCATCTGTACCTATAGTCATAATCTCGGTGATATAACTATCAGCCTGTATGCCTGTCACAGCCGTGACAAGCATGAATATCGTGACGAGCAACCGCCGTCTCGAGAAATTGAATAGGTTAATATCCATAAGCTTTATGATTTAGTTATTGTTACTTTGTTGCGGTGTTACATTTATTGTCACTTCGTAGTATTTCCCTTCCAGCATAATAGCCTTCTTTGTGCCGGTATAGGTTTTGCCGTCATTATCTGTCACAGTAAAGTGAAAATCCTGCTTTACTGCAGCATATTCATCACTGGCTGGTGAGCCTACAGGGAACAAAGCCGCGTAGACCACGCCAGCAGTATTAACTTCGTCAAGCGTGATGGTGAGTGGACCTGAATAGTTGGTACTGGCTTCAGCGATTATGCCTTTCAGGTCAAGTCTATATGCATACTCATCATTAGAATAGTAATCTTCTTGGTTATACTCAGGGTCTTTCGTAACATCAAAATATGGGTCAATTTTCACCGTTCCTGTCGTCGGATAGCCTTTAATACTACTAGTAATTGTAGAGAAGTAATTAATCTGCACCGATTTCACATTCACAGGGCAATCTTTGTCAGTATCAATAAAAGTGAACTTGCACAGGGATAGCAAACTTTTCATCGAAGGGATGGTACCTGTGACCGAGTTACCGTTCACTGTTAACTTGCGTGCCTCACCATAGACATAATGGTAGTTTGTGCCTATGTCGGCCAATGTTCCTTTCTGTCCGTTCAGATTGATGGTGAAATAGCCATTCGAAGGCTTCGAGAAATTATCTGGCATAGCAGGGAATATCACAGCAATATTATCGCGATTAGTACACCAAACATCTCCCGTCAGCGTTGTGTTAGTTCCCGCAGCAGAGGCCGTGAGAGCACCATATCTTGTATCTCTACCCTGCTGATACGCGCTAAGATTGAAATACGTCGCCTTGTCGTTCGTAGCCCATGCAGCAGCATAATTCGATGGGTCAATCGTAGCTCTGGTAGCCATTGACACATTGGAGATAGTGAGCTGTCTCATTCGGCGCCCGTTGCTGTCCTCTTGGGTGTCCGCTGCCGTTTCATCGTCCGATGAGCAGGAGCAGAGCGTGGTGCTGAATGATAAAAGACAAATGATAAATGATAAAGCTATCAAGGTGTTTCTTCTTGCTTGTTTCATATACCTTCTTCAGATAAATAGCTGTTAATACTTAATCCCCCCAACCGTCGCTACCACTGGTGCCGTCTCCGCCACTTGTATAGCCAGACATTTTCACATTCACTCCAGACGTCTGGCTTGCTGGTTCCAGCAGGTTGTGATGTCCTTGCAACGGGACTACCCTCATTCTCGGTTTGTTGTACTTTGATTTCATTGATGTTATACCTCTATTTGACGTTGATTTCAGCGACGCAGTCCTTCACTTTCTGCATCAGTTCGGCGGAAGGCTGGGCTGCATCGGCAACAGGCAGCAGATACCAGCTGACAGTCCACTTGAGCTCATCACCAGGCTGCAACAGGGTGTAGGCACCCTGACTCTCCAGCTCGATATAGCTCTTGCCGCGATTGACGTAGACCTGCACCTCAGCCTCACCTGGAGCGGGCTGGCCAGCCTGCAAATCATCGAACTCCTTAATCAGCAGCAATCCGTCGGCACAGTAAGCCAGCCAGCCGGTGCCGTCGGCATTCACCTTACGGTTCTGAGGTGCCTCGTCGGTCTTATACCAGGCTGCGCCGTGAGCTCCCTCAAAGGTCATCACGCCAGCAGGCCAGATGCTGTCGACAGGAGCCTCAAAGAAGATGAGACCGTCGCCGTTGGGCACACGCGTAATCTCCCACGGAGCGACGCTGCGCGGCTCGCTGCCCTCGTTCTTGATGGAGTAAGTAATGGTGAAAGCGGGCTCATTTCCCTTTCCTCCCATACGCGGGTATTCCACCTGAATGTCCTTGCCCACGCTGAGGCCGAGGCGCTCCGACACGGGGCTGGTGATGACCAGACGGTCCTGCTTCTGCTCCTTAATGGTATAGGCCTGCTTGTCAAACTCTGCCACTGGCGGCCAGTTCCATTCCTTCTGCGGACTGGTCCAGAACGTGCTGCCGAAGGACTCCGGCCAGCGGCTTTGCGACAGCACTTCCTTGTCCTGATACTTCAGCGACAGGATCTTGCCGCCCTTCGAAGCGTTGACGACCATGCTTACACGGCTGTTCTTCAGGGTGAAAATCTGCTCGCCCTCGATGTTCTGAGCCATTGCCTTCTGCTGCGGGAGAAGTGCAACACACATCATCAACAAAGCTGAATAAAGAATTCGTTTCATTTTCGATTTCGTTTTTCGTTTTGACCTTCGGTCGAGACTGCTCCCGCTCGGCAATAATCAAGCAAGCTTGTTATTGCTCTCGCTTACTCGCAGCCTTCGTTTTCGTTAAGGTTAAGGTCAACGTTAT
>Ga0310690_10010369_pt1 | contig 11594 bp, 10 predicted proteins | sample AusTroGonzalo_MG_2_FD_207661 | JGI IMG/M metagenome (GOLD analysis project Ga0310690, IMG submission 207661) | Bovine rumen microbial communities from tropical cattle in Woodstock, Queensland, Australia - Gonzalo_04 (v2) (version 2) | ecosystem: Host-associated > Mammals > Digestive system >...
TCATGTTAATTTTCTCAAGTTTATTAATTATTTTACATAAAATGATAGCTTAAAGCAAGCTTTTCCCTTGGAAAAACTTAAAATTTCAAAAACTCCACCTTCAGAGCCCATTTTTAAAATCCGTTAAATGATTGACCCGATATTCTCCGAACGGACCGTCGGTCTATATTTCATCCGTATGTATCAGCTTTTTTAAAACGATAGGCTGCAGTTCCTTTCTTTGTGAAGTAAGGGCATTTTGAACAAACTTTTCTGCTTTGTCAAAGCAGAAACAACCGTCTTGTTTTAATTTCCCTTCTGCATCTATAAAGATGGCGCCTTTTGCCAATTTTTTGATTTTGATCAGTTCTTCGGCAACATTTTCTGGGGAAAACCCACCGGCATAACCTTGAAAAACATCATCAAAAAGGGGAGGCCGACGTATGTCGGGTGCAATCCCTTCACCGAAAGAATCATCAAATAAAACATCAAATTTCATTCCGTGATGGTGGGCCTTGTGAATGAAAGATAAATTGGATTGGCTTGCGGATAAAATAATGGGGTGTTGTTTCACTCTATCCATTGTTTCCCCAAGTGTTTCCAAATCCGGAACATTTCCCGAAGCAAAAACCTCTCTTGTAATTTTAAAATTAAGTTGTAACCGACCGACGGTATTTCCGATAGCTAATAAATCAGAAATCTCATCGGGTACTTTTCCATCACAAAAAGAAACAACAAACCCCTCGTTTAAGTGCAGGGCTATTCTATGCCCGATTCTTTCTTCATTCAGCCTATAAAGTAATTCCTTCAACCATTCAAAGCGCGGTGTATGATATCCGGCCTTTTTGGGGGAACATTGCACGCCAAATTCGGCATTTTTATACTTTTTTAAAAAGTCTATGGCCTGGCTGATATCATTTTTCTCATTTATACCGGAACAGACAATCGTTTTTAAGAACATCATTTTTTTACCATTTTTTAGTTAAAGGATATCTCACAAAACGTGGACTCTACTTTTCCAATGAAACTATTCTACCATCTCTAATGGTTGAAAGATACATTTTGGTTTGAATATCCCCATTTTTATCAAATGTTATTCTACCTGTAATTCCTTCTATATTCGTTTCTTGAATGGCCTTAATCCATTGTTCTGATGTTGCCGGAAGATTTAAGCGTTTCATGGAATCCCAAATAACCAATCCCATATCATAGGCAAATGCGGCATGATAATTTGGTTCTTCTTTGTACAGTGAATGATACCTTTTCGCCCATTCTGACTCTTTACCTGTGGAATGAACCATGTATTGAGGGGCAACAACAATCAAATCATCGGAAACAGAATGATCAATAGAATCCAATGCGTCCAATATGTCAAACGATGCCAAAATTCTGTTGTTTTCTATGACATTATAACTTTTTAATAATTGGACAACGGTTGTCATTTGTTGAATAAAACCGTTGATAATAATCGCTTCGGGTTTGAATTGTTCTGCTTTTTGAGCCAATGTTCTTATATCTGAGACACCACCAGCGGGAAATTCTAAAAACAGAATTTGAATATTATTATTTCTTTGTTTTAATTGTTCGGAAATGTAATGTTTGTATATTTCATGACTTGCGGCTGTGGTTGTATGGAAAATCACGACTTTGTTGGCCTTCAATTTTGTGACATAATCCACAAAATAATCTGCTTCATTTTGAAGATTTACCCAAGTCCGGAAATTGTTATGTTTTTTGGTTTGATGGATTTTTCTGTCCGGAATCCATACAAAATGTGGAATCCCGACTTCGGAAATTTGGGAACTGACGGCATCCGTTTGCGGTTTTAATGCAGATGTATAAATTGTTGGCATTTTGAATAATTGTCTTTGTAGAACGGAAATTGTTTCCATGGATGAGAATTGATTATCACCCCAGTCAAATTCCACAGGTTCAGTAATTTGATTTTTGTTGTCTTCATAGGACATCAACAATCCGTTTTGGAATGATTTTCCATAAATCGCGACCTCTCCGGTTAAAGGAAGATTGGCAGCGATTCTAACCACATTTTTATCGTCGGAGGTATAATTCCTTGAATTGGTATAAAGAATAAATCCGGCCACCAATACTGCGATTGTCCAGCAAACAATACCTTTCCAATTCAGTTTCCGCATGTAGAACTCCTTTTTAGAAATTTAAGGTATTTTACAAGAAAAACAGTCCAATTGCAAGTATCAAAAAGATCGATTGTTGCTGAAAGTGTGCTGGGATTGTTCGCTATTGCCCCCTCACTTGTTTCGTTAGGAGATCTTGCACAACGCCGGTCAAACAGCTTGACATAGATCTGTATATCATATATAATACATCAGAAAGGATAAAACATGGCTCCTGAAAATAACTCTATAACTTTTTATCATGTTGCAACAGACAAAGCGGATTTTAAGTCGTTCTTTCGCGAAGGGGCCAAAACAACCCTATCCGATGCCAAGGGATTTTATGTATGGTCAGATAAAACTTCGGCTGAAAACCACATTCATTGGTTGAATTCTGGATTTTTGAATAAGTCTTTACCCCAGCACGAAGCATTGATTCTGGGAATTAGTATTCCGAAAGAATCCCTGAAATATCCCACATGGCAGATAGATGTGGAACATGCCGTAGGATTATTTGAACTGTTTGATCAATATGGCGATTTTATTAATCAAAATTTAAAAAATTTAGATATTACTTTACCCTATAATGAGTCATTTTTGAAAAAAGTATGCCAGATTTCATGTCAAAAAGAAGAAGATAAAACGATTTTTCAGTTTAATGGAAAGACATCTTTTAATTCCGAGCTTCCTCTTGTACTGATCCACTATAAAAACTATGATCCGGTTCGGCCGGCATCAGAAACGGTTTTCTGGCAGGCTCTTGTAGATGTATTATGCAATACCAACCCTCATTTTAAAGATGACTATTCTCGATTAATGCAGGCAACTTGTCAAAACGGAAATGCCTTTAAATATACGGGGCAGGAACCTTTACCCATCGCATCGGCGACACACGTTTTGGTGGATGAAAAGGATCAGCTAAAACAAACCATTTTATGGGATCAAACAAAAGGAAGCCAACAAGTTTGTCCTTTTTTAAAATTAAGAAATCTTGAACGATAAATTAAAGCTATATAGCATAGAAGTACCGGTAAGTGGTAGGTCTCAATCATGAAACAAAAAGGCACCTTAAAGTTGGTTTTAAAAGACATTTGGTTTGAAAAGATCAAGTCGGGTGTCAAGACACATGAATATCGGGAGTATAAAGATTTTTGGATCAAAAGACTATCATCACCAAATGAATATGCTTGTGTTGAATTCCAAAAGGCCTATCGGAAAAATCCGGAAAGAATAAAATTTGAAATAAAGTCAATCAAAATATTAGAGGCAAAAGCAGCAAATGATTTAGGTATTGATACCCCTGTCTTTGATATTGAATTAGGAAAGAGACTATATTAGCGACTTTTCCTCTTTAGCACTTTATTTTAATTACTTTCGTGTTTGTGAGTTCGATTATTGATGGAAACGTGCCGGGATTGTAAATTGCGGGGCAATTTACCTTGACATCCGACAAAGTATTTTGTAGCATGCAACCATCGTCTATTAAAAGGAGTTCAAATGAAATATTACTTTTGCGGTATCGGTGGAATCGGTATGAGCTCTATTGCCCAATACATCCGTTTGAAAGGCCATGATGTCGCCGGATCTGATCGGGCTTTTGATTTAAAAGATAATGAAATTATGCGTCGAAAATTAGAAAATTTGGGTATTCGGATTTTTCCCCAAAACGGCACGGGTGTCACTGCGGATACAGATATCTTTGTCGTTTCTACGGCTGTGGAACTACAAATCCCGGATGTTAAACAAGCACGCGAATTGGGGTTAAAGATACAAAAACGGGCCGAAATTTTGGCCGAAATTTTACATGCTTATATCGGTATTGCCGTAGCCGGGAGTAGCGGTAAAACAACCACTACGGCTATGGTCGGACATATTTTGACCACTTGTGGTCTGTCGCCGGTCGTGATCAATGGCGGCATTTTTATCAATACCTATGGTGGATCGCAGGAAGCCTCTAATTTTTTAATGGGGCAGGGGGATTTTTGTGTGGTTGAAGCCGATGAATCCGATGGTAGTATTGAACTGTATCACCCCGCAATTTCGGTCATTTCCAATATTTCTTTGGATCATAAGTCGCTTGATGAGCTACGCACTCTGTTTAGGGACTTTATGAAACGGACCGAAAAAGGAGTCGTCCTGAATGCGGATTGTGACGAAACGCGGGCTCTTATAGGGCTGCATCATCGGACGCTGACTTTTTCATGTCGGTCGGATCAGGCGGCAGACCTGAAAGCAACGGATATCATACCGACAGATTCGGGGATTGATTTTAAAGTGAATGGTATCCCAACGCATTTGCAGGTTTTAGGAAAACACAATGTCGAAAATGCTTTGGCAGCTATTGGTGCGGCTTCCCTGGCGGGAATTCCGGTAGAACAGGCTGCACAGGCGCTTTCTTCCTTTTTTGGCACGAAACGGCGCTTAGAAAAAATAGGTGTGGCCCATGGAATTACCGTTTATGACGATTATGCACATAACCCGGAAAAAGTGGCTGCTTCTTTGCGCACACTTCATCAGGAAAATCATGCCCTATATGTCATTTTCCAATTGCACGGATTTGGGCCGGCACGGTTGATGAAAGATGGCTATATTGAGGCCTTTGCCCGATATGCAGGTCCGAAGGATGTACTGCTTTTCCCCGAAATTTTTTACCAGGGCGGAACGGTAGTCAAAGATATTTCTGCACGAGATCTGGTAGAGGCTCTGACAGCCCGGGGAAAACAGGCCTTCTTTTTTGAAAATCGGGCGACGATCCCTACCTTTGTGGCCGAACGCGTACAGTCCGGTGATCGTGTTGTGGTGATGGGGGCACGTGATCATACCCTGACCGACCTGGCCAAGGATATCCTGAAAGCCGTTATCTAGACAAAACTTGCAATAAGCCCGACCATATGGTATCAACTTTTTCAATATTGTTCATCACATCAACAATATCTTTATACCTAATGTCTATATTCAAATTACCTGTTTTACCATTCCCTAATATTTTAATTAAAAACATCCCACAATCCTCTATGTTTTACCATAAAGATATTTATTCAATCTTGGTTAAAAAATGTAATTTTAGAGAAAGAATCACATAAAAATGATGTTGATTTGTAGTACTTTTGTAGTATTTTCTTATTTCTAAAAACAAAAAATCAAGGACCTACCTTATAAGTCCTTGATTATATTGTAAAAATTTGTGAGGGATACCTTGCAGAACGCGAGCTAAATTATTTTTTTCTGCATATATACAGCAAATGGGCGCTATAACCTTGTTGATCCAGCCTTTCGCAGGTGGTAAAATGCCAATCCAAAAATTTTTCATAATCTATCTTCGGTAATTGTTCAATCCACTCTCTCATCGTAAGAGCCAATCCATCTGTCGCTACATTTGTAATATATCTAGTGTTGGTTCGGTTAAATAACTTTTTAAAATCTTCAATATAGAAACAGGTAGCTACCAGCCGCCACCTGCCAGCCCGTACTTAAATTACCTGCCAAAGTGCATCAGAAAATTCGATTGTCACACAGCCCATCCAAACAGTATCAAAAATGTGAAATGTAATAAAATCAGCTGCTTTCGCGATTGTGAGTTCGATTGTTGATGAAAATTGGTGTTTTTTGTGTTGAGTCCAATCGAACCAGCTTAAGCCATTGAAAATAAAAGAAAAAGTCGCCTTTTCAGACGACTTGTTCAAAATGGTGAGCGTGCTGGGATTCGAACCCAGGGCCACCTGATTAAAAGTCAGGTGCTCTACCAGCTGAGCTACACACTCATAATCAATTCGGGCGAAGTATAGCAAAATGAATACGTCTTGTCAAGCACTTTTTTCCAAATTTTAAAAAGAAGTTGCACAATTTCTGTTTTTATGGTATAATGAAAGAGTGTGGAAAGGAGGTCCCTATGCAAGAGGTAATCGGAGCCAATGATGATATTCTGTTTGATTTAGAGCAAATCAAGCTGATCAGTCAGCGTGAGGTACGCTTGACCGATGGTCAAAAAGATAAAGTGAATCGTCTTCCGCGTAAAAAACAGGAAGATGTAAAAAAAGAAATCTTGGCCAAAAAAGAACAAGAAAAAAAGACCTTTTTGCGCATATGGACTCTTGAACTGGAAGATAAAGTTAAAAAATCTGATTTACCGCCGGAAGTCGTCTCCCAAATTTTGGAAATGACCTCTTACGCTAAAGATCGGAACATGACCTTTATTTATGACGTTGAACGCAAGATTGAAACCTTAAGAGAACAGGTTAAAGAAGCTGAACGCAAGAAATTGGAAGAAGCCACGGAAAAAGATAGGGCCGCCATGGGGGTTGTTACCGGTGCCGTTATCGGGGCTGTAGTGGCGGGAGCTGTGCTTTCTCCGTATGTTCAGGTGCGCTATGATAAAGAAGAATTTGAAAAACGTTCTGAAACCTATTTGGAAGAAAAAATTATTCCCAAACTGGCTATGGCTGCCGAAAAACCGGTGGTGCCGTTGGAACGGCTTAGAATCTATCCGAAAAAACTGGGCTCCATGTATCCTCGTTCCGAACTTGCCCTTAAAGAGAAACACAAGGCTGAATGGATGGATGCCTTGGTCAAGATGGTTCAGGATAAAGCTAAGGCCGAAGGGAAAACACCCCCGGAGGCGGCTGAAATTATAGCTTCTTATGAAAACTCGACCGAGATGGAGAAAGAAATAACGAATAATGCCTTGAAAAAGAAAAATCCGAAATTGGCTGCTCAGCAAAAACAGGAAGAAAAAATCCATGATCAAGCTGTGATTGCCAAAGGTATAGAACGACTGCGTCGTAAAAAAGCGAAAACAGCAGCTAAAATAGAAAGAGCCCAAAAAAGACAGATGGCTCAGGCCCAACAAAAAACACAAGGGAAAAAGACAAAAGGAAGTGGTAAGCAAATTGAGCCGAAACAAAAAGAAAAAGAGGCCCGGGCAAAGGCCAGAGAGAAGATGCAGGAGCAAGTAGCCCTTAAAAAGGCACGTCTTCAATCCAAAGGTCCGCGTATTGCCGAGCGGGAACGGACGGAAAAACCGATCACAATAACTAAAGAAGCCGAACAAAAAACGGAACGGCCTCAGCGTCCGGTGGTGGCAAAAGAAGAAGAAAAACAACTGGGTAAAGTGAAAGATTTTGCTAAAACACCCGAAGGAATGGCCGCCAGAACAGAAGCTGTCCGCGAGCAAATCACCGAAAATAAGGGTCCTGAACGACTTTATGATAAGGGATTCTCTAAATTTTTGGCCGTTGCTCAAGAGCGTGTTCAAAATCAAAGTAGAGAGTTGTCTGCGGCTGCTGATCGGAAACGGCGGGATCTTCAGGAAAAGATCAATAAAGAAGGCCCCAATTTCTTCATTAATGCTCGGCGAGAGTACGCTAAAACAGCTTAATCTATTATAAAACTGTCTTTTAACAGTTGAATGGTGTAGGGGTGTTTGGGTGATCCGAAAACCCGATCGGCAGTGTCATATTCAACAGCTTGGGATTCGCGCATCACGATGACCTCATCGGACATCCGCCGAACAGCCTTCATATCGTGTGAAATGAACAGATATGACAAATTGTATTTTTTCTGTAATTCTACCAATAATGTCATCAACTGTTCTTGTGTATCAATGTCCAATGAAGAGGTTACTTCGTCTAAAATCAGGACGGATGGTTTTAATATTAACACCCGCGCCAATGCTACGCGTGTCCGTTGTCCGCCAGACAGTTCATGGGGGTATCGGGTGACGATATTCGGGTTTAAACCGACTGATTTTAATGTTTTTTCAACAACAGGTTTGGCATCACCCTCATGATGCAGACGCCATCCTTCGGCCACCAAATCACCAACCTGGATGCGTGGGTTTAAGGATGAGGCCGCATCTTGAAAGACCATTTGAATACGGGATCTGGCGGAAAGTAATTCTGTCCCCTTTAAGGCAAAGAAATCACGACCGTTTAGGATGGCTTGTCCTTCAGCCGGTATCAGGCGGACCAGGGCTTTTGCTATCGTTGATTTCCCTGAACCGCTTTCCCCCACCAATCCCAGTGTGCGGGCAGGGTAGAGATTAAAGGATAAATTATTGACGGCCTTCATTTTCCCATAGCTGACCGACAGGTTCCTAACGGACAAGGAAGGGCTTCTGTCCGATGATGGTTTATGTCTGATTTTTAGTATTTTTTCCTTATCTGGCAAATGTGTAGCGATAATTTTTCCGAATTTCATCACATAGACCCGATCGGCTAAACGGCGGATAATGTCCAAGTCATGTGTGATAAACAGAATACTCAGCCCTAATTTTTGTTGCAAATTTTTTAAAAGGGTCAGAATCTGTGCCTGGACCGTAACATCCAGAGCAGTTGTCGGCTCATCGGCAATTAAAAGATCGGGATTTCCCGCCAAAGCCATTGCAATCATAACCCGCTGGCGTTGTCCACCCGACAGCTCGTGCGGATAGGATCGATAGATGCGATCAATATCACTCAGCTCAACCAGTTTTAAAAGTTCTTTAGCTCGCTCTACACTGGCTTCATGGGTATGAATTTTTAAAACCTCCATAATTTGTTTGCCGGCGGTGTGCAAAGGATTTAGACTCAACATCGGTTCTTGAAAAATCATGGCAATTTTTCTGCCCCGAATGGTGTTCAACTCTTTTTCCTTTAATTTTAACAGATCTTTTCGGCGGAATAAAATGCGCCCGGTGATTTTGGCTATGGATTGAAGTCGCAGGATAGACATAGCTAATGTTGATTTACCGGACCCGCTGCTGCCGACAAGGCCGACAAATTCACCTTCCCGAACGGCCAGTGAAACATTTTTAACGGCCGTCAGGCTTTTTAAATGAATACTCACATCTTGAATTTCCAACAGGTTCATAGTTTCTCCTGCGAATGTGGGTCAAAGGCATCCCGAATGCCTTCCCCGATGAATAGTAAAAGTGATAGGATCAGGGTCATGGATATAAAAGCGGTAAGACCAATCCACGGTGCCTGCAGATTTTCTTTTCCTTGCCGGATTAAGTCCCCTAAACTGGCGGTACCGGCAGGCATTCCCAAACCTAAAAAGTCCAATGCCGACAATGAAACAATGGCACCGGCCAAAATAAACGGCAGATAAGTAATCGTTGCCACAAGAGCATTCGGCAAAATATGGCGCTTCATGATTTGCCAGTCGGAAACACCCAAAATTTTGGCAGCTTTCACATAGTCTAAATTTCGGGTTCGCAAGAACTCGGCCCGAACCACACCGGTTAAGGCTGTCCAACTAAAGAGAAGCAGGATAATTAATAATGACCAAAATCCCGGCACGATCAGGCTTGAGACAATAATTAGAATAAAAAGTTGCGGCAACGATCCCCAGATTTCCAAAATTCGGCCGATCAATAAATCTGTTCGTCCGCCGAAATAGCCCTGAATGGCCCCTACAAACACACCGATGAGTGTGGATAAGAATGTCAGGGCTAATCCAAATAGGATGCTCAAGCGAAAACCATAAATTAAGCGTGCCAAAATATCGCGTCCCTGATCATCTGTCCCCAGTAAATGTCTGTGCGACGGTGGTGCCGGCAGGGGTGATTTTTCCTGATAATCAATCGTATTTGGCCCCCAAGGAATGATCGGCGCAATAGTATCGGCGTATTTGTCTACCTGATCCTGGGTATAAGGATCGGAAAAATCGGCTTCAGTCGGCAAATTTCCCCCCAGATCCTTGTCGGTTACGAATTCGGACAACGGATAGTAGGGCATCCCCTTATATGATACGTAAAGGGGCTTATCATTGGCGATAATTGGGGCGAATAGGGCCACCATAAACAAGGATATAAAAATAATCAGGGAAAACAAAGCGCGTTTATTTTGCCGAAACTGGGACCAACGACGTCTGGCGATAATTCTGCTCATTGCAACCTCTTTCCAAAATGGATGCGTGGATCAACAATCGTATAGACAAAGTCGCTGATTAAATTTAACAATAACCCCATCAGGGCGAACAGGTAGAGTGTTCCGAAGATAACGGGATAATCGCGATTCTGGACGGCCTCAAACCCCAAAAGGCCCAACCCGTCCAAAGAAAAGATTACTTCAATCAGAACCGATCCCGTAAATAACATACTGATCAGCATTGTCGGGAAACCGGCAATGACGATCAACATCGCGTTTTGGAACACATGACCATACAAGATGCGTTTTTGGGAAAGCCCTTTGGCTTTGGCGGTTCGGCAATAGGCTTTTCCCAACTCATCCAAAAATGAATTTTTCGTCAGAAACGTCAGGCTGGCAATTCCCCCAATGGAAAAAGCAAGAACGGGCAAAATTAAGTGATGCAGATAGTCGGTAATTTTTCCGAACCAGGACAGGTTATCCCAATTATCCGACACAAGTCCCCTTAACGGGAACCACTGCAGGTACCGTCCGCCCGCAAAAACGATGATCAGGAAAATAGCCAACAAAAACGCCGGGATGGCATAGCTGACCGTCAAGGCAAAACTGCTCCACCGGTCAAAGCCTGAGTTATGTCCCACGGCTTTTTTAATCCCCAACGGTATGGCAATCAGATAGATCAGTAGCGTACTGAACACCCCCAAAGAAATAGATACGGGTAATTTTTCCAAAATCAGGGAGATAACGGTTTTGTCCTGATAGAAACTGGTCCCAAAGTCAAATTTTAAATAATTTTTAATCATCAGGCCAAACCGCTCCCATGCCGGTTTATCAAAGCCAAATCGTTTTTCCAGTTCTTGGCGAAGTTCTTCCCTCAGACCTTTCCCGCCGCGATAAAGACTGTCGTTGCCGGCGGTAATCATATCTCCCCCGCTGCTGCCGCCGACGCGGGCGGTTGCCGAGGTGGCTGTTCCGTCAATTTTCATCAACATTTGTTCAACGGGCCCCCCCGGAGCCATTTGCACGATGGCAAAGTTAAGGGCAATAATTCCCAACAAGGTAATCGGGATCAGGGCCAAACGCTTTAAAAAATAACCGTATTTCATAGACCGAATTGTGCCCGAAAAGAAAGGAAAAATCAAGTATATTTTTTTATGAACGGGAAAAATTAAGAGAGAACTTTCAGAAAAAACTTGATTTTGGTAAAAAAATTTGTTATAGTGCCCCCACGAACCACATATTGGGCTGTCGCCAAGTGGTAAGGCAACGGTTTTTGATACCGTCATTCGTTGGTTCGAATCCAGCCAGCCCAACCAATAAAGAAACCCCGTTTATCGGGGCTTTTTTATTGGTTGGATGTTTGGGACGAGCAACGAATGCGTTGGTTCGGTCGCGAGTGAAGCGAGCGGACGCCGCAGGCGATCCCGAAGGGACGAGCGATAGCGAGCAATCAGCCAGCCCAGCCAAACCGTACAAGTCGTCCTTTATGGACGTTTTTTCTTTTGTTTCTAAGCGCTTATTGTGGCTCGGAACAGACCTTCTAGAAAATCTCTAAAAATAGCTCATTCCGAACCAACAGTTAAAAATTTCTTTTAAAATAAATATATTATCTCTCAAAGTCGTAATTCCTAATTAC
>Ga0310690_10010371_pt1 | contig 11594 bp, 9 predicted proteins | sample AusTroGonzalo_MG_2_FD_207661 | JGI IMG/M metagenome (GOLD analysis project Ga0310690, IMG submission 207661) | Bovine rumen microbial communities from tropical cattle in Woodstock, Queensland, Australia - Gonzalo_04 (v2) (version 2) | ecosystem: Host-associated > Mammals > Digestive system >...
CCGCGAGACGAAGGAGCGGTCCATTCCGTACTTCCTTGCGATCTCCCGCATGGTCGCCGCGGGAGAATCCGTCGGGAATTTCCTCTGCGAAAAGGAGCCCCGGGAGTTGATTTCGCCGCTCCGCCGACGGGACTGCCGGACCGGCGGCAGCGGGAAGAGCGGTTCCCGCGTCGTCCGCCCCCGTCCGCCGGCGGAGACGCCCGATCGCCGGCTGCCGCGGTCCGAAAAACCGCATTTTTCACAGGACACGGCTTGAAATCCGTCCTTGGCACGGTATATTATGTATGATATGTCAGATTTATTTATCGCAACGGGAAGAGCGAAAATGTCCTTCGATCCTGTAATGACGACGACCCTCGCGGACGGTGTCGAACGCAGCCTGATCCGATTCATCCGCCATCGCACCATGCGGCCGGGCGACCTGCTCCCCAAGGAAGAAGAGATCGCCCACGAACTCAACATCAGCAGACTGAGCGTGCGGGAGGGGATCGGACGCCTGAAGGCGCTGGGGCTGATCGAGTCCCGCCGACGCCGCGGTACCGTTTTGCGGAAACCGGAACCGTTTCTCCCGTTCGGCAAAATCGCCAGCACCAACTTGTTCTCCAACGAGGACCGGCAGGACTTCATCGAGATGCGGATGGCGCTGGAGCTGGGGATGTGCGAATTGATCTATATGCGCAAAACGGCGGCGGCGCTGCGGGCGCTGCGGAAGATCGCGGAGAACATCGCCGACATTCCCTCCGACGTCGCCTTCCACACCTCGCTGATGAAGATCTCCGGCAACCACTGCGTGGATGAATTCCAGGCGGTCATGGTGGAATTCTTCAAATATCCGAAGGAACACGATGAAGCGTTCTGGCGCGAGATGCAAAACGAGCATCTGCAGTTGTGCGATGCTCTGGAACACGGTACCGCGGTGGATTTTTACGCAGCGATGCGCAAACATTTCCAGCCGTATTTCAATAGGATCCGCACGTCCAATCAGCAAACGATGGAGAGTTCCAAATGAAAAACACCGATTCGATGCAAATGAGACCGGATGCCGCAAGAGGAATGTCTTTCACTCTGATCGAGCTTCTCGTCGTGATCGCGATCATCGCGATCCTCGCCGGGATCCTCATGCCCGCCCTGGGCAAGGCGCGCCAGCGCGCGACGGATACGAGCTGCAAGTCGAATCTCAAGCAGGTCGCCACCGCGGTCATCAGCTATTCGGACAGCAACAGCGATTACGCGCCGCCCTCCTATGCCGCAAACTACAAATACAGCGACGGGAGCGTCGATACCGCCTACTGGTCGTCCATCCTCGCGGATTGCGGATATCTCGGCAACGGCAAAATGAAGGAGACGCAGAAAGGGACCGGGCCGTTCTGCTGCAACGGCACCAATACTCACGGCGCAGAAGGCGATTACGGGCTGAACGTGAATATCTCCAACTACGCGATCCTCGCTCAGGGTCCGAGCCACAACGCCGTGAAGATCTTCTCCACCAAATGGAGGATCCTCAAAGGGCTGGCGCGTCTCGCCCTGGTGAGCGACGGCGGCACTGCCAATTCGGAAACTCGTCTTGCCGGAGAGAAAGAATCACTGCAGCGGATCGGCTACTCTTCGGGAATGCTCGGCAGCGGCTTTTTCACCACCTACGGCAGCGACTGCCCGTACGGGATCTCCGTTGTCCGCCACGGGACCGAACAGGCAAACATGGCTTTCGGCGACGGTCATGTCGCCACGATCCGCTACTCCGATCTGCCGACGAGCTGGAACGGAGAGGACAAGACGAAGCCCGTGGCGCTGCATTACAAGTCCCTCTGACGGGACCGGAGGAGGTCGACGATCATGAAAAAGGCGCTCGCTCTTTTGGCAATGCTGGCGGCATTCGGCGCCGCCGCCGGGGATGCCGCCGGGTCCGCCCCGGTCAAGATGAATCTGGCGAAATTCCGCATCTACAAGGCGGCGGCAAACGGCGGCATCGTCGAAACGGTGGCGAAAAACGCCGAAAATCCGGCGGTGCGCCGGAAATTCGTTCCCGATCCGGCAAAGGGAAAATACAGCATCCAGCTGTACGGGCACGATCCGGCGGCGCCGAATGAAGCGAAGGTCTACACGCTGACCTTTACGGTGAGCGACGACGTCAATCCCGATGCCGCGGTGATGTTTTCTCTGAAGAGCAAAAACAAGAAATACGGCTGGTACGGCTCCATGCGCGCCGACACCGTAAAGCAGATGCGGCTCTCTCCCGGCAGGCATGTGCTTGTTCTGAAAGTCGATCTGAATTCTTACAAACTGCCGGAACTCGGATTCATCTGTCCGACCGTAGGAGTCTCCGGGCTCAAAAGCGGATCGGTCACGGTCGAATCGCTGGAAGCCGCCTCAGGCAAATAGGTTTACGGCGCGCGCCGCCCCTCCCCCCGGAAGGATGTCGGATTCCGGCGATGTCCCGCCGCGCTTTCCGCCGCCCGAGGCGGGATCGACTCCCGAAACATAGATGAGGACCGAAAAAATGATGCTGAAAACATTGATGTCGGCGCTGACCGCCGTGCCGCTGCTGCTCGCAGCGGGAGAAGGGAAAAGTTTTCTGCCGCTGCACCGGATGCGGACCTATGTGAACAAAGGGCAGACGGGCAAATTCCAGAAGATCTCCTCCTCGAAGGAGAATCCGAACGGCAAGTTCGTGATCCTCCCCGACGACGCCGGTTCCCCCTACCGTCTCCAGGCCTATCTGCACGATGCCGCGAAGTCGGATGAATTCCGGCGCTACACGCTGAAGTTCTCGGTCAGCGACGACGTCACGCCCGCCGCACAGCTCAGCTTCACGCTGCGGCCCAAAAACAGGAAGTACGGCTGGTATGGAACGTTCCGTCCGGATACCGTGCGGCAATTCCCGCTGATCCCCGGTCTCCATCAGCTGACCGTGGAGGTCGATCTGAAGCGGCAGAAACTGCCGGATCTCGGATACGTCGTCCCGGTCATCCACGTCAGGAACCTGACTCGGGGCACCGTCACCGTCGAATCCATCGAAGCGGAGACCATGCCCAGCTCGTATGAGCTCCCGAAACCGCCCCCCGAGCCGAAAGGACCGGGCTTGCCGGGATTCACGGAGCAAAAGGGGGCGTTGACCCATTTCCGGTGGGACGGTAATATCATTCTGTCGAAATTCATCCAGATGATGGATTTCACCACGATCGGGCTGGATATCGTGCAGCTCACGCCCGCCAATCCGGCGGTGGCATGGCAGTGGCCGGACGGAGATACGATCCTTGCCGAGTACAAGGACGATTCGTGGCTGGTGCGCTCCGGAGAAAAACCGGAAGACCATACGGCGTCCTTTTCCATCAAAGGACGGCAGATCACCGCGGCAGCCGGCAGCGAGGGCGTCATCTTTCGCGATGCCGACAGCCGTGATGTGTTTGTCCCCGGCGGTCTCAGCGTCGTCGGACGGACTCTGCTGATCAAAAACGGCACTCCGGAGCTGAAGGTCCGCCGCCTGCGGGTCGTCGATCAGGCGATGGCGCTGATCTCCGTCGAGGAGGCGGAACGGAGCCTGAAAGAGGCTTCCAGACTTTATGCGGCGAACGAGAAGTATATTCTCAAGGCATGGAACGGCAACAAAAACACCCGGCAATGGGTCAACTCCTTCGCGTTTCACGCCAAGAGCCTCGCCGCCCGCCGGAAACAGCTCATGCAGGAGACCGAAAATTATCTGCCCGCGCTGATGTCGTTTCAGACGGTACGCGACCGGTACGCGATGCTCGTCTACGTCGGAGTTCTGTACTTTTTCGAGCCGAGCAGTCACTGGGGGAACGTATTCAACAAACGTTATTTCGAACTCCTCGACGGGCAGGCGCAGGTGCAGCTGGCACTGCAGTTCGCCCGCAAGGCGGAATCGCTGGTTTCACGCGCCCGGCGGGTAGGAGACGCCAGTTTTTCCGAGGGCGTCGCCGCCGGGGGCGTCGCGCTGAGCGCCGGATTCGCCCGCTCTCCGCTGACGCACGTGTTCCGCCGCGCCGGATCGCCGGATCGCCTGTACCGGGAGATGACGCTCGACATGGCCGCGGGCGAAGCGGAAAGCGCCCAGCTGGTTCTTTCCACCGCCCGGCACGGGGTCTCCGGCATCAGCGTCCGATGCACCCCGAAGACCGAAGGCGCTCCGGCGGTGAAAATGTATCTCACGGATTACATCACGCTCATGGCGGAACCGAATCCGCAGCTGCCGCTCTCGCTCGGCGGCGACGTGGAAATGCCGGATGTCCTGAAAAATTACACTCCGGGCGACAAGTTCGGCATCGAATCCTACCGCAATCAGCCGGTGCAGATCGACGTGACGAGCGACCGCAACGCGAAGGCGGGGATCTACGAATACACCGTGGAGGTGCTGCACAACGGTGCGACGGCGGCTTCTCTGCCGCTGAAGGTGCGGGTCCGCGACTTCGGTTTCGGCGACGACGGCATCCCCTCCATCGGCGGATGGCATTGCGCGGCGTTTCCCAAGTGGTACGGGAACGAGACCGCCAAAACCGCCCGGCGCAACATGATGCTCGCCATGCTGGCGCACCGGATCAATCCGGTGGATCTCTATCTCTACAGCCCGGTCGAAGAAGATCTGGAGTGGGCGATCCGGCATGGACTCTCCGGCGTCACGCTGGGACGCTCCCAAACCGAGTCTCTCGCCCATCCCGATCCGCGGATCGTCAAATACACCGAACTGTACGGCAGCGGGGACGGCGAGAACTTCATCCGCATCCCCGCCGAAGTGAAGATCGCTCCCCGCCCCCTGAAGTGCGGGATCGACGAACACGATCTAGTCATCACTCCCAAGTCGGCGACCGCGCCGTACAAGTATCTGAAGATCCATTACGGCGAGATCCGCGACATCACCGAGGCGGTGCCGGTGCAGAAATACTTCCGGCTCTCCGCCGTCGGCGGACGGAAGCCGGTCGTCATGACACTCGCGGACGGAAAAGAGCTTTTCGGGAAGAATTTTCATTCCCGTCGTCAGGATCGGGCTCCGCTGCGCACCGGGCTCAAGGAGACTCCGCCCATGGCGGATTTCTGGCTGGACAATCTCCGGAACAAGGAGAATCTCGGAAGCATGATCTTCGAGAAGGGCGATGCCGAACCGGCGTCGATCCGTCTGGTCAACAGCTGCATCGAAAGCAATTACAACGACCTGATGCGGAAATACAGATTCATCCGCTCGGTTCCGGGCGGCGACAAGGTCAAGATCTATCTTTACGGCTACGACGAATCCCGCGCGCACCTCAACCGGCAGATCCTCTCGGCGTTCCGCAACGCGAAAAAGATCCTGCCCAAGGAGATCATCACCATCTCCACCTGCGCCGAACCGGCGGCGCTCCCGGAGATCTACAAGTACATGGACATCCACTGCCCGGCAAACGGATTCGCCTTTACCCGCCTCAACCGGCGCATGCGGCAGCGGTACGGTACCAACTTCTGGACCTACGTCGGCGGCGGAGCATACTACCCCTTCGCCAACTTCGAACGGGTCGACCAGCCGCTGATCTTCGCCCGGGCGTTCCTCTGGGAGATGATCGGCTTCGATCATATTTTCGGCACGCTCTACTGGGATTACCACATGTGGAGATTCAACACCCCGCTGTCGGGCAGCAACGACATCGACTGGTCGCGGTGGAACGACACCCACAACGCCAACAACGGCATGGGCGCGATCTTCTATCCGGGACCGAACGGCGAAATTTATCCGAGCCGCCGCGCCACCGCCCTCCGGGACGGCGCGGATGACGTGCTGGCGGTCCGGCTGGCGGCACGCCTCATCGCCGGAAAACCGGAAGCCGAACAGAAAGCCCTCCGCGCCGAATTGCAGAAAATACGCGATCTCTTCTGCTCCGGCATGAGCACCTACTGCAAGGACATCGAAACGATGGAGTCCGCCAGAACCGCGCTCTACGACCTCATCGAAAGAGTGAAAAAGTAAGGGGCGCGAACATGCTCTTCTTCGACGAAGACTGCAACGCCAGATATCATTGTTGCGAAGCCGGCACGATGGTCCCCGCCGACCTGGATCACATCGTCGACGACCTGACCGGCACCGACGTCAAGACCCTCGTGATCGGCACCAACGGGCAGAACGCCATGTATCCAGGGGCGAAGGCGGTCAACGAATTCACCGCCGGATTCGACATGGAACGGGGCTTGCGCCAGCCGTGGTTCGGCGACAGCCCCGGCAGCGCCTCCAGCTACCGCAACGCCGCCAACATCGTCGTGCTGGCAGGCATGGGAGTCGATTCGAACGACTATCTGGTGCGCAGAGCCAGAGCGAAGGGAATCTCGCCGTGGCTGACGATCCGCATGAACGATCAGCACAGCACCTGGCTCGAGCATGCCCCCGGACACAGCGCCTTGTGGTCGGAACACCCGGAACTGCGAACCCGGAGCCATGCTCCGCAATCCGGGCTCTCTTACGCGCACCCGGCGGTCAGGGAAACGTTTTTCAACGTCATCAGGGAAAACCTGACGCTCTACGATGTGGACGGCATCGTCATCGACTGGATGAGACACGTTCCGCATTTCGACGATGGAGAAGGCGCTTCTCACATCCCGCTGATGAATGAGTATATGCGGGAAATACGCGGTCTGGTCGATGATTTCGCCGCCCGGCGCGGACACCGCATTTCGATCGCGGCGAGAGTCCCGGCGACCGTGGCGAGCGCCCGCTATCACGGTCTCGACGCCGCGGAGTGGGCTCGCCGCGGATCCATCGACCGGATCATCATTTCGCCCAAATACCTGCGGAATTACACCCTCGATCCCTCGGCGTGGAAAGCCGCCGTCGGAGATGAAAACTTCCCCGTCACCGCCTGTATCGACACTCCGAACCAGCCCTACCCAGGCTACCCCGCCGACGGACCGGCGGGAGCATGGTCGCACGAACCCTTCGACCGGCGGCAGCTGCCCTTCATCCGCGGCGCCTGCCGGGTGGCGCTCGGAAACGGTTCCAACGGGATCTACCTTTTCAATTTCATGAATGTACGCAACAAAAGAAAGATGCCGGAAGTCTTCACCCAATGCGGTTCATGGGAGACGCTGCAGGGAAAAAACTTCTCCATCGACATCGGGTACGACGATCTGGAGATGGACGAAGGCACGTTCCTGAAAGGCTGGCGGGCGAAGAGCAATGACGCCTGGTTTTCGGAATGGCGCCGGAAGCTGAAAGAAGAGGGACGGTATCCCTACCCGCTGCCGCGGCGGCTGGCGCCGGGCGAAAGCTGCCGCTTCACCTTCGCGACCGGGAAGGTCCCGGAGGCGTCGCCGCTCGTCGCCTTCTCCTTCGAGGGCGCGGAACAACTGGAGGTGATCTTCAACGGCGGAAAATGCGGATCAGCGGCGGGGAGATACCTCATGCCCCTCGAAAAATTCACCGGCATCTCCGCCTCGGTCGACGTCACGAACGTTTCGGGAAAAGCCGTCGAAATATTGCGTGCCTCCATGCACTTCAGCTGGGACGGCACATTCCCGGAACTGTATGATCCTGCCGGAGAAATCAGGCTCGGTACCGCAGCGGATCTGTAAGCGGGGCACAAGCCCCATAACCATAATCGCAACACCGATCAAACGAAAGGATTCGACAAAGGTGAACAAAAAAGTCATCAGCGCAACGGTCACTCCGCTGCTGGAAAACGGCAGCCTCGACAAAAAGGGGCTGAAAAACATTCTGGAACGCAACATCCGGCACGGAATCGACGGCGTCTTCCTCTTCGGCTCGATGGGCGAATGGGGCAGCTTCTCCAACGCCTTCAAGGAGGAAGCGCTGGAACTCGCCTGCGGCATCGTCGGTCATCGGATGGATCTGCTCGCCGGAATCAATGCGACCAGCCTGCCGCTCTCCCTCGAAATCATGAACTCCTACCGGAAATACGATTTCGACGCGTATGTCTACATGCCACCCGCCAAAACGTCGAAGCTGGATCCGGTGAAATCGGTCCTGGCGATCCTTGACGCCGCCGACCGCCCCGTCTATCTCTATCACTGCCCCCCCAACAACGGGATCGATTTCACGCTCGATCAATTCGAGCGGATGATGCGCCACCCGAACCTCAAGGGGATCAAGAACTCCTCGTCGAACATGTGGCTGCGGCGCGAACTGCTGCTGCTGCGCGCGGAAAAAGGTCTCAAAACCCTCTTCTTCGAAGGGCAGGAATGGGCGGCGGACGAAGCGCTGATCGCCGGCTGCGACGGCATGATCTGCGGCATGGGCGCGCTCTGCTCCAAAATGATGCGGAAGCTCGCCGACCGCGTGGACCGGGGAGACTTCGCCGGAGCCGTCGAAGCGCAGAACGACATGATCCGCGTTTTCCACGGCGTTTACGGCCGCAGCATCCAGAACTGCTGGAACGGGCAGAAATATGCGCTGGTCAAGCTCGGGCTGATCGCTTCGCCCTTCACCTTCGCCCAGGAGATGGATTCCCTCACCGACGAGGCGAAGAGCCGGATCGAAGCGTGTCTGAAAGAATTCAAGACGGAGCTCGATTGAAAATGCTGCGCTATCAGGAAAACAACGAACTGCACCGCGATTTCCACGGCACGACCAATACCACGCTGAACTACATCGCGGATCATTACGGGGTCGAGGCGCTCAAAACGATCCTGCGGAAAACCGGGCACGACGTCTACAAGTCCATCCGGGAGAAACTCGCCAAAGGCGACGCCTCCGAACTGATCGAACACCTGAACTGGTTCTTCTACCGGGAACAGGGGAAATATCGGCTCTCCGTGTCGGAAAACGAGATCGTTTTCGAGGTCTTCGAGTGTCCGGCGATCCGCCATCTGCGGAAGCTGAACCTGGAGCCGTCGCCGCACGTCTGCCTGCAGACGAGCGAGGTCAATGCGGGCATGTGCGAGGGGACCCCGTGGCGTTCCGAGGTAAAAGTTCTGGGTGAAGGGCACTGCATTCAGACCTTCAGAAAGGAGGCGGATCATGATTCCAAGTGACCACTTCGTGCGCTTCTACAACGAAGTCTTCAAATTTCTGGACGAACAGGACGGTCTCCAGGCGTACTACGAGGAGATCAGCCGCCATCAGGAACTGCACTGCCTGCGGCTTTTCATGGAAAAAGGGCTGGAGGGCATGGAGGAATACTGGGGGCATATCCGGGTCGAGGAGAACTGCATCTCCACCTCGTGGATCGAGGACGGCGTGCGCTATTCGCACATGAGCCGCTGCCCAAGTCTCTCGAAGGTGCTCGACAACGACGCCGCGCCCTGCGCGAAGTATTGTCTCCATTGTCCGGGTTGGGTCGCGCCGCTCATGACCAAGTGCGGATTCTATTACATCAAATATCTGCGGGCGCTGGATCAGCCGGAGTGCTATTCCGTCAATTCGGAAGACCGGGAGAAAGTCGAGGCGATCCGACAGGATCTGATCCGTCAGGGATTCCGGTATATCTTCACCAACCTCGACGACGCCGCCGAGGTGGAAGCCAACCGGGAAAAGCGGCATCGGCTGGCGGCGGGGAAAGCCTCCGCCGCGAAGTGACGGGATAGCAGGCGGCGGCGGGATCCGGGGCGCCCCCATCGGGAAATTCCTTTGCAAAACGGAGCCGCGGGAGTTGATTTCGCAGCTCCGCGACGGTATATTTTACCGACGTCGCAACAAACGCACCCCGCCGCGGATGCGGAACCGGAAAGGACCCCGCCTCATGAAAACATACAGCATCAACCTCATCCCGGGCGACGGCATCGGCGTCGATGTCGTCAACGAAGGGATCCGTCTGCTCGACGCCGTCGCCGAGAGACACGGCGGCATCCGATTTCAGTACAACCGTCTGCCGTGGAGCTGCGCCTACTATCTGGAACACGGCAGAATGATGCCCGACGACGGCATGAAGATCCTGCGCGACTGCGACGCCATTCTGCTGGGCGCCGTGGGATTCCCCGGCGTGCCCGATCACGTTTCCCTGCGCGAACTGCTGCTGCCCATCCGGACCGGATTCGATCAGTACGTCAACATGCGCCCCATCAAGCTCCTGCCCGGTCTGGTCTCCCCCCTCAAGAACGACAGGATCGACTTCGTCGTCATCCGTGAAAACTCCGAGGGCGAATACTGCGGGCGCGGCTCATCCGACGAGAACGGCGCCGTGCAGGAAGCCGTCTTCACCCGGAAGGGCACGGAGCGGATCCTCCGCTACGCCTTCGAGTACGCAAAGGCAAACGGCATGACCAGCGTTTTGAGCGCGACGAAATCCAATGCGCTCAACCACTCCATGGTCTTCTGGGACAAGATCTTCCGGGAAGTCCGCGCGGAATATCCCTCTTTGGATTCCCGCCAGATGCACATCGACGCCCTCGCCGGTTTCTTCATCATGCATCCCGACCGGCTGCAGATGGTCGTGGCGAGCAATCTCTTCGGCGACATCCTCACCGATCTCGGCTCCGCCATGCTCGGCAGCATCGGGATCTCCCCCTCGGGCAACATCAATCCCGAAGGGATCTATCCCAGCATGTTCGAGCCGATCCACGGTTCCGCGCCGGACATCGCCGGCAAGGGGATCGCCAATCCCGCGGGAACCTTCTGGGCGATCGCCATGATGCTCGAACAGCTGAAGGAGAAACCCGCCGCCGACCTGCTCATGAATGCGCTGTGCGCCGTCCTCAGGGAGGGCGTCGCCACCACGCCGGATATCGGCGGCTCCGGATCGACCTCCGGCATGACCGACGCCGTCATCGCCGCCTTGTGATCTTCGACCGGAAAGCCGGATGACCATGGATACGCTGCTCTACGATCATGTTGCCGTCGCCCCGAGGCTCCCCTTCGATCAGGGCGCTCCCCACATCAACGGTCCCGCCGTTTTCGGTTTGACGCCGGGGAAATTCTGCTTTCACGTTTTCCCCGTCCGCGGCGAAGCTCCCGTGCGGTTCCGCGCGGAAGGGCGGCTCCCCCGGGGGATCCTGCTGGATCCCGCGACCGGATCCCTGACCGGCAGGACCGACGAGGAAGGCGACTATCCGCTCCGGATCGTCGCCGAAAACCTCCACGGCTCGGCGGAAAAGGAGTTCACGCTGAAGGTGCATCCGGGGATGACCGGGCTGGCTCCCCTGCTCGGCTGGAGTTCGTGGAACGCCATGGACCGCTGGCTGGATCAGCAGAAGGTGCTGGCGCAGGCCCACCTTATCAAAGATCTGGGGCTGGCTGCCCGGGGCTATGCCTATATCAACATCGATTCCGGATGGCAGGGCGGGAAGCGCCGCCCCGATACGCTTGCTCTGATCCCGAACGACCGCTTCCCCGATATGGGTGCCATGGTGAAGGAGATCCATTCGCTGGGGCTGAAGGCGGGGATCTATTCCACGCCGATGGTGATCGCATGGGGATCCAATCCCGAAGAGCTTTTCCGCGGCAGCACCGATTATCCGATCGATCTCTCCCTCTGGATGCAGACCGACGAGCGGGGCTATGCCAAGGGCATCGGCAAAAACGGCAATTTCGGCGGCATCGGCAGAAACGGACGGGAAAAAGAAGATGCCGTACAGTGGGCGGAATGGGGTTTCGATTACCTCAAATACGATTGGCCCGAGTGTGATTTGGAACACGTCCGCCGCATGAAGCAGGCCAATCGTATTTG
>Ga0310690_10010372_pt1 | contig 11593 bp, 7 predicted proteins | sample AusTroGonzalo_MG_2_FD_207661 | JGI IMG/M metagenome (GOLD analysis project Ga0310690, IMG submission 207661) | Bovine rumen microbial communities from tropical cattle in Woodstock, Queensland, Australia - Gonzalo_04 (v2) (version 2) | ecosystem: Host-associated > Mammals > Digestive system >...
ACGGCCATGAGGATCATATCGGTGCGACGCCCTATATCCTGAAGCAGGCCCCCGCGCATATTTACGGGACGAAGCTGACCCTCGCCCTTGTGGACCTGAAGCTGAAGGAATACCGGGTGGAAGGCATACCCATGCACGTGATCCAGCCGCGGGACGTGATCCAGCTGGGGCAGTTTACCTGCCAGTTTATCCACGTCAGCCATTCCATCGCCGGCGCCTGCGCCATCGCGATTACCTGCCCGGCCGGTACGGTAATCTGCAGCGGCGACTTTAAGGTGGACTATACCCCCATCGACGGCCAGATCACTGATCTGCAGACCTTCGCCCATTACGGGGAACAGGGCGTCCTGGCCCTCCTGTGTGAATCCACCAACGTGGAGCGCCCCGGCTATACCATGAGCGAGTACAAGGTCGGCGAGACCTTTGAAAACCTCTTTGCCCAGGCGGGAGGCCGCGTGATCGTGGCCATGTTCGCAAGCAATATTCACCGTATGCAGATGATTATTGACAACGCCATCCGTTACGGGCGGCGGGTCTGCTTTATCGGGCGAAGCATGGTGAACGTCAGCCGCGTGGCGATGGGCATCGGCGAACTGAAAATCCCGGAAGGCTATCTGATCGACATGGACGTCCTGGATGATTACCCGGATAACGAGGTCCTCGTTATGACTACCGGAAGCCAGGGAGAGCCGATGGCGGGCCTGACCCGTATGGCTTACGCGGAGCACCGCAAGCTCCAGATCCGCCAGAGTGATATGGTCATCATTTCCGCCACGCCGATCCCCGGCAATGAAAAGTTTATCTCCCGCGTCATCAATCAGCTATACCGTCTCGGTGCGCAGGTGATTTACAGCGCCATGGCGGAGGTTCATGTTTCCGGCCACGCCTGCCAGGAGGAACTGAAGCTGCTCCATGCCCTGATCCGGCCGAAGTACTTTATTCCTGTCCACGGTGAGTACCGTATGATGTGGCAGCACGCCATCCTGGCGGAGTCCATGGGCGTTCCAAGCCAGAATATCGTCATTCCGGAACTGGGCCAGGTCATCGAAATGAACCAGGATGTCCTGGCCCTGGGTGAGCAGGTGCCGGTGGGTGGCGTGCTGGTGGACGGCCTCGGCGTTGGCGATGTGGGCAACGTGGTTCTCCGGGACCGTAAGCATCTGAGCCAGGACGGCCTGCTGATCGTGGTCCTCGCTATCGACCGAGATGAACAGAAGCTGGTTTCCGGTCCGGATATCGTCTCCCGCGGCTTTATCTATGTGAAGGAGAACGAGGATATTATCGACAACACCCAGGAACTTGTCCGGGAAATCCTCGCGAACAACAGCCTCGACGGGGAGAATTGGCCGGAACTGAAGAATACCATCAAGGATGAGGTTCACCGCTTCATTTTCGACAAGATCAAGCGGAACCCGATGATCCTGCCAATTATTCTGGACGTATAATATCCCGCACGGCGTTCCGTTGCGCGATATCAAAAAATGAGGCATCCATAGAAGATGTGGGTTAAGCCGCCTCAGGAGCTCTTCCCGGTAGGTAGATCACTCTCCCGCCACAACGGAGATAGATCATAGCAATAAGGTTATCGATGTTCCGGAATCCGTAAGCCATGCGAATCGTCAGCTTGATCTTGTTGTTGGTGGCCTCAACCCGTGCGTTTGAAATCTGGTGCGTTACAGTGGCAACAATCGCGTTCATATGCCGCCGGATCTTCCTTTGAAGCTCAATAAATTCCGGAATTCTGCTGGACCAGGCGCGACGGCGCCATTTCTCCAGCGCAAGCCGCACTTCATCTGCAGGGAGGTGAAAGATCGCCCGGAGTCCTTCCTTTAATCGATAGGCTGTGGCTAACCGTTTGTCATAAAGGAGTATCTCCTGAAGCTTGACCTGATAAGATTCGCTCAGATGATCCGGATTCATGAGCAGCGGATACTTGGAACTCTTCATGATCTCAGCTTCCTTCTGAGCCGCAGTCTTTTCCGTAGAACCGCCCTTGGGGCGTCCTCTTCCGCGTTTGGTTTTTCCTTTGCTCTCTTCAGTTGCTTTCTTTCTCGCTTCGTTCCATTGCTGCTTCCGGACAATATCGAGGACTTCTTCGCACCAGGAAACCACATGGAACGGATCAATACAGAATGTTGCCTGAGGACAGTAATGTTCAACGGTTCCTTTGATCCACTTGGCGCCGTCACCGGATACCAGTTGAATGCTTTTCCGTTGTGCCGGTGTCAGTTCCTCGAAGAAGCTTTCAAGCACCTCCTTGCCGAATCCTTTGGCCGCCCAGATCACGCTGTTGGTCTCGTGGTTAATAACGACAGTGATGTACTTGTGACCCTTCTTGTAGGATGTTTCGTCGATTCCGATTTTGACCAGATTGTCAAATCGGTTTTCGCCTGACCGGGTTTCCTTTTCCACCCGACTGATTATGGGGCCGACAGTATCCCAGCTGACCCGCAGGAATTCGGATACTGCTTTCCTTGACAGGTGCAGCGACATCCAGACAGCGGTATCCTCAAAACTTCTGGTGTGTTTTGATCCGTGCCGCGCCCATGGAACCATCTGCACTACAGCGCCATGCTCTTTACACCAGACTCTTGGAGAATCGGACTCCAGATACACTTTGAAACTGTTTCCGACATCCAATGCGCGCCAGCGCCGTCTGCCATTCCCTTTGTCATATCCGCTGCATTTCTTTCCGCAGATACCGCAGCGGCATGAGTCTCGCTTGGTTGGCCGGACGCTGATAATAATTGTGGGATTGATTTCAGGGTTCTCGATCTCCACATTTTCCACAACCATCCGGTTGACGCCGGCGATGAATTTCGCTAAACTTGAGATCGTCACAGGGATCTTCTCCTGACCTTGATTTCTGCACAATCTCAAGTATATCAGGAAAGCCCTGTGATGTTTATGTTTCAAGGAACTTTGCTCATTCACTACCCACAGGTTCTAGTGATGAGCCCAAAAAATTCGATATAATATCGGTCAGGAGGAAGCGGGGCGATCTCCTGACCGTTGTATTTTGTGCAGAGGGGGAACACTCATGGACTATTCATCCACTTACCGTCTGGCGCAGGATATCCGCGACAGTGAAGAGTATAAAACCTACCATGAACTGAAGGAATCCGTCATGTCGGATGAAACCACCGCCGCGCTCGTCAGGGAATACCGGAAGCTGCAGGTGTCCATCCAGATGTCCGCCATGAGCGGCAGTACCGCCAGCGAGGAGGATATGCAGCGTTTTTCCGGCATATCGGCACTGTTGTTTGCCCGGCCGGAGGTCAGCCGTTTCATGCTGGCTGAAATGCAGCTGCAGCAGGCCCTGGCCGACATTTTCAAAATCGTGACCGAAGCGGCGGATCTGGATATCGCCGTTCCGGGAATCGAGGGCTGAGTATTGGGCACGCAGAAGGATTATACTTACCGCAGTATGCGGGACGAGCGGGAATACGGCCTGTACTGGTACAGCTGGCTCTGGCATGTTCTTCGCCCGGTCCTCGTGGGACTGACGGTGGCCGTGCTGGTGGCCGGCATCTGCGTCACCGTATGGAACAAGCTGTACGGTGGATTTGTCGCGCCTGTGGACGCGGAGGACACGACTGAGTATGTCTTTGAAATCAGCGGCGGGGACAGCCTGAACCGGGTGGCGACAAACCTGGAAAATGCCGGCCTGATCCACAGCCGCAGTGTTTTCAAGTACTACTGTGATTTCGCCGGCATGAGCCAGAAAATCCAGGTGGGGACCTATAAAATCAGAAAGAATATGGCCATGACGGATATCGCCGACCTGCTTACCACCGGGGACGGCAATCCCCTGGTCCGGAATATCACCCTTATCCCAGGTGAAACCGTGGAGGATTTCGCAGCCGGCCTGGTGCGCGACGGCGTCCTGGAATCCGCGGACGAGTTCCTTTCCGCCTGCCGGGACGGCGAGGCATACCGGGAGTATTATTATATCGACGATGTCCTTGCCTCCGGTCAGCTCCGTCAGAGAAAGTATGTCCTGGAGGGCTATCTGGCACCCAATACTTATGAGGTGTATGTCACCGCTACCGCAGATGAAATCATCCGCAAGCTCCTCAGTCAGACCGAGGCGGCCTTCACTGTTGAAAACCAGGAACGGGCGGAGGAACTGGGCTTCACCATGGACCAGGTGCTCACCCTGGCCAGCCTGATTGAAAAGGAAGCGAAGGAAAGCGATTTCGCCCGCGTCAGCGCCGTGTTCCACAACCGCCTGAAGGAAGGCATGAAACTGGAAAGCGACGTTACCATCCATTATATTACCGGCGTGCGCAAAATGGCCCTCGCCGACGGCGACCTGACCGTTAACAGCCCTTATAATACCTATCAGGTCCAGGGCCTGCCCCTGGGGCCGATCTGTAATCCGTCTACCGCCGCCATCCATGCCGCCCTCTATCCCGACCAGGATATGGTGAACGGCCGGTACCTCTATTTCTGCGCGAAGGAGCCGGAAAGCGGAGAGCTGTACTTTTCCAAAACCCTGGAGCAGCACCGCCGCGCCGTGGAGATCTATGCTCCTTACTGGAAAAAATATGACGAGGAGAGGGGAATCAAATGAACCCCCCTGAGCTGCTTGCCCCTGCCGGAAACATGGACGCGCTCCGGGCTGCCCTCCATTTCGGCGCCGACGCGGTCTACGGAGGCATGAAAAAGTTCGGCCTCCGGGCCTTCGCCGGCAATTACGGCCCGGATGAGCTTTCTGAGGCCGTGGCCCTTACCCACCGCTCCGGCAAAAAGTTCTATCTCACCATGAACAGTTACCCCTTCGACGATGAGCTGGAGGATTATATCGCCGCCGCCGGCCTGGCGGCTGATCTGGGGGTGGACGCCGTCATCGTGGCGGATCCGGGGGCCGTTGTTTCTCTCCGGAACAGGCTTCCGCGCCTCCCTGTCCATATCAGCACCCAGGCGAATACCGTCAACGCCCCGGCCGTCCGGCTGTACCGGGACCTGGGCTGCGAGCGGGTGATAATCGCCCGGGAGCTGAGCATGGACCGTATCCGTGCCCTGCACGCTGCAGTCGGCGACGGTATTCAGCTGGAAACCTTTGTCCATGGTGCAAGCTGTATGGCTTATTCCGGCCGCTGCCTGCTTTCTTCGTATCTGACCGGCCGCAGCGGAAACCGCGGTGAGTGCGCCCAGCCCTGCCGCTGGCGTTACGCCGTTGTGGAGGAAAAGCGCCCGGGGGTTTACCTCCCCGTGGCGGAAGACGGGCGGGGAACCTACCTTTTTTCAGCCCGGGACCTGTGCCTCCTGCCCCTCCTGCCGGAACTGTGCGACGCCGGCGTTTCCAGCCTCAAGATTGAGGGCCGTATGAAAACGGAGTATTATGTCGCCGTTGTGACCGGGGCGTACCGCCGCGCGCTGGATCTTCTCTCCCGGGGGAGGGAATGCTTTGAGGAAAGTTTTTCCGCCCTGATGGAGGAGCTGCGATGCGCCAGCCACCGCCTCAGCGATACCGGTTTTCTCCTTGGTTCCCCGGAGAATCCCGGCGAAGCCGAAGGCTTCTGGCAATCCCGGGAGTATGTGGCCCGGGTGACAGAGGGCCAGGATGAAAACAGCGCGGACAGCAAAGCCCGCCTGCTTCTGAAGAACCGCTTCTTTGCCGGGGATGAGCTGGAGCTCATGACCCCCTCCGGTGTAAGAAGGGTCCGCGCCAAACCCTTTATCCGTGAGAAAACAGGTGAAACCCTGGATACTCTCGGCACAGCCGGCGAAATCATCCGCATGGATCTCCCGGGCAGTACCGTCGGGGACATGCTTCGCGGCCCGGTCCGCAACCACCGCGCTGAATAACTTCCACCCCAAAATCAAACCGGAGTGAAAAATGCCGAAACTGAAAAGATATGACCTCTACGAAGGTGATGACGACATCATCTCCTCTCTCCCCGGCAAACAGCCCCTCGGCAGGGACGAGGGCCTGAAGGCCCGGGATGCGTATGACCGCCGCGCGGAGGAGGAACAGGCCCGCAAAAGGCGTTACTTTGCTTCCAATGAACAGGATGACGGCCTCGGTGCGCCTTCCTCTCTCTTCGATGATTTTGACCGTTTCGAGTCCCCCGCTCCCGTCCTTTCCACCCGTCCGCGCTACAGGCGAAAGGAAAAGCACCGCGGCGCCTGGGCGGCTACAGCGGTTCTCTGCCTGCTGATCCTGGCCGGCCTGGCGGTTCTGGTGATTCCCCAACTTACCGGCATCCGTTACCGGTTCCTACCGAACCTGGCCTTTGTCAACGGAAATATCATCAGCCTGGACGCCGGCCGCCTGGAGAACTTTGATCTCTGCCGCAGGGAAATCTATACCGACCGGCTTTACCAGGGCGTCTATATCGATGACGTCCATGTCGGCGGCATGACCCGGGAGGAGGCTGTCCGCGCGGTTTCCACCGTGCATGATGACGCTGCCGGCGCCTTTGACATTACCGTTTCCGTCGGTAACGAGGCCTGGCATGTCAACAGCGAACGGGTACCCGTCTCCCGCAATACGGAGGAAGTTGTGGAGCGCGCCTGGGCTGTTGCCCGCGGCAATACCCCGGGGCTTTCCGGCGGAGCTGTCACTCCTTTCCAGGAAAGGGTGGACCGGGCTTCGGCCCTGCGTTCCACTCCCGAGACCTTCGCCACCGTCCGGGATTATGACCGCGCCGCCCTCCGTACCCTGACCGACGGTATCGTCAATTATGTCAACCGCGATCCGGTCAACAGCATGGTCCGATCCTTTATTTTTGAAACGAAAACCTTCACATTCACCGATGATAAGCCCGGGGCCCGAATTGATCCGGATAAACTATATGCCGACGTTTCTCAGATCCTGGATGAGGGGCTCATTAAAAACGGGGAAATCACTTCCGGTAAGCTGAAGCAGGATCTCCGGGTTGTTCCCGAGAAAATCCTCGCCGAAGTTACGAAAACCGAGCTGATGAACAATTTCGGCCTCATTTCCTCCTTCTCCACGCAGACCACCCGGGATAATAACCGTAATACCAATATCCGCCTAAGCGCCGAGGCTATCAACGGCCGTACCGTCCAGAAAGGGGAGATCTTCTCTTTCAACGGCGCCACCGGCGAGCGTACCGCCGCCAAGGGCTATAAGGAGGCTCCGGCCATCGCCGGCGGCCAGAGCAAGGACGAGGTCGGCGGCGGCGTCTGCCAGACTTCTTCCACCCTTTTCAACGCTGTGGTCCGCGCGGATCTGGAAATTATCGAGCGTAATCCTCACGCCTGGCCTTCCAGCTATATCGAAAAGGGTTTTGACGCCACGGTCAACTGGCCCGGCCTGGATTTTAAGTTCCGCAACAATACCGATAATCCGGTTTTCATCATCGCGAATTACGCCAACCGGAAGGTCACTGTGGAGATCTACGGCATGAGCCTTGGCCCGGGCGTGAAGATAGACCTGGAAAGCGAGCTCGTACGCACGATTCCCCAGCCTTCCGGCGTCAATTATGTCATCAATCCGGAACTCGCCCCCGGCCAGAGCAAAAAGACCGTCACCGGCCGCAAGGGTTATGAGGTCAATACCTGGAAAATCTGGTATCAGGGCACCCGGGAAATCAAGCGTGAAGTCCTGTTCAAAACCACCTACAAAGCCTACCAGGAAACCGTGGAATACAACCCCCGCTGACAGGCAGTCATCCCTTACCAATCTATAAGGAGAATGAACCGTATGACGCACGAAGCCCTGCTCTCCCTCCTGAACGCCATGACACTCGAGGAAAAAGTCGGCCAGCTGATTCAGTGCAATGCCGGCCAGTTTATTGCCACGGACGCGGAGATCACCGGCCCGGAGGGCCAGCCCCTTCCCGCGGAGGATCTGAACCGGGTTATGGGCAGCATCCTTACCTTTGAAAACGCCGGCCAGGCCAGGCGTCTGCAGGATATGCACCTTGCCGCGGACCGCCATCGTATCCCCCTCCTCCTTATGGTGGATGTGATCCATGGCATGAAAACCACCTATCCGATCCCACTGGCCATGGGCTGCTCCTTTGATGATGATCTCCTGGCGGAGTGCGCTTCCATGGCCTGCCGGGAGGCCGCCGCCGCCGGGATTCACGTTACCTTTAATCCCATGGTGGATACCGCTCGGGACGCCCGCTGGGGTCGCATTCTCGAGACTAATTCCGAGGAACCTCTCATCAACGGCCGTATGGGCGCTGCTTTCGTTCGAGCTACACAGGGGGATGATCTCTCCGATCCGGAAAATATCGCCTGCTGTGTCAAGCATTATGCCGCTTACGGGGCGGGGGAGGCCGGACGGGATTATAATGCCGTCGAGCTGTCCGAGCGTACTCTCCGGGAAACCTATCTCCCGGCCTATAAGGCCTGCGTGGATGCCGGGGCCCGCCTCGTCATGCCTTCTTTCAACGCCCTTAACGGAATCCCCTCCGTTGCGAACAAGTGGCTCATGAATACCGTTCTCCGCGGTGAGTGGGGCTTCCACGGCGTCGTCATCAGCGATTATGACGCCGTCGGCGAGCTCGTGCCCCATGGCGTCGCCGCGGACCTGAAGGACGCCACCCGCCAGGCGATGGAGGCCGGCTGCGATATTGATATGGTCAAATGTGCCTATTATCTCTATCTGGCCGATCTGGTCCGTGAAGGGGTTGTCTCCGAGCAGACGGTAAATGACGCCGTTCTGCGGGTCCTGGAACTGAAAAATGAGCTCGGCCTTTTTGAAAACCCGTACCACGGCGCGGACGAGGCCGCAGAGGAACGCCTGAATCTCTGCTCGGCCCATCGGGAAATTGCCCGCCGGGCCGCTGAGGAGTCCGCAGTCCTCCTAAAGAATGACGGCCTCCTTCCCCTGAATAAAAATATCCGTAAAGTCGCGCTGATCGGCCCCTTCGCGGGGGAAACCCACCTGAACGGTTTCTGGAGCCGCCCCGGAGCGGAAAAATATACCGTCACCCTGCCTGAAGGCATCCGTGCCCTGCTCCCCGCCGCCGAGGTTTCCGCCGGTCGGGGCTGCGGCGCGAATATAGGGGACACGGACGAAAGCGGTATTATGGAAGCTGTCGAAGCTGCCCGAACCGCCGAGGTCGTGATTCTCTGCCTTGGCGAGCCGGAGGATTACAGCGGCGAAGGCCGCAGCCGCGCCGACCTGACCCTTCCGGGCCCCCAGCTGGCCCTTGCCCGGGCCGTTGTCGCGGCCAACCCGTGTACTGCCGTCCTCCTCTTTAACGGCCGTCCCCTCGTTTTGACGGAGCTGGCGGATATCGCACCTGCTCTTCTGGAAATGTGGTATCCGGGTACCGAGGCGGGTAATGCCGCGGCGCGCCTCCTCTGGGGGGACGCGAACCCCTCCGGCCGGCTTTCCGTACAGCTGCCCCGTTCCTCCGGCCAGTATCCCACGTCCTACAGCCGCACCAATACCGGCCGCCCCAAGCCCCAGCCGGATACCGGCGTTTTTCCCTTTACAAGCTCTTATCTTGATACCCCGAATCTGCCTCTTTATTCCTTCGGTTTCGGCCTTGGTTATACTTCCTTTGCCTATGAAAAGCTGACTCTCGATAAATCGTCCATCACTCCTCAGGACTCCGTTACTGTTACCGTCACCGTCCGTAATACCGGAAACCGTGCCGGGAAGGAAACTGTCCAGCTTTATCTCCGCGATCCTGTGGCCTCCGTCGTCCGCCCCGTCCAGCAGCTTATTGATTACCGCAAAATCCTTCTTCAGCCCGGCGAGTCCGCGGATGTTACCTTCACCGTCTCCGAGCCGCAGCTGCGCTTCTGGGATTTCTCCTGCCGTGAAATTTCCGAACCAGGCGCCTTTGAACTCTCAACCGGATACGCCGACCACCTCCTACTGACGGCTACCCTGACCCTGCGGTGAAACTTTTCCCTCATCTATAGTTTGCAATATAAACCCGCATATGATATAATCCCTCCGATGCCGAAGTGGCGGAATGGCAGACGCGACGGACTCAAAATCCGGTGCCCTCAAAAGCGTGCGGGTTCAAGTCCCGCCTTCGGCACGAAAGGAAAGCCTTGCAAATCAACGCTTGCAAGGCTTTTTTGTATCCGTTTGTTTCTTGTGTGACTAACCCCTGGTACAGACAACACAACTTTTTCCTAATGTTGTGAATTGTTGATATATTTATACAGCAGGCGCGCATACGTATATGCGTATACGCGCGTATAGGGAAGTTCGGTGATTTGTGTGAAGGTTGTGTTGAAGGGGAAAAAGTAGAAATCCAGCCGGGACATTCTGGCGTTCAGGCTGATTTTCTGATAGGATGAATCTGTGTTGGAGTCGCCCGCCGGGGGACCATTTTTTCCCCGGGATGCGTATACTTCACTATGGGAGGATGATAGGAATGAACCGGAAATGCTGCTTTACAGGGCACAGGATGATTCGGGAGGAAGAGAAGGGCGGAATCTGCCGCCGGATCCGGGAAACGGCGCTGGCGCAGATGGAAAGCGGTGTGGATACGTTCCTGGTTGGCGGCGCCCGCGGATTTGATATGATAGCGGCAGAGGTGCTTCTGGAACTGCGGGAGCGGGAAGGAAAGAAGCTGCGGTTGGTTTCCGTCCTGCCCTTTCCGTCCTGGCGGGATAAATGGCCGAAAGAGGAATACAGCCGGCAGGAGAAGATCCTGCGGGGGAGCGATGATATTCTGTTTTCGGCGGAAACGTACAGCCGCATGGCTTACCTGGACCGGGACAGAAGGATGGTGGATGAATCCTCGGTGTGTATAGCATATTGCACCCACTGGACCGGGGGTACGGCGTATACTGTCCGGTACGCGCTGCAACAGGGGAAAACGGTTCTCAATCTGGCGGTCCGGGACGGTAATCGGGCAGGACAGTAAAACGGGACGGTTCCGATCATTTTTCTCTGCGGCAAAGCAGGTTATTCAGTCATTGATTTCAGCAAGCCTTTTCGGTCATACATTCTTTGATCCGCGCGTTCGAACACACGGCGGAAACTGTTATCGTGCCCATGGCGGAACACAGCCATTCCGGAAGCGACAACAACTTTACCCGTGCGCAGGTTTTCTTCAACCAGTTCCTCAAATTCAGCCAGAAGGCACTTTCTATTCCGGTAGTCTTCTCCATCCAGAAAAACGACAAATTCGTCTCCTCCGATCCGGAAAACGGGGCTGTGCTTGAACTGGTGACAGATCATACGGCAGGCATCCTTAATCAGATGGTCTCCCGCATCATGCCCCCTGGTGTCATTTGTTTCCTTCAGGTTGTTAACGTCAAAAACCACAACGCCGAATTCTTTGATCCGGTTTTCGGCAATACCGATATCGACTGTTTTTTCTGTTTCGACATAAGCATGGGAACTCTTCACTCCCGTCAGGGAGTCTGTATAAGCCAGCTGCTTCGCATTACCCAGTTCCTGTTCCTGCTCGAACTGCCTTTGGAACATCTCTTCCAGCTCGAGGCGCCTGTCTTCCTTCATGTCGTTGATAACAAAAGTGTGAAGGATACAGGTTCCCAGAAGGCAGCCTATGGCGTACAGCGGCTGCAACGGGAAAACAGACTGCAGAATGACCATGACAGCCATGGCGATCCCGAAAAATCCAATTGCGTTATGATGGACTTTGCTCCGGTTTTCCGTCTGCCGTGTGGT
>Ga0310690_10010373_pt1 | contig 11593 bp, 10 predicted proteins | sample AusTroGonzalo_MG_2_FD_207661 | JGI IMG/M metagenome (GOLD analysis project Ga0310690, IMG submission 207661) | Bovine rumen microbial communities from tropical cattle in Woodstock, Queensland, Australia - Gonzalo_04 (v2) (version 2) | ecosystem: Host-associated > Mammals > Digestive system >...
TATAGAACGTTGTCGTTTTACCGGCGCCATTCGGGCCTAACAAACCCACGATCTCACCTTGCTCCAGCTCAATGGACACATCGTTCACTACGGTGCGCTTGCCGTATTTCTTAATCAGATGTTCTGTTCTTAACTTATCCATAATGCTACCGGGCAGTGGTCGCTGTGCACTGCCTCGTTTAAAATTTTACCGTCTTTCAGTCGTCCTCTCAGACTCTCGCTTACCCACAGATAATCGATACGCCAACCCACGTTGCGTGCTCTTGCTCCTGCTCGCCAACTCCACCAACTGTATCGCTCGGCACTCTGGTCGAACACACGGAAACTATCCACTAACCCACTTGCTTCCCAGCGATCCATCCATTCGCGCTCTTCGGGTAAGAATCCCGACACACCGATCTGTCGTTCGGGGTGGTTGATGTCGATGGGCTTGTGGCAGATATTGTAATCGCCGCAGATCACGATATTCGGACGCTCTTTGCGAAGTTCATTCACCCAATTAAGGAAATCCTCCAAAAACTCCATCTTGAAGTCCTGACGTATATCTCCGGTGGTACCACTCGGGATATAGGCGTCTACAATCGTCAGGTCACCGAAGTCCACACGCAACACACGTCCCTCGCGGTCGTATTTGGGGTTACCCATTCCGACCACCACCTTATCCGGCTCCTGTTTGGTGAAGATACAGACACCTGAGTAACCCTTTTTCTCTGCCGAGTGGATATAGCTCTTGTACCCTAACTCCTGAAAAGCCAGCACATCGATCTGCTCCGGTTGTGCCTTGCTCTCCTGGATACAGAACACATCCGGATTTTCCTCTTTCAACCACTCCAGCAAACCTTTGCTGATCGCCGAGCGAATGCCGTTTAAGTTATAACTGATTATTTTCATAAGCCCAATTCTTTATTGCTGAATGCCGAAAATATTGTACGTACGACCGTAGGAATGGATAAGCAGTTGACCATTATGAATTGTTTTGTAGGTACGTTGTTGATCCATAATAGGTGCACAAACATCTGTCGGGTCGATAGGTTTACCGCCGCGGTACTTGAACGACACCACACCATTGCTCATCGTAATTTCCGTAATAGCGTGTTCGTCTATCCCCAGATACTCTGTGGCTCCCGCAGGAAAGAGGTCCCCGGGTTTACCGTATTTGCCATCAGCGGTATCTATTGTCGGAGCCAAACCATCTGCCTCAATGATATCCACTCCCATGTCGTTCGGGTCATTGTTCACGTGGTTTGCAGTCCATGTAGAAGATTGGTAATGGATGCGAGTGAGCATCATTCCGTTGCCTGGAATACCTCTGTCCCAACCGCTACATTGACGATTTTCCAATAGATAGAATACCGCCGGGTTAGGAGTGACACCATCCATATTATGCTGATCGTTTTCTGTGATGAGATAGGCCTTGTTGCTGGTCGCTATATGCTCCAGTGATAAATTGTCCGGTTCGGTAATGAGTTCAGGTGTCAGCCAGCCCATAAAGAACCGTTCATAGGCAGAGAAGGAAGGAGGACTGTGCATGTCGTCGTTATAGGGACCATAACACATAATGTCCCACATGCCTAACAGTTTGTGGTTGACGGTAGCAGGTGTATTTACGTGATACAAATCCGGCAAACCAAGTGCATGACCGAACTCATGACAAGCCACACCGATACCGGCAATGACGTTGTCTTGCTCCGTAGAGTAATAACCGTCTAACTCATTGCTGTACTCAAATGCATCCAGCGTTTTGCCGTCAAACTCGCGACGGTTGGTACCACATCCGGCTCCGCTAACAGTCCAATACGCAGGCCATATTAAATTATTCCTGTTTGTCCCGTCAATAAACGTCGGTGGGTCATTCTCGCCAAATCCGGCGTACAGGATATATACCAAATCGATGTATCCGTCATTGTCGGAGTCATAGAGGGTGAAGTCTACCTCATCGTCCACCAGCGCGCAGGCTTCCGTGACCATATAACCGGCTCGTTGACTTGCATCTTTCCCTGCACCGTAATAACCGTAACCATTCGACAGCGTTACCGGGCCTACGATATCAAACTGCGGGTTATATGCACCGTTCGATTGATCGTATAAGTACTGACGGATACTCCCTTTGGCACCGTCTTTGGTCCAGTTTTGTGCATTGAACATCGAATCCACGTCCGCTTTAGAGGAAACTAATGTGTAATCGGTGAAATTCGTCATGATGACCAAAATACGCGGGATAATCGTACGCGTACCCACCGCGCGTCGCACTCCGGCACGACGTACTTCTTTCTGGGCTTGCGCTGCGTGAGATGCTTGCCACTCCGCCCACTTGGACGGATCGCGAGGCGGTACACTCGCCGGGCTTTGTCGTGCGAAGATTTGTACCCCGTGTTTGTCTAACCAGCGTTGCTCGCACTTACTACGCTTGGCGGCATCGTGGGCCTGGCGGCGTGTAGGTACGGAAGTCTTTTGCTTGTGGTAACAGATCTTACCTTTACTGTTCTCACTCACCTGCCAGCCGTCAACAGTCATCATAAAAGAACTCCATTCGTCGCCACGCAAGAATACCTGTAAAGTGTCGCCGTCAGGTTGGACACGCTTGATGACACCCGGCCGAGCCGGAACGTTTGCAGTTTTTTGTGCACTCGCACCTGCGCATGCGAGTAGCGCAAACACTACTATTGCAAAAATCTTTTTCATTGATTGGCTTTTTTTACTTTCTTAAACAATTCGGACGCGAACACAAAATCATTCAACGCCTCGTTATCGCTCGTCATAATTTCGTGCCGCGAGCCCTGCCATTCGAGCTTACCGCCCTTCAGGAACACAATATTATCCCCGATCTCCATGATCGAGTTCATGTCGTGACTGTTCACGATCGTGCAGATATTATACTCTTTTGTAATGTCTTGTATCAGGGCGTCGATCACCAGACTCGTCTTCGGATCCAATCCCGAGTTAGGCTCGTCGCAGAACAGGTACTTCGGTTCCAGCACGATCGCACGAGCAATCGCCACACGTTTCTGCTGACCACCCGATATCTCACTTGGCATCAAATTCCACACCCGCTCCGGCATCTCGACTCTTCGCAGACAGAACTCGGCCCGTTCTTGCATCTCTTCCCGGCTCTTGTGGGCAAACATCTCCATGGGGAACAGTACGTTTTCCATCACGGTCATGGAGTCAAAGAGCGCACTCCCCTGGAACAACATACCCACCTCACGGTGCAACATGCGAATGTCCTTACTGCGCATTTCCGCCAAGTCCCGACCATCGTACAAGATCTGTCCGCTATCCACTGCGTGCAGACCGATCAGACTCTTCATCAACACCGTTTTGCCCGAACCCGATTGACCGATAATCATGTTTACTTCCCCGTCTTTCAGCGTCGTGCTCACGTGATTCAGTACCACGTTTCCTTCGAAACTTTTTACGATATCTTTGACTTCGATCATAACAACAACTTACTTAGTATCAAATCCAAAAACAGGATCATTATGTTCGAGTTTACCACCGCGTTCGTGCTGGCTCGACCGACATCCAGCGCACCGCCCTTCGCGTAGTAGCCGTAATAACTGGCCATACTCGTGATCACAAACGCAAAGACCAGCGCCTTGATAATCGCGTACCAAACGAAATAGGGATTAAACGCGTATTGCACGCCCAGCAGATAATCGTGTATCGTGATGATATCCGTGAACGCACCGACGCCCCAGCCTCCAATCAAACCGGCTGCTGTGGAGATGACAAACAGAAACGGCATCATACTCATAAACGCCAGGATCTTCGGCAAGATCAGATAGTTCGCGCTGTTCACACCCATGATCTCCATCGCGTCGATCTGCTCCGTGATGCGCATAGAACCAATCTCCGAAGCAATGTTCGAACCTACCTTACCCGCCAATATCAGACACAAGATCGTACTCGAGAACTCGAGCAACAACGTATCGCGCGTGAGTAGACCCGTGATATAAGTCGGTAACAAAGGATTTTCTGTATTCGTCTTCGCCTGGATCGTCAGGATCGCACCGATAAACACCGATATCAGCAGTACAATCGGCAAACTCTGCAAGCCCTGCTTCTCCAACTCCCTGCTATACTGCCGCCAGAACATGCGTTGCCTGTCCGGAATACGCAGTACCCGACCCATCAAAAGGAAGTATTCTCCTGTATGTTGTAAAATCCGCATACTTATGCAAATTAAAAAAAGTGCGCAAAGATACAACAAAATTTGCATATATGCAAGTTTTTTTTGCATATTTCAAAAAAAAGCAGTAATTTTGCAGCCAATATGAAACTATCAGAGATAAAACACGCAATAGGATCCATCGCGACCGTAGTGGGCGATGACCAGTTGGATATCCGACATCTGCTCATTGACAGTCGTCAGTTGGGTGCGGAGCCGGAAAAGACCTTGTTCTTTGCCCTCAAAACGGACAAGAACGATGGGGCAAAATATATTCCGGAATTGCAGGCGAAGGGAGTCGAGGCTTTCGTGACAGGAGATGCGTTAGTGGCTTTGCAAGAACTTGCGGCGTACGTCCGTTCACAGTTCACCGGCACCGTGATCGGTATCACCGGATCCAACGGAAAAACAGTTGTCAAAGAATGGTTGTACCAACTCCTCAAGGACGACTATACCATCGTTCGTTCACCCAAGTCCTATAACTCGCAAATCGGCGTGCCGCTTTCTGTGTGGCAACTCACCAATTACCAATCACCAATTACCAATCAAAAACCGCACCTTGCGATTTTTGAGGCCGGTATATCGCAGCCCGGTGAGATGGAGAAACTCGAGCGCATCATTCGTCCGACGATTGGTGTGATCACCTATATCGGTCACGAACACGATGAGAATTTTGCGTCGTTGGAACAAAAACGCGAAGAGAAAAATAAACTCTTCGTACATTCCAAGACCGTTATCGAAGATCCGACGCACCAAAACGTACGTACCTGTGCAGCTGTTATGCGGGCTTTGGGATACGATGAGGAGACCATTGCAAGTCGCATTCTTCAACAGACCCACGAGACGGTATTGAAAGTGAACCTTTCGGCCTTGGTCGATAATGTTCGGTATTTCCGTTCCAAACTCAAACCGACCACCAAACTGACGTGCATGGTAAAAGCCTTTGCGTACGGTGCCGGTAGTGTCGAAGTAAGTAAGGCCTTACAAGCTTCCGGACTCGTGGACTATCTCGCTGTAGCCGTGGCAGACGAAGGAGTGGAACTTCGTCGTGCAGGTATCACGTTGCCGATTATCATCATGGATCCGGAAGTAGCGGCGATGGATCTGATTCTTGAAAATAACCTCGAGCCAAATGTTTATTCTCACCAGTCGCTCAAAACCGTTATCGCGGCCGCTGAGGCTAAGGGACTGGAGTATTGTCCGATCCACATCAAGATCGATTCGGGCATGCACCGATTGGGTTTCTATAAGGAAGATATGCCATGGCTCATCGATCGTTTGAATCATCAGAAAGCCGTGCGGGTAGCGTCTGTCTTTTCGCATTTGGCGGGTTCCGACGAGGCGCAGTTTGATGACTTCACGCTTTCGCAGATCAAATACTTCGACTCCTGTGCAGAAGAACTGAAGGCAGGACTTAACCATCCGATTATCAAGCATATATGCAATAGCGCCGGCATCGAGCGTTTCAGCCAATTCCAATTTGATATGTGTCGTTTGGGTATTGGTTTGTATGGTTTCTCGTTTGCGGGTGCCAAACTGCGTAATGTTTGCACACTCGAAACAACGATCCTCTCCGTCAAGACTGTCAAAGCCGGTGAGACGATCGGCTATGGTCGGCATACAACACTCAAGGAAGATCGCACGATTGCCGTCATTCCTATCGGCTACGCGGACGGTTTCGATCGTCGCTTCTCCAACTACGGTGGTGAGGTCTGGGTACGTGGCAAACGTTGTCCGGTGGTGGGTAACGTCTGCATGGACCAGGCCATGATCGATGTTACCGGTGCAGATGCTCGACCGGGCGATATAGCCGAAGTGTTCGGAGAGCACATGCCGCTCCAGGAATTGGCCGATAAACTGGGCACGATCACATACGAAATTTTAACCTCTGTCAGTCGCCGTGTCCAACGTGTCTATTTCTACGAATAAACTCACGATTGGCTACGGTTCAACCCTTGTCCAACGTGACCTCACTTTCTCGCTCAATGCGGGTGAGATGGTCTGTATGTTGGGTCCCAACGGCTGCGGTAAATCGACCTTGTTACGTACGTTGGCAGGTCTTCAGCCGGCCCTTAGCGGTGTCTATACACACTGCGACGCAAAGAACATAGCTCTCGTACTTACCGAAAGACTTTCGATGGACAATACGACCGTACACGATGTGGTCGCATTAGGTCGTTATCCGTACTCGTCCTTCCTCGATGGCTTGAAAGCAGAGGATGAGAATATTATAGAAGAATCGTTAAGGCAAGTTGGATTTGCGGATACGTCTGTCTCGAAGACATTCTTTAACGCTCACTCTGATGGCGAGAAACAGCGAATCCTCATCGCGAAGGCCCTTGCGCAGCAAACACCTATTATCTTATTAGACGAACCGACAGCCCACCTCGATCTGCCGCACCGTATCCTCATCCTTCGGCTCTTGCGCCAACTCGCCCACGAGCAAGGCAAAACGATTCTCATCTCCACCCACGAGCTCGATTTAGCCCTCGCCCTCAGCGATCGGATATTGTTGATGACCCCGGGAAAAGGGATTCAATTGGACACCGCAGATAACCTAAAAAAAGCAAACGCCTTCACGTCAGCCTTCGGCATGGATATCTTTAATCCTCTCGGCGTAGAATAGAGTAGGCTTGCCGGCGACGCGGCAACCAATCACGAACGCTGTACCACCGTCACGGAGGTGCAGTTTTTTCTTGAGTTGGTCTGGAGTAAGGGGATAGTTGCGACATAAGACATTTGCTTGTTCTCCCTTCATCCTTTCACCTTTCATCCCTTCATCCTTTATCTGCCAAACGCGACCGGGAAAGTTCTCTATCAAAGTTTCAGAAGCGTACAGATGGGTGTTTACGTCCAATTTAAGGAGCCCAAATCGCTCGGCAATGAGTTTATATGCCCCGGCCTTGAGGATAGCAGCCGAAGGCTCATAAATAAATTTGAAATTTGAAACTTGAAATAATCGTTCCCTTGGGATAAGAAATTTGAAATCGGCTTTGCTCTCCTCCTCTTTCGTAAACACAAACGCTTGGTCCTTTTTGTCGAGATCGATGGCCGTGATACGACCGGAACCACCACTTAACAATAGTAGCTCTTTGACTTCGTTCTTGATCGCCACCACATAAACTGACCACTGAATACTGAAAACTGATAACTCTTTTATGGCCTGCGTAAGGTCGAGCATGGGGGAGAGTTTGAGCATTATCCGCTTACCGTGTGAGAGCAGAGTAGGGAGTAACTCAACTACGTTGGGTGTGCAGTCTTCGAGGCGAAAGACTTTACCACCATGCGAGTCTCTGCGTGCAGGATCGAGAAAAATAAAGTCGTACTGGCCTGCTGTTTGCAAAAACTCTTCGGCAGAACAATTCTTAATACTGATAGCTGATTTCTGAAATAATCGTGCCCCTTGTGGGCTAAGAAGACTAAAATTATGCTCCGCTATTCGGCAGAGTTCAGCATTCTGCTCAACGTATTCCGTGTGCTTGAATTGTTCGCTTAAAAAGTACGTATCAACTCCGTAACCGCCGGTAAGATCGGCCATCTTTTCTCCGCTTACCAGACTCGCCTTGTACCGTGCAGCCAATTCCGACGAACATTGTTCGCAACTAAGTCTCACCGGATACCACCAATCCTCGATGGCCGCAAAAGTGGGCAACTTATCCGCTGTCCTTTCCTTGCCCTCGACTTGCTGTAGAAACCACCGCCATTCCTCGTCCGTCAGGTGCTTGTATTTATTTCGCTGGAGCGCTAAGTCGGCTACCGACATAATAGTACGCTAAAATATCTTGATATGTATGTCCTTCGCTTGCCATCACTGCTGCGCCTATTTGACAGAGTCCGGCACCGTGCCCCCAGCCGTGACCATTCAGCGTCCAGACACCGTTTTCGTGACGTACCTCAAACCACGAACTATAGAGACAAGATTTCGAGAGCCAATAGCGGATCTTCAATTCCTTGCCGATGATCTCCGTGTGCTTGGTACCGACGATCTTAAGGCTGTCGATTCGTCCTGACGCACCGCGATGAAGGGGCTCTAAAGCGGTAATATGCCCGAAATCCATGCCGGACTTCTCGGCAATGATAGCATCCAACTCCTCGTCCTTGTAGGTCACTTTCCAATCCCGAAAATCCTTGGTCTCCTGGTCATAGTCATTGAGCACCAACCGCAAGATCTTTGGCGAAGGCGACTTGCAATAATCGCAATTCACCGATTGGATATACGGCACATCGATATCTTCCCAACAAGTTCGCCAGATCTCGCTTTTACCACCGCAACACTTGTAGTACCGGCAGTCGCAGATCTCATCGCCAAACATAAGGACCTGACCTCTTGTGGCGTTCACGGCTTCTACGGCTCTCTGATTCATTCTGCGCAAACCTTCATACCGCTGACAATGATCGTCGGCACAGACGTCGAATCCCTCGTGATTCGGGTGCTCCATGGCACGAATGGCCCAACTGCGACTAATCACGGCATGTGCTTTGAGCAGCTCCATCGGACTATTGGCGTTCATCTCGGAAGAAATGACCGAACAGAGATAGTCCTCCAGATCGATGGTGTTGATGGCGGTTTGGGTGCCGTTGGGATTAGTACGTATCTCGAGAGTGCCGGCGAACTCCTGGTCCTCATGGCGATCCCAATGAAAACCAATACCGATACGGACATTCTTTAGTATGAATGTCTTCTCTCGCTGCTCAAACTCGATATGCGGAGCTGTTAATATTCCGACACGAATATTCGTAATTCTTAAATCTTAAATTTTAAATCTTAGAACTTTGAAGTCTAGCCAAGAGTTCAAACGTTCTAAGCCGATCTTTGTACCAGTTATTGCGGTTCATGGCGACGATGTCGCAGTTAGCGTCCGAATTGTCCTCCCATCGACGGCAGTTATACACCACGTCATAGATGCGACCGATTGGATAATCACGACTAATCCGCAGTCCTACGGCGTAATCCTCACCGTACTTGGTGGTGGGGTAATTGATCGTGCGAAGGAGCGGCACATAGAATCCACGGGGTGCACCCAAACCATTGATGCGCAATGCATTATTTCGACCGTTGTCGTCCGTCCATTCGCGGTGGTCGATCACGCCCGGAGGAAGGATTTCTCCTGCCATGTTGGTCAACTGATACGTTCCTATAACCATGCCGTAATGGCCCGACTCGAAACAATCGATAAAACGTTGCACGGTCGTTTCATCGAAATAGGTATCATCGCTGTCCAACTGAATCGCATATTTGCCGCAACGCGGGTCGTGGATAGCGACATTCCAGTTGCCACCAATCGCGTGCCAGGTCTTGTCCTGGTGAATGACAATTAAATCTTCATTCTTCAATTTTAAATCTTCAATGATCTGCGCCGTTCCATCGGTCGAGTTATCATCGACCACAATCACATTGAAGCTATACCCCGCACGCACTTTCTGATTCAGCGCACTATGTACGGCGTCTGCAATCGTGCGGGCGCGGTTCTTACAAGGAATGATCACGGAAGCGGTTACGGGGTACGGGTTACCGGTTACGGGCAGAGCTTTGTATTCGCCGGGTTTGAGATACGCACCGATTCGTTTGAGGTGCGCCGTGACGCAAGCCTCCATCTCGATCTGAACGGCCCGATTGCGCGGATCGACGTAGTCAAAGAGTTTCTCTCCGGACTTGCGGGTGTCGGTCTCTACTTCGTAGTACAGGTACTCCGGAATATGGCTGATGGCTGATGCAGGTCTGACCTGGCTGATGGCTTGACTTGCTCTTAACCGCAAGTCATACAGTCCTGCAAACTCGTATTCGGTGTCCATCTGTGCGACGAGTGCTTTCAGTTTGGCCGTGTCCCAGAGCAGTACGGCACCGAAATCAAAATCATCCCGCAGGGCACCGATCTGGTAGTCGATCACCAGAGCTTGCATAACGGTGTCGCCTATCTTGGCGAAGTGATCGGCGTACACCATCGTCGCACCGGACATCTCCAGCACTTGTATCATTCGTTCCTGTCCCAGATAGACCCATTCGATCTCGGGCTTGAGACAGATCATCGTGTACTTCTCCGTCGCCTTTTCAGCAATCTCACGGATAGCCTTCGTCGGGCATACTCGGCCCGGTAAATAAAAAGTGGATATCATGTTGTCGGAATAATTACATCTTTATGGTATTCTTTCAGCCCCTCGATAGGGTCTTTCAATATCGTGCCCAGCGGCAGGTTTTCTGCCTTCATGGCCTCTTCCAGAATGGGTTTGTAGTAGTAAGCAATCGAGCCTACAAAACCGATCGGTGAGGAAGCCTTGTACTGCACGAGATTTCTCCGAACAAACTGCACGAAATGGTCGTACACCAGCTCATGGATCCGCTTATCGTCGATATGGTCCGCGCAGAACTTGGACAGTTTCGCCAGGAACCGATTCGGGAAGGGTTGACGATACACCTTCTCGATGATATCGGCCATGCTCGTTTCATACTCCTTGAAGAACGCGTCCTTCAAGTCGTCACCCAACTGGTTCTTCAGCAGGTCACCCACCAGGCGCTTACCCAGCACCGCTGCTGATCCTTCGTCACCGAGGATGTAACCCAACGAAGGCACGCACCATTCGATCGTCTCGCCGTTGTAGAAACAACTGCCGGAACCCGTACCGAGGATACAGGCTACGCCTGCTTCGCGACCCAACAGACCCCGTGCTGCACCGAGCATGTCGGACTCGACGTGCACTTCGGCTTTCTTGAAGACTCCTTCAAGGGCACGTTGAACGTACACTTTTTTCTCGGGTGTGCAACCGGCTCCGTAGAAGAACACATGCGTCAGTGTGCCGGCCCACAAGAGGGGGGCAATCTGCGGCAGGAGTTGGTTGCAGATACTGTTCTGCATCGCTATCGACGTCTGAAAAAGAGGGTTGATACCATCGGTGAAAACATCGGAACATTGTCCGCTCGCGGTGACGAGACACCAGTGCACTTTGGTACTACCACTATCGGCTAAAAGAATCATAATTGTAAAATTTTTCGCAAAGGTACAAAAAAATTTGCATATACCAAAATATTTTTGTAATTTTGCAGCGGAATTGGGAATAAAGTATGCAATATTCTATAAAAGAGGTTTTTGCTCCGAAGTTTTTTCAGACGCTGCGGAACTATAGCGGTAAGGCGTTTGCGCAGGATGCGTTAGCGGGTATCATCGTCGGCATTGTGGCGATTCCGTTAGCGATTGCATTCGGTATATCGTCCGGTGTGGGTCCGACGGAGGGTCTGGTGACGGCGATCATTGCGGGGTTGTTGATTTCGGTGTTGGGTGGAAGCAAGGTGCAGATCGGTGGTCCGACGGGTGCGTTCATTGTAATCATCTACGGTATCATCCAGCAGTTTGGGTTGAGTGGTCTGATGATCGCGACGGTGATGGCGGGTATCCTGCTGATCGCGATGGGTCTGGCACGTCTGGGGTCGGT
>Ga0310690_10010374_pt1 | contig 11593 bp, 11 predicted proteins | sample AusTroGonzalo_MG_2_FD_207661 | JGI IMG/M metagenome (GOLD analysis project Ga0310690, IMG submission 207661) | Bovine rumen microbial communities from tropical cattle in Woodstock, Queensland, Australia - Gonzalo_04 (v2) (version 2) | ecosystem: Host-associated > Mammals > Digestive system >...
ATCGACGAGATGAACCGCAAGGTGCAGAAGCTGAAGGACGACATGAACCTCGTCCGCGAGAAGATCAAGGCCATCGATGCCGAGAACAGAGAAAAGTAAATAGAAAACACCACTTCATGATAGAAAAGGCTTCCTCTAGGGAGCCTTTTTTGTCCATCTCTCACCAAGACCACTGTTTTTTACATGCCTGAACAATCGTTGAAGCGACAGTTGAAAGTGCTGACCATCCCGGTATTCATCGAGATGGCTCTGGTGATGCTGTTGGGTGCCGTCGATACTGTGATGCTAAGTCGTTATAGCGACAATAGCGTAGCGGCAGTGGGACTCGACAACCAGCTGATGTCGCTCGTCTTCCTCGTCTATCAGTTTTTCTCGATGGGTGCGGCCATACTCTGTGCGCAGTACATCGGAGCAGGGCTTCACAAACGACTGGTGCAGGTGGTGGGCATGGCACTGGTAGTCAATCTGGTACTTGGACTGACGGTCAGCGTCCTGCTCTTCTTCTTTGCCGAGCAGTTGCTGCAGCTGATGGGGTTACGTCCGGAACTGATGGACGACGGACTGGTGTATCTGCGTCTGACAGGTGCACTATCATTCTTTCAGGCATTATCACTGACCTTCTCCGCCTCACTGCGAAGTGCCGACAAAGTCATCTACCCCATGATTGTGACTGGCATCGTCAACATTCTGAACATTTTCGGCAACTACGCCCTCATCTTCGGACGCTGGGGCTGTCCACAAATGGGTGTCGAGGGCGCAGCCATTGCTACTGCTGCCAGCCGTGCTGTGGCCATGCTGCTCCTTGCTGCCATCCATTTCAAGATACACATTCCCCGCTTCCCGCTCAGCTATTTCCGTCCCATGCCTTGGCAGGAATTACGCAACTTGCTGAAAATAGGTATTCCTGCCATGAGTGAGAACATCAGCTATAGTCTCTCACAGGTGGTCATCACCTATTTCATCAACCAGATCAGCAACGAGGCCCTGGCCGCACGAACCTATTGTGCCAACATGATCATGTTCGTTTACCTGTTCTGCATCAGCATCACGCAGGGCGGTGACATCCTGGTGGGGCACCTCGTAGGACAGCAACGTCATCAGGCGGCCTATGTGGTCGGCAACTACTTCTTCCGCTGGTCAATGATCATCACCTTGACAGGTTCTGTTTTTCTGGCACTATCCGGAAAAAGCATCCTGAGTACTTTTACTGACAACCAAGAGATTGTCACGATGGGAGTCTGGGTGCTCTTCATCGACTGTTTTCTTGAGATTGGACGTACGGCCAACATCTTTGCCGGCAGTACACTACGTGCCACAGGCGATACGGTTTATCCCTTTGTCATTGGTGTCATCTTCCAGTGGAGCATCGCCGTCGGACTCAGCTACATCATCGGCATTCCTTTAGGCTACGGTCTTGTGGGTATGTGGGTTGGCTTTGCCCTTGACGAAAACATACGCGGCATTATCCTCATGCGTCGTTGGCGGTCTGGAAAGTGGCGGGATAAAGGGTTCGTGCATTAGGACAAAGAAAAATCGCTAAGTACTGATTATCCAGCGACTTAGCGATTATCTTGGTTGGGGTACCCGGACTCGAACCAGGAAAGGCAGGACCAGAATCTGCAGTGTTACCATTACACCATACCCCAATGCCTTGTGTGCAACCAGCATCCTTGCTGATTTGCGGGTGCAAAGGTAATGCATTTTTTGAAATCTGCAAAAAAAATCGGAAGAAAATTATTAAAAAGCGCAAAAAAACTTCATTTATACCCGTTTTACAAGAAATTTGCACTATCTTTGCAAACTATATTAGATATAATTATATTAATGAAGCAAACAAAACCGCTTGGCCCTAAGGCCACCTCACCCTGCGAAGAGTTGGTAACAACCATTACGAGGGGCATACAAGAAAAGAAAGGAAGTAAAATTGTCATTGCAGACCTGACAAACATCGAAGGAACCATCTGCAAGTATTTTGTTATCTGCCAGGGCAATTCCCCTGCACAGGTAGAGGCCATCACAGAGTCTGTAGGCGACTTCGCCCGTAATGAACTTCAGGAGAAACCGACGACTGTGGCAGGACTGGGAAACGCCCAATGGGTAGCCATGGACTATGCCGACGTGCTAGTACATATCTTCTTGCCCGATGTCCGTGAGTTCTACGACTTGGAGCACCTGTGGGCTGATGCAAAACTGACACATATCCCCGACTTGGATTGACGATAAAAGGGTAATAAAGTAGAAAGGTAAAATAAGAGAAATGGAAACCAATAACAACAATAACCAGCCGAAGATGAACATGCCTAAATTCAATATGAATTGGATTTACGCCATTGTCATTGCTATTCTCATCGGCCTGTATATGACTGGTGGTACTGACAGTTCCACCACCAAGAAGCAAGTGTCTTACTCGAAGTTCAAGGATATGGTGACGGCTGGCTATGCCAAGAAGATTGTCATCAACAAGAACCAGAGTGAGCTGCACATGTACGTCAAGCCCGAAAAGGTGCGCGAGGTGTTCAAGCAGAGCGTCCAGCAAACGGGCACCGAACCATTCGTCACCGTCGAGATCGGTTCGGTTGACCAGACAGAGCAGTTCATCAATCAGATGCGCACCGACAAGAAGTTCACGGGCGAGTTCAGCTACGAGAACCGCAACAGTAATGAGGTGCTCAACTTCCTGTTATACAACATCCTGCCTATTCTCGTCATTGTGGCCGTGTGGATCTTCATCATGCGCCGCATGAGTGGCGGTTCTAGCATGGGCGGAGGCATCTTCTCCGTAGGTAAGAGCCGTGCAAAGATGTACGAGAACGGCGGCAACCTGCAAATCACTTTCAAGGATGTGGCCGGACAGGCGGGTGCCAAGCAGGAGATGCAGGAGATTGTGGATTTCCTGAAGAACCCGCAGAAATACACCGAACTGGGCGGAAAGATTCCCAAGGGCGCACTGCTCGTAGGTCCTCCTGGAACGGGTAAAACGCTGATGGCAAAGGCCGTAGCCGGCGAGGCTGGTGTGCCATTCTTCTCGATGTCGGGTTCCGACTTCGTGGAGATGTTCGTAGGCGTGGGTGCCAGCCGTGTGCGTGACCTGTTCCAGCAGGCCAAGCAGAAGGCACCGTGCATCATCTTCATCGACGAGATTGACGCCGTGGGCCGTGCCCGTTCGAAGAACCCTGCCATGGGCGGCAACGACGAGCGCGAGAACACGCTGAACGCCCTGCTGACCGAGATGGACGGTTTCGGAACGAACAGCGGTATCATCACGTTGGCAGCCACCAACCGTGCCGACATGCTCGACTCGGCCCTGCTGCGTGCTGGACGTTTCGACCGTCAGATTCATGTCGATCTGCCCGACCTCAACGAGCGTACAGAGGTCTTCAAGGTACACCTGAAGCCCCTCAAACTCGACGAGAGCGTTGACATAGAGTTCCTGGCCCGTCAGACCCCGGGATTCTCGGGTGCCGACATTGCCAACGTATGTAACGAGGCAGCGCTCATCGCAGCCCGTCACAACAGCGAGAAGGTGGGCAAGCAGGACTTCCTCGATGCCGTTGACCGTATCATCGGCGGACTGGAGAAGAAGACGAAGGTGATGACCCAAGCCGAGAAGCGTTCCATCGCTATCCACGAGGCCGGTCACGCCACCATATCATGGTTCACGGAGTTTGCCAACCCGCTGATCAAGGTCAGTATCGTGCCGCGTGGTCAGGCCCTCGGTGCCGCATGGTACCTGCCCGAGGAGCGTGTCCTTCAGACCAAGGAGGCCATGCTTGACGAGATGTGTTCACTCTTGGGTGGACGTGCTGCCGAGGAGCTCTTCATCGGCCACATCTCTACAGGTGCCATGAACGACCTGGAGCGTACAACGAAGCAGGCCTACGGCATGATAGCCTACGCCGGCATGAGCGACAAGCTGCCGAACATTTGCTACTACAACAACACGGAATACCAGTTCCAGCGTCCCTACTCTGACACGACTGCAAAGATCATGGACGACGAGGTACTGAAGATCATCAACGAACAGTATGAGCGTGCCAAGCAGATACTGACCGAGCACAAGGACGGCCATGCCCAGCTGGCGCAGCTGTTGGTTGAGCGTGAGGTCATCTTCGCCGAGGATGTGGAAAATATCTTCGGCCCCCGTCCCTGGACCAGCCGTGCCGAGGAACTGCTGGAAGCCCAGCAGCGCGCTGAGGCAGAGGCTATGGCCGAGCGTCGTGCGAAGGAGCTGGAAGCCTTGGCTTCATCTGAAAAAGAGGAAGAAAACGCAGAACAATCAGAGAACTAAAGACTATAGCCTATGAAGAACTTCTTGATCCGTGCCATTACAGGCATCCTGTTTGTAGCCATCGTCGTTACGTGTTTCCTTGATCCACGGGCCATGGTGCTGCTGTTTGCCCTTGTCACCGGACTCACCGTCTGGGAGTTTACGGGTCTGGTCAACGAACGCGAGAACGTCCTCGTCAACCGCTTCATCTGTACCGTAGCGGGCGTTTATTTCTTCTTCGCCGTGGCTTATTTCTGCAGCGATGTCTATGGCGGCAGTGCCAAGTCGATGGTTTTCATCCCCTATCTCGTCACCATTGTCTATCTGCTCGTTGCCGAGCTATACGGCAAGCAGCCGGACCCCATCAACAACTGGGCCTATACCATGCTCTCACAGATGTATATCGCCCTTCCCTTCTCGCTCATCAACGTGCTGGCATTCACCGCCACACCCGATGGCCGCATCATGTTCAACACCATCCTGCCACTCTCTGTCTTCGTCTTCCTTTGGGTCAATGACACGGGAGCCTACTGCGTCGGTTCACTCTTAGGACGCCATAAGCTGTTCCCGCGCATCTCGCCGGGCAAGTCGTGGGAAGGCAGCATCGGCGGAGGTCTGCTGGTTGTTGCATTGGCATGGGCCTACGGTTGGTACGAGAGCAGCCAGGGCATGGGTTTCCTCAACGAGTGGCAATGGGCCGGGCTTGGCCTCGTCGTCGTCATCTTTGGTACCTGGGGCGACCTTGTGGAGAGTCTCTTCAAGCGTACCCTCGGCATTAAGGACTCCGGCAACATCCTGCCTGGTCACGGTGGCATGCTCGACCGTTTCGATTCCAGCCTGCTCGCTATCCCTGCTGCCGTCGTTTACCTTTACACGCTGACGCTGTTTTAGAGAGGCGTAAGTAGATAATGGAAAGAAACAAGGAAATCTACAAGGTAACACTTGTTGGAGGAGCCGTGAACGTCCTTTTGCTGGCGTTCAAGTTCGTTGCAGGCATTCTGGGTCATAGTGCCGCTATGGTTGCCGATGCCGTCCACTCACTCTCCGACTTCATTACCGACATCATCGTTTTAGTATTCATCCGCATCAGCGGTAAGCCCAAGGACAAGTCCCACGACTATGGCCACGGCAAGTACGAGACGCTGGCCATGACGCTCATTGGCGTAGCACTGCTCTGCGTGGCCATCGGGATTCTGTATAATGGAGCCACGAAGATTGCCTTGTGGGTCAACGGAGGTCAGTTGGAGGCACCGGGCATGTTGGCGCTGTGGGCTGCCCTGCTGTCGATTGTTCTCAAGGAAGCCGTCTATCACTACTCCATCATCAAGGCCCGTCAACTGAATTCGCAGGCTGTCGAAGCCAACGCATGGCATCACCGCAGCGATGCCCTGTCGTCCATCGGCACAGCTGTCGGCATTGGTGGAGCCATCTTTTTAGGACAGCGATGGACCGTGCTCGACCCTTTGGCATCCGTTGTCGTAGGAGCCTTCATCGTGAAAGTATCCGTCGATCTGCTGCGCAATGGCATAGGCGACCTCATGGAGCAGTCGCTGCCCGATGCCGTAGAAGAGGAGATCATCCAGTTAGTCGCCTCGCTTCCTGATGTTGAGATGCCCCACGACCTGCGCACCCGTCGCATCGGCAACCACTATGCCATCGAGCTGCATATCCTCGTGGATGGCGACATCACCCTGCGCGAAGCCCACGACAAAGCTTCGGAAGTAGAAAACCTGCTCAGAAGCCACTACGGCCAGGAAACCCACGTAGCGGTACATGTAGAGCCAAGATAGCCAAAATAGCAATTCGGTCCCACGGCGGGACTAAAACGGTCCCACCGTGGGACTGAATAAGCATCTTTCCTATTTTCCTTTACAAATCACCATGTAAAATCGTAGGCAGTGACGTAATGGTCGAATTCTGCGCCCTCCAGACTACCAAAGAGCGCCACGAGCTTACGAATATCCTCCTGTTGCTGAGGTGTAAGCCATTTCTCCCCATTGTGATAGCGGTAGTACTCGCCTTTGCCCATATTGAAATACCACCTCACCTGCTGGCGTGCTTCGGTTGCCTGATGCTTCGTCAGATTCTTGTAGAGACCATTGAATCCCCATGCCATTCTCACGAGTCTTTTCTCATGGAATCGGGTACAGTTACCGCTTTTCCATGCTGCAGGATATACCGCAGGCCCGCCCTCCTTGTGAGGCGGCACCAAAGTTCCGATATGATAGTGCATACACTCATTACGGCGACTGCATTCACTATTGAAACACAAATCGTATCCCTTGGGGGCAGCAAAGAAAGTCAGTTCTTTTTCTTCCATCATATCTGATTTTTAGTGATTGGTAAATGAACAATACGAAATGAGCCCATCAAACTCAATACAAAGGCGCGTCAAACTCAACATCAGGTGTGGCGGTTCTTCAACAACTCATACATCAAAGATGCTGCACGGTCAGGGGCATTACTGTCGCCTAAGCGGCGGCGCACTTCTGCGTAGTCGCTGAGCATCTGCTCACGACGGGAGCCACCAGGGAGGACCTGTTGTAGTTCACGACGGATTGTCTCCACGCTGAACTTGTCGGCCACCAGCTCAGTGACTACCTCACGGTCGGCAATAAGGTTGACCAGCGAGACATACTTGACGCTAAGGAATTGTTTCAGGAAGCCGAAGAGCTTGGCAAGCTTGGTGTTGTAGCATACCACCTGCGGTACACCGAACATACAGGTCTCGAGCGTTGCTGTGCCACTGGTGACAAGAGCTGCCGAAGCATTGAAGAGCAGTTGGTAGGTCTGGCCGGAACGGAGCACACAGACCTGATGGCCCTGCGTAAACTGTTGATAGTACTCATGGTCTATGGCGGGTGCTCCTGCCACTACTAACTGGTAGGTATTGGAAAGTTGACGCGTCGCCTCCAGCATGCCTGGAAGGTTGTCCTTGATTTCCTGCTGACGACTGCCACAGAGTATGGCGATGATGGGTTTGTCGGCCGACAGGTTGTTACGGCGGAAAAAATCGTTATTGTCAGCAGCTGCCGTCGTCACAAACTCATCGACTTCGGACTTTGTAGGGTTACCAACGTAGTGAATAGGATACTGGTGTTTCTTCTCGAAGAAATCCACTTCGAAAGGCAGGATGCTGAACAGCTCATCAACATCGCGCTTGATGTTCTTGATGCGATGCTCCTTCCACGCCCATATTTTGGGAGATATGTAGTAATAGACCTTGGGAGAGGGTGATGGGAGGAGTGCGTGAACAAACTTGGCAATCTTGAGATTAAATCCCGGATAGTCAATGAGTATGACGGCATGGGGCTGCCACTCACGAATGTCCTCCTTGCACATACGCATGTTCCTTAATATGGTCGGAAGATGCAGCAGCACGGGGATAAAACCCATGTAGGCCAAGTCGCGGTAGTGCTTGACCAGCGTGCCTCCGACACTGGCCATCTGGTCGCCACCGAAGAAACGGAACTCTGCTTCGGAATCGTGTTGCTTAAGCGACTGCATGAGACGTGATGCGTGCAGGTCGCCACTGGCCTCGCCGGCTATCAAGTAATACTTCATGGTTGGAGGGTGGAAGGTTCAAAATCCCATTGGCGCAGGAGGTCCATTGCCTCGTAGGCAGTGACATCCATGTGAGTAGGCGTAATGGCGACATAGCCGTGAGCAAGTGCCCAGTTATCGGTATCCTCGGCATCGGGTTCATCATTGCGGTAGTGACCCATCATCCACCAGTAGTCGTAGCCACGCGGATGGTGACACTTGTAAATCTCGCTGCACCACGTGCCAAAAGCCATACGGCAGATGCGGACGCCCTTGTAGGTTTGAGGTTTCTCCATCACAGGGAAGTTGACGTTGAGGCAGACGCCCTTAGGCAGTCCCTCGCGCAGCACACGGGCAGTCATCATTTTAATGTAAGGCTCCAGCGGGCTGAAGTCGGCATCGTGGCGGTAGTCGCACAACGAGTAGGCCACCGAGGGGATGTACTTCATGCAGCCTTCCATAACCACACCCATGGTTCCAGAATAGTGGCTGTTGACAGAGCCATTGTCACCATGGTTGATGCCTCCCAGCACCAAGTCGGGACGACGGCCGCCGCAGAGTTCTCCCAATGCCATCTTCACACAGTCAACAGGCGTGCCGTTGCACGACCACACCTGCAGTCCCGGCTCTTCGTGGCGCTTGGTCAGCGTGAGCGGTTTAGTAGCCGAGAAGGCACAGGCGAAGCCGCTGCGGGCATCGTCAGGAGCGCAGACGATGATGTCACCTAGATGGCGTACCATCTCCACGAGACAGCATATTCCCTTGGCCTGATACCCATCGTCATTGGATATGAGTATCAAAGGTTTCTTGTTTTCCATCAATTAATTTCGTTTAATTTGGTGCAAAAGTACAAAAAAATATGAATTATGAATTATGAATTATGAATTATTTAGTAACTTTGCACCCTATATCTCTGATTAGAAAGAAAGAAATGGGTAAAATAATAGCTTTAGCAAACCAAAAAGGTGGCGTGGGCAAAACCACAACAACCATCAACTTAGCAGCATCGCTGGCTACGCTGGAGAAGACGGTGCTGGTGGTCGATGCCGACCCTCAGGCCAATGCTTCGAGCGGCTTGGGCGTTGACATCAAGGAGGTTGATTGCTCGCTCTACGAATGCATCATTGACAAGGCCGACGTACGCGATGCCATATATACGACAGATATTGAAGGACTCGACATCATACCGAGCCATATAGACCTGGTGGGAGCCGAAATAGAAATGCTGAATCTGGAAAACCGCGAGAAAGTGATGAAGCAACTGCTCGCCCCCATCCGCAACGAATACGACTACATCCTCATTGACTGTTCGCCCTCACTGGGACTCATCACGGTGAACTCACTGACGGCAGCCGACTCAGTCATTATTCCTGTGCAGTGTGAATACTTTGCACTGGAAGGTATCTCAAAACTCCTGAACACCATCCGCATCATCAAGCAGAAACTGAATCCGAAGCTCGAGATTGAGGGTTTCCTGCTGACCATGTACGACTCTCGTCTGCGTCTGGCCAACCAGATTTACGACGAAGTGAAGCGCCACTTCCAGGAACTGGTGTTCAAGACCGTCATCCAGCGTAACGTCAAACTGTCGGAGAGCCCCAGTCACGGTCTGCCCGTCATTCTGTACGATGCTGACTCGACGGGTGCCAAGAACCACCTGGCACTGGCGAAGGAGATTATCAACAAAAACTAAGAGCAATGGCAGTAAAGAAGAAATACAATAAGGCCGTATTAGGCCGCGGACTGGACGACATCGGCAACGGACGCGGACTGGATGCCTTGATAGATACTGGCAGTGAGGTACGTACCCAAGGTTCATCGAACCTGAACGAGGTCGAAATCAGCCAGATAGAGCCCAACCCCAACCAGCCACGAAGGGAGTTTGACCAGAACGCCCTGCAGGAGCTGGCCACCAGCATCAAGGAACTGGGAATCATTCAGCCTATCACCCTGCGTCAGGTGGAGAACGGGAAATACCAGATTATTGCCGGCGAGCGTCGTTGGCGTGCCTCGCAACTGGCTGGGCTGACCACCATTCCCGCCTATATCGTTACGGTGGAGGATGAGAGCGCCATGGAAATGGCACTCGTAGAGAACATTCAGCGCGAGGACCTGAACGCCATCGAGATAGCACTAGCCTACCAGCATCTGGCCGAGGCCACAGGCATGACACAGGCCAAGATTTCTGAACGCGTGGGCAAGAGCCGTGCAGCTGTAACCAACTATATGCGTCTGCTGAAGCTGCCTGCACAGGTGCAGATGGCTCTGAAGAACAAGGAGATAGACATGGGACATGCCCGTGCTTTGCTCTCCATTGACAGTCCTTCGCAGCAGATCAAACTTTTCAAGGAGACACAGAAACAGGGTTACTCCGTGCGTCGCGTCGAGGAGATTGCCCAGATGCTGAAAAATGGCGAGAGTGTCAGCAGCAATGGCAAGGAGCCACGGACGAAGAGCAAGGGCCTGCCCGAAGAATATAACGAACTGAGGAACCGACTGGCGGACTTCTTCCATTCACGTGTGCAAATGACCTGTTCGCCCAAAGGAAAGGGCAAAATCAGCATTCTGTTTAACACAGAAGAAGAGCTGGAGCAGATCATGAATGCGCTGGACAACGTGAAAAAGTAAAAAAGGTATAAGGTAAAAAAGTAAACGAATGAGACTGCACACTGCTTGCATGCCAAGGAAATGGGTAAAATGGCTTTTACCTCTTTACCTCTTTACCTTTTTACCTTCAAGTCTGTCGGCCCAGGTTGAGGACATGGTCCCCAAGGACAGCATTGCCATTCTGGAGGCGAAAGTCGATGCCATGCTGGCTGAGGCAGACACGCTGACAATGCCGGACGAGCTGGCACCAGTGTCAGCCAACGACACAGTAAAAATCAAAATCAAGCGCGACTGGGCGACATGGAAGCCCAAACCGCAGAAAGCGCTCTGGCTGGCACTGGTGTTGCCTGGCGCAGGACAGATATACAACCGGAAATACTGGAAGCTCCCCATTTTCTATGGTGGTTTCGTGGGCTGTATCTATGCCATGACATGGAATAACATGATGTACAAGGACTATTCGCAAGCCTATCTGGACATCTCAGACAGTGACCCGACAACCGAGAGCTACAATAAATTCCTGCATCTGGGAACAAAGATTGACAAATCGAACGAAGAACGTTTCAAGGAAATCTTCAAGAACCGTAAGGACAAGTACCGCCGCTGGCGCGATATGAGTTTCTTTGTTTTGGTCGGTGTATATGCCCTGTCGGTTGTTGATGCCTACGTTGACGCAGAACTCTCGCAGTTTGACATATCACGAGACCTGAGTCTGAAGGTAAGTCCTGCTGTCATCAACAACCACTCATCGTCCAATCTGCTGGATGCATCATCCTTTGGCGTCAATTGCAGTCTGAACTTTTAAAGGTGAAAATGAAAAGGTAAAAAAGTAAAAAGAAGATATGAAAAAGAATATGAATAATATGGTAACAGGTGTGGTAAAATGGTTTCTGCCTTTTTGCCTTTTCGCCTTTTTACCTTTGACGGTCAGTGCACAGGATGACCTTGACGTTGACATTGACGAGGACGACATCATCGTGACTGATGAGTACGGTGACGAGGAGATTACCGAATTTCCTGAGGCCATGACGTATGACCTCGACAGCCTGATGAATCTTTACATGTCGAAGACCTATCTCGACGAGGACAACAACTGCCGCATGAAGGATGAGAATCCTATTTTTACGGACGAGGAATACATTGACCGCTTAAGCCGACTGCCCTACATCATGGAGA
>Ga0310690_10010375_pt1 | contig 11592 bp, 4 predicted proteins | sample AusTroGonzalo_MG_2_FD_207661 | JGI IMG/M metagenome (GOLD analysis project Ga0310690, IMG submission 207661) | Bovine rumen microbial communities from tropical cattle in Woodstock, Queensland, Australia - Gonzalo_04 (v2) (version 2) | ecosystem: Host-associated > Mammals > Digestive system >...
TCCTTGCCATCAGGCCACTGGAAGTTCCACCAGCCGGTGACAATACGAACCTGGAACCAATCGCCTCCTGTGAACTGAATGTAGAACTTCTCATTCTTCATCTTCTCCCAGGTCTCAGCGGGAATCTCTGCGATACATTCTTTACCGTCAGGGTTCGTGTCGGTTCCTTCGAGGCAGAAGCGATATACGCCGTTCCAGTTCACGACACCAAGTCCTTCTGGATCAGAATTCTTCCAGATAGAGGTCTTGACAATCTCCATATGGCCACCACCGCCGTCAACCCATTCATCTTCGAGGAAGTAGATCTTTGTCGGGGTGTAACCGGAACCGGTGAAGAGCAGATGCTGAGCATCCATGTTCTCGGTAAGTTCTGAACCATTGAGATCGATTTCGATAGAATAAGTTCCGTCTCCGTTGTCAATGATCATTTCAGAACGGTAATTCGGAGAAATATCATTGTCCTTGCCATCAGGCCATTGGAAGTTCCACCAACCGGTGACAATACGAACCTGGAACCAATCGCTTCCTGTGAATTGGATGTAGAACTTCTCGGTCTTCATCTTCTCCCAGGTCTCAGCAGGAATCTCTGCGATACATTCCTTACCATCAGGATTGGTGTCGGTTCCTTCGAGGCAGAAGCGATATACGCCGTTCCAGTTCACTGCCCCCAATCCGGCAGGATCAGGATTCTCCCAGATGACTTTTTCTACAGTCTCCCAGTGACCACCGGAAGCACCTGGTTCATAGGCCAGTTCAGGCATCGCAATTGTCTGTCCGTCGTAAGTATGAAGATAACCCGTAAAGGTGCCTTTATAGATGTTCTTCTGTGGAACCATAATCTTGATTTCGCTGGTGCCTTTACGATAGAAGTCCTTGTGGTCAATCAACTGTGGGACAGAGTCTACATCAAGCAGTTCAACACTATTGATGAATTCCAGATCAGTACCAAACACTGTGATTAATTCACCGCCTTTGACCGTCTCACCAGGCTGTTTGTCAAATCCAGTCACATTGGTGTGTCCGAGTGTCAACTGCTGTCTGGACTCTGCCTGGTCGCTACCGGTGTGTACTACAATCTTACCACCGTTAGCATCGATGCCCGATGGTGCGTTGACCCTGATCATGTCATTGCTGACAATCTCGAAGTCGGTGACTTTCTTGCCGCCGGGGAACTCAATCTCAGTAGCGGCATCAAATCCTGAACCATTGATGGTCATCGGCTGGTTGGTGACAACCTTCGTCGGGAAGAACGTCTTGATGCCCAGTCCGACATTTGCCGATTCTGCGTCTTCATCAGAGCAGGCTGTGAAAGTGGTACCCATGAGAACCACCGCAAGCAGCGCGCCTAAATAATTGATGATATGTTTCATAATCTTCATTTTTCAGTTTTCAATTATCAATTTCCTTCCCATCCCGGGTTCTGGGTCAGGTTTGGATTCTTTTTCAGTTCCGTCTGTGGAATGGGATAGAAGTTAAACTTGTCATTCCATTGGCGGGTCGTTGTAGAGCGTGTGAGCAACAGATTGCTGCTGATATTGGCTACCTGAATGGCGCTGAAATACTGAGCACCCTTCTTCCAGCGGCGTACATCCCAGAAACGATGGTTCTCGAATGCCAGTTCTACCAAACGCTCACGCTCATAGCGCTTCACCCATGCCTCACCATCCTCGGTGAATTTCGGCATCTGGATGTCGGCGCGTGTGCGCAACTTGTTGATAGCATCGTTGGCAGTCATACCGTAGGTGTCATCCTTAGCACTGCCAGTGGCATTAAAGACAGCCTCGGCATAGTCGAGATAGAACTCTGCCAGACGGAACACAATCCAAGTATGACGGCGTCTGGTCTGGTTGTCGGCTGTTGTGACGCAAGAACCATCGACGTACTTCTTCAGATAGTAACCCGTGGGAGTGGCACCATACTTCGGAGCGGCATTGAAGCCACCGACGTATGTCTCAATCTCTTTCGCCTGAGCACCGTTGCTGGGCCATGTGTCACCATTCTTGACGATGGTCAGGGCAAAGCGCGGGTCAAGGCCTTCGTATGGATCAACCGTGTTGAGGTCGATGCTACCGGGATAACGCTCACCAAAGGTCTCACCGTTATTCTGATACTCATACTGGTCGACCAGGCTCTGCGTAGGACAGTTGCCTGAAGAACCGTTCTCCACACCAACAGGATAATTGGCCTTCTCGAAATCGTTGCTTTCACCACGTCCGATACCGAAGATCAACTCCGAGTTGAAGAAGGCTTCGTGTCCCCACAAAGCATCGTATGAACTAAGTTTCAGTCCCCATACGCCGGCATTGTCGAGGATATACTTACAAGCCTCGGCAGCCTTTTCCCACTTGGTCTTGTCGCCAGTCGGGTTGTGAAGCGGGGATGCGGCATAGAGCAGCGTGCGGGCCTTCAGGGCGAATGCTGCAACGCGTGTAGCACGTCCGACTTCTGAGTTGACTTCTGTCAAGTATGAAACAGGCAGATAAGGTGCAATGGCATCACACTCGTCGACGATGAATTTCACAATCTGATCAGCCGGTGTACGTTTGATACTATTGGCCTGACCATTGGTGAGCGTGGTGGTCACCAGAGGCACATCGCCATAGGTCTTGAACAACTCAAAATAGAAGTAGGCTCTGAGGAAACGCAATTCATAAGGGAAGATTTCCATCTGTTGAACCCATTTGTCATAGTCTGCATTATACTGCCAGTCAGAGATGTCTGCCTCGTCCAGTTTCTCCAGGTACATATTGACATCGGCAATAGCCGTATATGCTTTATTCCAGGTACTGGCGTAGGGATTAGCAGGGCTCCATCCGCCATTCACATAACTGTTGACGGCTCCCGTTGTGAGGGCATACTGTGCCTCGTCGGTAGCACCGGCAAGGAAGTAGGCACTGTTGGATTCAAACTCATTATTATAGACCTGTGCATAGACGTCGAATATCAGGTTCTTAATACCATCTCCGAAATATTCGTAGGTCCACGCCTCGTCGCGGGTGTTCTCCTCCGTGTACTCAAGATCGCTACAAGCGATGAAGAGGAAAGAGGAAAGGGGGAAGAGGAGCGTGAATACTACTCCTGCTGCTACCTTATTATATTTATTGGTAATCATAATTTTACTATTTTATTTTTTTACCTTTTTACCTTTCCTTAGAATTGTACAGAGAGACCGAAGTTCACGCTCTTCATCACAGGATAGCCCGTGTTGAGATTCTCAGCATCCATCGCGTCGATATTGTCGAACGACAGGAGGTTCTGACCCTGTACGAATAACTTGGCACCTGAAATCTTCAGCGGCTCAACGACGCAGGCAGGTAACTTGTAGTACACTTCGCAGTCGCGCAACTTCAGCCATCTGACACATCTGTACCAAATGGTGGAGTTCTGAGCGTTGTTGGCTACATTCTCTGTTGACAGACGCGGATAAAGAGCATCGGCTCCGGCCACGTCGAAACAGTTGTTGTAGTATTCCTGAGAGAGGTTACGGTTGTCGGAGAGGGCTCCCCAGACACCATCCACATAGCGCAGGTTCTTAATCTGGTTGTCAGCACCCTGGAAAGTGGCGTTGATACCAAAGCCCTTATACTCTGCGCCGAGGTTGAAGGCATAATTGAAACTGGGGAAGGTGTTGCCATAATCCTGTGCCACGAAGTCGTTCTCATTGATGACACCGTCTTCGTTGACATCCTGATACTTGATGTCACCTACCTTCACCTGTCCGAACTGCTGAACAGGGCTGTTGTCGATATCGGCCTGATCCTGGAAGAAACCGATGGCAATCAGGCCGCGCTCTGCATCAGCAGGACCGCCAACCACCGAGAGGTTAGGATAGGCAGGTGTCTCAATCCATTGCAGCACTTCGCTCTTCACGGCAGACAGGCTTATGCCAAGGTTGATGTTAAGGCCGTTGCTGAAGGTCTTGGCATAACGCAGACCGGCTTCAGCACCCCAACTTGCAATGCGGCCCTTGTCGTCGTACGATGACTGGATACCAACCACGCTGGAGTTGAGTGAAGCGGCGCTGACCAGGATGTTACGACGCTGCTGATAGAACGCATCGATGGTGAAGTCGATGCAATTTGCTAATCTAAAGTCGAAACCGAGGTTGGCCTTATAGGCTGCCTCCTGTACAAAATCATCGGTGGGGAACTGTGTCAGGAAGGCACCCCACGAACTTGCGAAATTGGTGCCATACCAGAACTGTCCGTGAGAACTGTTCCAAGAAGCGAGCCAGAGGCCTGGTTCCGGCACATAGTCGGTGTGCTGGATACCACCCGAGAGGCGAACCTTTCCATAGTTGAAGATATCATCCTCGGGGTTGTTGATGAAGATATAACCAAGACCCACTGTCGGTGAGAAGGCCCACTTGGCTGGGTAACTACGGTTGGAGCCGTTGGCTGCCAGCACGACGTCGGCCATCAGACGGTTGGCGTGGTCGTAATGCATGGCCAGTTGCCAGTTGGTGCGATACCAAGTATTGCTCTGACCGTCGCGAATCTCGCCTTTCGTGTTGTAGTTGGCATTGGCTGCGAAATGGTCGCCATTGTTCAACTCGATGCCATATTTCAGTCCGGCATTGAAGGTGGCAATACGCCACTGTGAGTCAACACTGTGGTCGAATGCGAGTTTGTCTTCAATGGTACCCATGACCGTTTCCTGCATCGTACCGCCGGAATAGTAGTTCCAGCCATACTGATAACCCTTTCTGCGGTTCTCAATGGTGTTGGATGAGTTGTCGTAAGAAGCACCGACGTAGAACTTCAGACCCTTTGTGATGATGTCCAGATCCTGCTCCAGTGTCATGTTGGCCCAGATCTGACGCTGATGGGTCTTCATGAAACCGGTACCCTGTGACTTGGCCAGGAGGTTGAAGTCGCCGTAGGTCTGGCTACCGCCCCATACGTCACCGGCCGTCTTGATGGGGAATGCCAGTGCGGGCACCTTGTACAGATGCCACCAAGCGTCGTTGGAGTTGACGTTGGGCACGCCGTTGGTCTCCATCAGGATACCAAGGACATTGGCACTGACGCGGGTGGTCGGGCTCACCTCGAAGTCGACGTTGGCGCGGATATTGGCCTTGGAGTATTTCAACTGCGAATTCCAGTCGCCCTGATCGGGGTTCTTATAGAGTCCGCGGGCATCGGTATAGTCGAGTTGGGTGTAATACTGCACCTTGTCTGTACCACCGAAGAATGACAGATAGGCATTCGACTCATGGGCGGTGTTCTTGAATACCTCGTCTTTCCAGTTGACATTCGGATAGACCAGCGGGTCGCTGCCATCCTTGAACTTCTGCAATTCAGCGTCCGTATAGGCGGCGGTGAGACCGTCGTTCGCACGGGCCTTGTTCAAAGCGTTGGCATAGCCGTAGGCATCCACCATGTCGGCCATCTGCGGGTCAAACTGAATCTTGTGGGAAACACCTGCCTTGAAGTGGTATTTTCCGTCTTTCGTGCCGTGCTTGGTCTTCACCAGCAGTACACCATTGATACCTTCATGACCGTAGAGTGCTACGGCAGCGGCATCTTTCAGAACGGTAACACTTTCCACCTCTTCAACGGTGAGGCGGTCGATCGGACGCTCCACACCATCGACAAGAATGAGGATGCCGGCTTCTCCGGGAATATCTTCATAACTGCCGTATCTGAGTCTCTGGGTGCCATTCTTTGCGGTGGTCTGGATACCACGGATGTTAAACGTAGCACCACGGCCTTCCTCACCCTTGAAACCGGTGTTCTGATAGGCATTCAGACCCAGGAGTTTGCCATAGAGGGCATCTGCCAGGCTGATGGCTGATGTACGGCGAAGTTCTTCTGCCGTGATGGTGGTCGCTGCTGCTGTCGTGAGGAATTCAGACTGCTCAACGCCATAGCCCAAATCTACCTTTTGCGACGTTTTGTCGCTCAGCGTCACCTGGGCATTAACCACCATGGGAATGCCGCAGAATCCCGCCAAGGTATATATAAATATGTTTCTTAGTTTCATAATCTCTTAAGTCTTAATTCTTAATTCTTAATTAGAAATCACCATCCGGGATTCTGTGTAAGACCATATCCCTTCTGAATCTCGTCACGAGAGACAGGATCCAGATACCACTTGTTGGTCCAGAAACCGGGATCCCACCAGCGACGGGCGCCATTGGAGATCTGGGGCTTCTCGTATTCAAACTTCGGCCAAGGTGTGCTGGCATCCCAGAGCAACTTGATATTCTTGCCCTCTGCATCCACTGTAGGCGTACGTGTGCCATCAGCCTCAAGGCGATAAATTCTGATTTCATGGAGCGGTTTGGTGAAGAGATCCTGACGCATACGGCGGATCATGTCATAGATACGGTCACCGCACTCTGCACCGATTTCACAGTTACGCTCACGGAGGATCTCATTGATGAGGTTATCCTTGTTGGAAGTCAGATTCAACTCAGGATTCATATCCTCCAGACGGCCCAGACCTACACGGCTACGAACGATATGCAAGTCGTCCAAAGCGCCCTTGAGGTCGCCTGTCTCAGCCTTAGCCTCTGCACGGATGAGATACATCTCGGCCAGACGGATATAGGCGATGCCGATGTACTCGTCATCATATTTGCTGCCGCCATAGTAGTCGAGCAACCACTTGAATTTACAATAGCCGGAAGCCACATCATCCGCATTATTGAAATTGCTGTTGAATATCATCAGACCGTTTACCCAAGAGTCGGTGTAGTTTGAACCGGCGTAATCGAAGCCTGCAGGCAGGTCGTGTCTGGGAACCAGCACGGTCTCATACAGACGTGGGTCGCGGTCGGCGAACATGTCAATGCCATTGGGATTGTTGCCTGCACCATAGATGTTTTCATAGGGGAAGTTGCGACCGTCCTGCATACCGAAGCACTCCTGCAGTTCGTTGGTAGGAACGGCACCACCCTGACGCAAACAGTCGAGGGCAAAGCCGGCCCATCCCCAGCCCCATCCATTGCTGACGTTTCCATCCTGAACCGAACTGGACAGCAGTTGGGTGGGATGTACGTCAAAGATCTTCTCGTGGTGGGTGGCATCATTGCGGTAGCGGTATGCTCTGCGGTAAGCCGTACGGTAGCCGGCCTCATCTTGTGTCGTAGGCTGAACCAACTGGTAATAGTTGCCATGGGCTGCATTGTCAGAGAAGAAATCCTCGCAATACTGGAGACAGCGGTTCCAAAGGGTAGGATCCTTTTTGCCAAACCAGATATGTTCCTCATTCTCCAAACCAGTCGGCTTCTTGGTGTATGTCATATAGGGCTGGTCGTTGTTGAACAGCGGTGAAGCGGCAAACATCCATACCTTGGCGCGCAGGGCACGGGCCGAGGCCTTTGTCAGACGACCTGACCACTGGCCGAGATCGTTGTCAGGCACGTTCCACCAGAATCCGGATTCATTGATGGCGCACTGAATCAGTGAGTCGATGAACTCTACGGTCTGCCAGGCTGTGGCGCGGCCTTCCGTGAAGTTCTCACCTACCGGGTATGCCTTTTTCACGAGGCACAGACCGCCGAAGTTACGGAAAGCATCATAGTAACGGCTGGCCATGATGGTATAGGTCTCACCACGCAGACGGCTCTTCTCTTCCTCGCTCATGTCGGGCACGCGCTCGATGTTCTCGATAATCTGCCAGCACTTGCGCACGGTCTCATAGATGGATACACGACCACCAGACTCTTCCTTGTTTAAGTCATCATTCTTCGTTGAATAAGAGAATTTTCCCTGAAGGTTACCATCATTCGTGTCCTGCGCATTCTCGGTCAGAAGTCCGGGATAATAACTCTGCTTGGGACCGCCCCAACTGACGTAACAATGGTAGGAGTCGGAAAGCACGTCGATGGGCGCGCCGTTCATCATGTTTCCTGCAGTGTAGGTGCAATAGAGTTGTCCATAGGCACTCCACAGGAAGTTACGGGTGTATTCGGCTTTGGAGAACACCGTGTCGATATTCACGTCGACACCAGGGGCTTTCTCCAGGAAGGCATTACCCACATTGATATCGTCGACACAGGCTGTGAAGATGCCAGTCGACATCACCAAGGCCAATATGTAATTAAATATCTTTTTCATAATTGTCATTCTTTAGAAGTTTATTTGCACGCCGAAGTTATACACACGTGTCATAGGATAACGTACACCGAAATCAAGTCCTGATCCAGGAGCCTCGGGGTCATTACCCTTAAAGTCAGCGAATGTCAACAGGTTCTGACCTGAAGCATAGATTCTCATGTAGTTGAGCAGTGGTAAGAATTTGGGCTTGTTGATGGTATAACCAATCTCCATATTCTTCAAACGCACATATTTAGAGTCGACCAACCATGCCTGTGAATCCAGGTTGTTGTTACCGCGGTGGTCGAACGAGATACGCGGCAGGATGGCGTTGGGATTATCCTCTGTCCAAGAGTTGTCGGCTACCCACTGTGCCAGGGCAGACGTGTTGGTAGAACCGAACTGGTCGCGGAAGTATCCGTTCAGCAGACGGCTGGTGTTGTCGGCACCTACCCACAGCATTGAGAAGTCGAGTCCCTTCCAGTTCAGGCTGGCATTGATAGACCAGGTGATTTCGGGGTTGTCGGTATAGCCGAGGGGCTTACGGTCGTTGGTGTCGATCAAACCGTCACCGTTCAAGTCTACAAACACGCAGTCACCATATTTCAGGTCGACCAACTGTGTAGGCATATCCACACCGTATGTTGCCTTATACCGCTCTTCTGTACCCTCCTGATAGAACTCGAAGAGGTCGTAACCAAAGCGTTGTCCTACAGGCAGACCCGTCTGGCTCAGATAGTCGTACAATGGTGGAACCTCGAGCATCTCGATCACCTTGTTGCGGGCGAAGGCAATGCTGGGGCTGATGGTATAACGTAGATCACCAATCTTATCAGACCATTTCAGGGTCAACTCATAACCGTGGTTCTTCACACGGCCCTCGTTGACATAGCCTGAAGGAAGACTGGTTACGGCAGGCAGTGTAGACTCGTTTGACACCAGAATGTCCTTACGGTCTTCCCAGAACAGGTCGAGGTTGACGGTCAGACGGTCGTTGATGAAGGCGAGATCCACACCAAGGTTAATCTTAGTAGCGGTTTCCCAAGTCACGTCGGGATTACCGGTGGTCAACTCTCTTACGGTCTGCAGCCAGTTGCCGCTCGTACCGAAGTTGGCACCTCGGAGTTCCGGGTGTGTGGTCATCTTACCTTGACTGAACTGCCAGGTACCCGGCAGATAGAGGAAGCGGGCACCGTTGGTATTGTCGTTACCGACCTTACCCCACGAACCGCGCAGTTTCATATAGCCGATATATTTCTTAATGGGCTCCCAGAACTTTTCGCTGGATGGAATCCAACCTACAGAGAAGGATGGGAAGGTACCGTAACGCTTACCCTCAGCAAAGTTCTCAGAACCGTTGTAACCGATGTTGAAGTCGATCATGTAGCGTGTGTCATAGTCGTAGGTCACACGTCCTACCAGTCCTACATAACCTTTCGGAATTGACTGATAGATGCTACCATCGGAATCCCAAGGATAATAGGTCTTGCTCTGATTATAAAGTACGAGCGCGCCCACGTTATGCTTACCGAACTTACGGGCGTAGTTCAGACTGGCCTCAGCGTACCAGTTGCGGTCGCCCCAACGGCTGTCGGAGTAGGGCAGCGGCCAGGTGATGTTTTCCTTGCGGAGCACTTCCTTGCCATCAACGATGGTGGCCACGTAGGTAACACCAGTACCATAACCGTTTTCACGGTACTTCTGGGCTGTATAATCGGTGTTGTAAGAACCCTTGATCTTGAAATCCAGACCCGGTGTGATGAAACTCATGTCGAGTTTGTACTGGAGGTCGAGGTTCAGCACGTTGACACTCTGGTTTACGAAACCTAAGCCGTAATAGTTGGAAAGGGCATCACGGTCGAAAGTACCTACGAGGTTCTTGTCGGCAATGATATGACGGCCCTGGTCGTCCACACCGATACCAGCGTATGGCGTCGCACCCTGCAGATAGCGGAAGAGGAATCCCTCGCCACCACCCATCGTGGTGCGGTTCTGAACACGGCCACCCAGTGTGAGTGCCAACTGGCTGTATTTAGAGATGTTGATATCGAGGTTGGCACGGTAGTTGAAACGATTGTATTTAAAGGTCTCATCGTTATTGTTTGAGAAGGTCTTGAAGAGTGAGTTCTGATTCAGGAAACCTGCAGAAACAAAGTACCTTACCTTTTCTGTACCACCGTTCACATTCACGTTGACCTGCTCCTGCCATGCGGCATCGTTCATGATGTAATTAATCCAGTCGGTGCTGGGGAAGGTGGTGGGCATGTCGCCTAAGCGGAAATGCTCCATGACATCCTGACTGAACTTGATACCACAGTCGGCGATACCGCCCTCTTCCGGCGATTTAGAATATGGCGTGTAGTTGGCGATGGTGGTAGAACCTGGCCACTGGCTCATGGGCAGAGCGTCTGTGATAGCCGTGTAGTTCCACATCTTTCCATACGTATAGGAGTCGGCGAAATCCACGAATTTGGCAATCTGCTGGACAGCCGCACTTGCTGAGACGGTCACGGAAGCCTTACCAGGTGTACCGCGCTTGGTGGTGACTAGGATGACACCGTTAGCACCGCGCACACCGAATACGGCTGTGGCCGAAGCATCCTTCAGAATAGAGATGTCCTGGATTTCATTGGGGTCGAGTTGTCCGAACGGACGTTCAACACCGTCGACGAGTACAAGAGGCTCGGCACTGTTGAGTGAACCGGTACCACGCACGCGGATAACGGGCTCATCGGCACCAGGCATACCTGAAGGCTGTACCACCGACATGCCCGGCAGTTTACCTTGCAGGGCGTTGGCCACGCTGGCCACAGGTGCCTTCAGCAGTTCATCGCCACCCACGGCAGAAACGGCACCGGTGATGGTGACCTTCTTCTGCTGACCATAAGCAATGACCACCACTTCGTCGAGCATCTTCTTGTCCTCTTCGAGGGTGACATTGTACGTGGACTGCGCACTAGTGATTTTAATCTCCTTGGTTGTGTAACCAATGTAAGAAATAACCAGGGTCTGACCCGGGCTGGCATTTAGTGAGAAGTTACCATCGAGATCGGTGGCGACACCGTTCGTAGTTCCTTTCACGACAACACTGGCACCGATAACAGGACCCATCGCGTCGACCACAGTACCTGTGATCTTTTTCGCCTGCTGCACTTCTTGCGGAGCGTCAGCAGCATAGGCCTCAGGTGAGTAGCACAATCCCAGAAGGGAGAATGCACCCGCCAATAGCGCTGTTTTCCTAAAAGATTTGTTCATACTTAAGTTATTAATACGTTAGAATAATTGGTCTTTTTTTGTTAGAATCGTAGTTCATAGATGAAAAATCCGTGGCAAAGATACAATAAATAACTGAAACCGCCGCAACTTTTTTTGATAAAGTTTGATATTTTTTGGCATTTTCCCCTCTTTTGGGCGTTTTTAGGCCCGAAAGAGGGGAAAACTGTGAATAAGTGTAAATTCTACACTGTGGTATATCTTCGGCTGATCAAATGATCTGCTCCAAGGCGTCGATTTCTGCTTCGGTTGTGGCCCAACTGGTGACGAAACG
>Ga0310690_10010376_pt1 | contig 11592 bp, 4 predicted proteins | sample AusTroGonzalo_MG_2_FD_207661 | JGI IMG/M metagenome (GOLD analysis project Ga0310690, IMG submission 207661) | Bovine rumen microbial communities from tropical cattle in Woodstock, Queensland, Australia - Gonzalo_04 (v2) (version 2) | ecosystem: Host-associated > Mammals > Digestive system >...
CAAGGCTGCCGTTCTAACTTTAACAAGAGCTTCGAGGCGCAGATTTTCTTTCTTAATGCGTTTTTCACGCTGATATACATAGAAAAGTGCACTTCCAATAAGAAGGATTATAAGAACAATCCAGAAGCCTGCGCGCTGGTACAGATACGGCCGCTGGAATACAAACATAATTTCGTCGTTGTTAGACTTTAAACCGTTTGCATTGATTGCATAAACAAGGAACGAATGCTTTCCTGGAGAAAGGTTTGTATAAGAAACAACACGGGCCATATCGGGAGCAGTGTAGTCCTGTTCAAAGCCTGTGAGCATATGAGCAAAGGTAATTCGTTCAGGAGCATCAAAGCTTATACCCGTATATTTCATGTCGATTCGTTTTGTTCCAGGTTTAAGATAAATCATATCGCCTGTATTTTTGTATTCAACAGAATCAACTGTGATTGATTGAATATGAACAAGAGGAGTTACAGAATTTTCCATTAATTTGTTCGGATCAAAAATGGCAATTCCATCAACCATTGTAAACCACAGTCTTCCATTGCTGTCTACAATAGAACGCGCTGTAGAGCTTGGACCATCGGAATCAAGTCCGTCATTTTTGCTGAAATATTTTGTGTTTACAGTGTTCTGTTTTCCTGCAAGAAAGTTTTCAATATCATTTGCAGAAATCATTGCAATGCCGTGATTATTTGTTATCCAGGCATTGTTATTTGTATCAAAGAGAATCTGGAAAACAGAGTTTGTGCCAAGACCATTTTCGGAATTGAGTGTAGTGCTCTTAAAACGAAGGCCTTTGTCCGGATTAAAATCCTGAATATGTGTGATTCCACTTCCTGTACAAACCCAGTAGTTTCCGTTCGGATCCTGCGAAATCTTAAAAATTACATTACCGGCAATTCCATAGGATGAGGTCAGGTGAGAGATGATTTTCTCATTTTTCATAAGATAAATTCCACCACCGTCTGTTCCAATCCATATAATTCCGTGAGTGTCCTTGTAAACAGCCATTACATATTCAGTTTCGAGTCCTTCCGGCTGTTTAAAGTTTGCTATTGATCCGTCGGGATGAATGATGCTTAAACCTGTTGTTGTTCCGACATAGTATTCATTTGGTGAAGTTTCCAATGCAACGCGGACTTTATCGCCTACAAGACCTTCATCTGTAGACCACGATTTAATTGTTTTTCCGTCGTAAAGAATCTGTGCCGGCTTTGTATAACAGCTTACAAGAATCTTATTATCGGAGGTTACTTCTACATGGCGTATGCGCAGTCCCTTTGTATATTTTGTGAGCATGTTTTCTTCAAGCTCATCATCCTTATAACAGAAAACACCGCTGTCTGTTCCGGCCCAGATTCTTCCGTCTGCCGCTTCATCTACAGAGTTAACTGTAACGTTCAAACGGCTGAGCTTGAATTTTCCGTGAGTCATTTTACCAATACCGTTGCGGTCTGTTGCAAACCAGATATTGTCTTCACGATCCTGAATAATCTTGTTAATGTTTGAATTAACAAGCTCCGGTGCTCCGTTGTACTGGATGAAATCTTTTTTATTGTAAACTACAAGACCCTTTTCTGTTCCAAACCAGATATCTCCGTTTTTGTCTTCGAGAATTGTACAGGTAGGAATTGTATCGAGAATTGTATTTGTTATGACCCTTGTTGCAATACCGTTGTACATACGGTAAATACCGTGATCTCCCAGACCAATCCAGAAGGTGTCGCGGGAATCCTGGAAAATTGATGTAACAAAGTAGCGGCCGAATTTATCAAATTCAATCAAAGGTCGGAAAACACCGTTTACAAAAAGGAAAAGTCCGTTTTCATTTGAAATTGTAAGCCAGATTCTTCCTACAGAGTCGCAGAAAATATGAGAGGCAATAACTCCGCTTGCAGTAGTTCCCGGAGCAAATTGAGGAGAAATCAATCTTCCTTCAGGAGTAAGATAAACAACACCGCCTGCAGTTCCAATCCAGATATTTCCGTTTAAATCTTCTTCAAGAGCACGGATTGAATTGTTTGGAAGTCCGTCTTCTATTGTATAAAGCTTATTTCCACTGGAAGAGATTTTCTGAAGACCTTCATCGTTAGAGCCGAGCCACAAATTGCCGTGTGAATCCTGCAGAATAGTGCGTACGGAAACAAAATTATAGCTTTTATCTATGGAACGATTCAGGGAAGTAAATTCAACTCCGTCGAAAAGAACAAGACCTTCGTATGTACCTATATTAATAAAACCGTCGTCTGTCTGATATATATCGTTTGCTGTAGTTCCGGAAAGTCCGCCAAAGGCACTCCATGACTGGTATACATAATTATCAAAGAAACCGTTTTGAGAAAAGCAGGGAATAGCGAGGAGACTTATAAATAAACTTAAAACTAAACACTTTCGCATACTAATATACATGTTAACATATATATTTTATCGTATTTTCAAAGAAAATCAAATTTTTTTTCCCTCTGACAGGCTCAGGGTCCCCAAATTGCCTGTGATCCCTGTGCTTGTCGAAGGGTCATTTTTATTCTACCGTTACAGACTTGGCAAGATTTCGTGGTTTATCAGGGTCATTTCCGCGCTGAACGGCACAATAATAGGCAAAAAGCTGTGCCGGAATGATGGAAAGCATAGAAATAAAGGCTTCATTTGTGTCCGGAATTGAAATAACGGTGTCGGCACTTTCGCCAAAGCTGCCTGTATCGTCCTGTGTGATTACAAGAGTAGCAGCTCCGCGCGATTTTACCTCTACGATGTTGCTCTTGAGCTTGTCAAAAAGGGCCCGGCTTGTGGCTGTTGCAACAACAAGCGTCATTCGGTCAATAAGCGCAATCGGACCATGTTTAAGTTCACCTGCTGCAAAGGCCTCTGAGTGCATGTAGCTAACTTCCTTGAGCTTGAGCGCACATTCAAGGCTTGTTGCGCTGTCGAACTGACGGCCTATATAGAATACCTTTTCCTTGTTAAAGTTGCGGGAAGCAAATTTCTGTACATCTGCCTGATTATCAAGGATTTCCTGAGCTTTGTTTGGAACAGTTTCAAGTTCATCAAGCAGGCTCTGGAAGGTTTTGTCGTCTATTGTTCCGCGTAAGTATGCAGCCTTGAGTGCAAGGAGGCACAGACACATAAGCTGAGTTGTATATGCCTTTGTAGATGCAACTGCAATTTCGGGGCCGGCCCAGGTGTAAATAACATCATCGGCTTCGCGGCTTACAGTTGAACCTACGCAGTTTGTAATTGCAATAATGCGTGCTCCTGCTTCCTTGGCAAGACGCAGGGCAGCAAGCGTGTCGGCAGTTTCACCTGACTGGCTTATTACAATAAAGATATCGTTTTTATAAAGAATAGGGTCGCGGTAACGGAATTCGCTTGCAAAATCTACAACAACAGGAATGCGGGCAAGCTTTTCGAAGGTGTATTTTGCAACGGCACCTGCGTGATAAGCAGTTCCACAGGCAGTAATTACGATGCGGCCTGCGTTTTTCCAGTCATCACCGAATTCTACTTCGTCGAATTTTATGTCTACGTTTTTATTGTTTTCTTTTACAAGACGTGGGCGAAGAGTATCGTTCAGAGCCTTTGGCTGCTCGTAAATTTCTTTGAGCATGAAGTGAGCGTAACCGCCTTTTTCTGCAGAAGAAATATCCCAGTCTACATGATACGGTTCTTTAATTACCTTTTCGCCTTCATCGGTGAACAAGTCTACGTGGTCGTTGTAAAGTACTGCAAGCTCCTTCTGATCAAGGAAGAATACATCGCGGGTGTATTCAAGCACGGCAGGAACGTCGCTTGCAATAAAGTTTTCTTCCTTACCAAGACCAATAATAAGAGGGCTTTCCTTACGGGCTGCAATAAGGCGGTCCGGATAATCCTTGCAGACAACGCCAAGTGCATAGCTTCCTTCGAGCTTGTGGATAGCCTTAATAACTGCTGCAAAAATATCGGGATTCTGTTCGTAATAATAATTTACAAGGTGAGCAATGACTTCTGTATCTGTCTGGCTGCGGAAAACAATTCCCTGAGCCTGGAGCCAGCTTTTAAGCTCCATGTAATTTTCGATGATTCCGTTGTGAACGATTGCAATTGAACCGCTAACGTTTGTCTGAGGGTGTGCATTTACATCGCTTGGTTCTCCGTGAGTTGCCCAGCGTGTATGTCCTATTCCAAGTGAGCCTTTTATAGTTTCGTCGGCAATTTTTTCTTCAAGAAATTTAAGTGCACCTTTTGCCTTGCGCACTACAATATCTTCGCCGTCAAAAACAGCAATACCAGCACTGTCATAACCTCGATATTCAAGCTTTTTAAGTGCATTTATAAGAACAGGGGTTGCTTCTTTTTGACCGATATAGCCGACTATTCCACACATTTTCTAAACTCCTTGGGAAAATCCCTTCAAAATTCGATTATACTGACTGTAAAAAATAAATTCTATAAGTGCGGGGGTTGTTTTCCTTGACATATTTCGAAATTGTGTCATAATAGAAGAAATTAACTCAAAAATACATATAAAACAGGAAGAAAAAAATGGCATCAATCAACATGAAACAAACCGATCCTATTGTCTGGCTGGACGAATATCGTGGAAAGAACTTTACAGGAACCTGGCCGACCTTAAAGGAAGTATTCGATATAATTTCGGAAAAATATCCTGACAATAATTGTTTTACAGATTTTGATGGACCCGGCGGTTCACGCAATACACTTACTTATGCTCAGGCAAAGAGAAAGATTCTTACTTTGGCAAACTGGCTTGCCGCAAATGGTGTAAAACATGGAGATAAGGTTGCTGTTTCCGGAAAAAACTCTCCTGAATGGGCTGTCGTTTATCTTGCTGCTTTTTATGCCGGAGCAACAATTTGTCCTATGGATTATGGACTTCATAACGAAGAGATCGAAAATCTTTTGAATACTGCTAAGCCAAAATTCTTCTTTGTTGATATCGAAAAATATGACTATTTTAAGTCAAAAAAATTCCCTTTTGGAGTTTATTCACTTTCTTCTGAACACGAAGATACTTATGTTTATAATCTGACTACAACAGAAACTCCTGAAATTACTTATCCGACAGGCGAAGATCTTGCTGCCATTTTGTTTACAAGCGGTACAACCGGAGTTCCAAAGGGAGTTATGCTTACACACAACAATCTTGTAAGCGATGTTTACCTTGCTCAGACAAACATGAACATTTATTCAACAGATGTTTTCTATGCACTTCTTCCTATTCATCACGCATATACAATGACAGCTGTTTTCCTTGAAGCAATTGGTGTTGGTGCCGAAATCGTATTTGGAAAAACAATGGCTGTAAGCAAAATGATGAAGGAGCTTCGCGAAGGTAAAATCACAATGCTGCTTGGCGTACCGCTTTTGTTCAACAAGCTTATTGCCGGAATTATGAAGGGTATTAAAGAAAAGGGCCCTGTTGTTTACGGAATCATCAAGTTCCTTATGGGACTTTCTTATATTGTTAAAAAGGCAACAAACTGTAATCCTGGAAAGGTTTTGTTTAAGTCTGTATTGCAGAAGGCAAACATTTATACACTTCGTATCGCAATTTGTGGCGGCGGACCTTTGGCTCCAAGTGTATTCAAGGCTTACAATGAGCTTGGTATAGACTTTGTTCAGGGTTATGGACTTACAGAAACTTCTCCTATTATTGCTTTGAACCCTGTATATGCCTTTAAGATTGAAAGTGTTGGAAAAAATCTCCGAGAGGTTGAATACAAGGTAATAGATGCCGACGAAAACGGAGTTGGAGAGCTTTGTGTAAAGGGTCCTATGATTATGAAGGGCTATTACAATATGCCGGAAGAAACAGCTGCAACCTTTACAGCAGACGGCTGGTTCAAAACTGGTGACCTTGGCTGGATAGACAAAGACGGATACGTAATGCTCAGCGGTCGTGCAAAGAATATGATTGTAACTGCCGGCGGTAAAAACGTTTATCCGGAAGAAATTGAAAATGCCTTCCAGCTTTATGATGAGCTTGAGCAGATTACAGTTCAGGGTTATATTCCGGATGGTCAGGATGCCGGTGAAGAAATTGAAGCACTTGTGTATCCGGCTGATGGTCTTTTGAGCAGACTTGGTGCCGACAGAAAAAATCCTTCTGATATGGAAAAGGTAAAGGCCGAAGTTGAAAAGATTGTAGAAACTGTAAACAAGAACCTTCTCACATATCAGAGAATTACAAAGGTTACTCTTTTGGATGAGCCGCTCGAAATGACGACTACTAAAAAAGTAAAGAGAATCTATAAGAAATAGTTTCCCGTGGTATTACCAGGTATAGCGTAATGCTATACCGCCGCAAAAGCCAACCTGTGGATTGTCGGGGAAGGTTCCCAAAAAACCAAACTGAACCGGAACCGACAGATGATCAAAGAAAATAAAATCAAAACCAAAGCCTGCACTTGCTACTGCATTATTGTGCATTGTATCTGTTCTCTTTTCACCAAACGGATCTCCGTATTCCCAGGTTCGTTCCATTTTTCCTGCATAGCCTACAAGACCGTATGCAAACAGTCGTGAACAGATTTTGTCTTTCCAGTTGTTTTCGTACAAGGTGAAGTCTGTTTCTACAGTAATATTAATATTATAAGGGTCTGAATAAGTCTTGTTATTGTAAAAGGCAAAAACTCCTGCTTTTGTACTGAATAAACTTGAAAAGCGATGTTCATACTGAAGTCCTCCAACCGGCTGATCGGCACCAATAATAAACATACCAATGGCATTTTTGTTTTCGAGTCCGTTTGCAAAGACAGAGCCTGCAAGTAAAAAGAGAGTTGTAAGAGCAATAATTAATTTTTTCATAATCAACCTCCATTAAATAAAACAAATATTTAATTGGCCGGTTACTTCCGGGAGGCTGATCCTGTACTTTTGTGCAAGGGCTGGTCCGCACGAATTTGAACCGACTCCTGCCATCTGATAGTCAATACAAAGAACTGTATAACCTGATTTTTCAAGCTCATAGTTGTGACGTTTTGACCACAGCTCTTCCTGTGTATATTCCGAAACATTAAAGCTTATGTATTTTTGATTTTTAGTTTTTGGATTCGTTCCGGTACACAAAATATCAAACTGTTTGCCTTTTACTCGAACATAACGGCAGCCGTAATGAGAAGAATTTTCCTGAGGTTTTATATACGGCTCATACTGTTCACTGACTTTTGAAGTAAACGTTCCTGCGTAAGTTGCCTGATGCTTGTCTATGTAGCTTTCGGTTGGGCCGTAACCGTAATATTCAACCTTGTTAAAGGATTTGTCTAAGAACAGGCGGAGGCCTATTCGCGGCAACATGAATATGCGGCGGGTGGCGGTGAAAGAGAATTCTACGGAAAGACCGTGATCCCTGAGCCTGTCGAAGGGCAGGGACCCCAAATAATAAGTTACTGTGCCATACATAAACGGCTGGTGTACGCTCCAGACAAAGCCCTGGTCTACAATTATGCGTACAGTTTTTCCGTCTGATGATTTTTCCAGCCGGGAACCGTAAACTTTAGTTTCAAAATCGTGCAGGTGGGCGCCAAACCATTCACCGCGCATTGGGTCGTTGTCTGTAGGGGCGCGCATGAAGTTAAAGCTGAGCGGCTTTTTAAGGACTTCTTTTCCGCCGACTTTGATAGAGTCGAACATGCCTGTGCGGCGGTTGAAGTTATATTCTGTTATACCGAGCTTTACGTTGTAGCAAAGACCGTTACCGTTTTTAATGTCGTTCTTTTTTTCTGCAGCGCGCACAAATGAAATAAGTTTTTCTATTTCGGCGCGTGCATTTTCCTGAATGCCTTTTTCGTTTCGTTTGCCAGGAAGCCATTTTTGAAGAATAACTTTACCGTTGTCTGCGTTGGCAGGAGCACCAAGCTGAACCTGATCAAAACAAACTTCAAAGCCTTTTTTGCACCAGAGGGTGTCTGTTTTAGAAGTAAATATAAAGCGGATGTAAGCGTCTTTACCTGTGCATTCAGGAAGGCCTGCAATTTCTACGCTGGTTTTCTTAAGTGGCGGCAGGGCAGGTAGTATGAGCTTTGCCTGCTTGATAACCTTACCGTCAATTGTAAGCTCGTAGCGGCAGTCAAAGGCCTGTGAGGCATCTGTAAAGGCAAGGAGATTCCAGAAGAGGAATGTCTGCCTAGCACATGCAACCCTTACCGGCCTGTACACCTGCTTTGCCTCCAGCAATCCTGTATGAGGTCGTCTGTCGGGGTAAGTTAATCCGTCACAGCAGAAGTTGCCGTCGTTGTGTTTTTCGCCCCAGTCGCCGCCGTAGCCGTATTTGATTGAGCCGTCTTTTGCTTTGCCCATTACTATGCTGTGGTCGCACCATTCCCATATAAAGCCGCCGCAAAAGCGTGGTGAACTGTGGAATACTTTATGATAATCTTCAAGGTCGCCCGGTCCGTTTCCCATGGCGTGGCAGTATTCGCAAAGTATGAATGGTCGTTTTTCTTTTTTGTTTTCAGGGAATTTGCTCCAGTCTTCAGGCGAAGGATACATGCGCGACACAACATCATAAGGTGCGTCAGTGGTGTCTCCCTGATTGTGTACGCTTTCGTAATGCAATAGCCTTGTATTGTCAAAGGATTTTATCCACTCGGCAGCTTTTGTAAGGTTGTGTCCGTTACCGCTTTCGTTTCCCATAGACCACATGATTACACATGGCCTGTTGATGTCTCGTGCAAGACAGATTTTTTCGCGGTCGAGTATGCCCTTATAAAACATTTTGTTGCTTGCTACAAGTGCAATACCCGAATAATCAGACCAGTCCCAGTGAGCTGTGTTATTTACACTTACACTTCCGTGCATTTCAAGATCTGCTTCGTCAATAACGTAAAAGCCGTATTTGTCGCATAGCTTGTAAAAAATCGGGGCATTAGGGTAGTGTGAAGTTCGGATTGCATTTATGTTATGCATTTTCATAAGCTGCAGGTCTTTTTCCAGCTGCGCAACACTTGCAGCGTAGCCTGTGTCAGGGTAGCTGTCGTGTCTGTTTGTTCCGCGGAATTTGATTGCCTTTCCGTTTATTTTGAGCACGCCTTTATCTACAGTGATGCTGCGGAAACCAACTTCTTCGCCGATAACTTCGTCTGCTGTCTGAATCGTAAGCTTATATAAAACAGGAGTTTCTGCAGACCACAACGCCGGAGATGCAACTTTTATTTTAAGCGCCTGTCCTTTTTTTGCGGGGCCTGTAAAAAGCAGTTTGCCTGCCGGGTCTGTAAGTTCAACTTGAGCGTCGCAACCATAAACTGTAACAACTGTGGCCCCTGAGGCTCTCGAAGGGCCCTCCAAAAGCGTCTTCACCCTATAATCACTTATCCTCTTCTTAGGTCTGCTGAGCACATAAACATCTCTGAAAATCCCCGAAAGCCTTATTTTATCCTGGTCTTCAAAATAAGTTCCAAAGCACCATTTAAGAACTGCAACAGTAATTATATTTGAACCTTCATGGAGCAAAGGAGTTATATCAAATTCAGAGGTGTGATGACTTACTTCAGAAAATCCGCAGAATCTTCCGTTTACATATAGATAAATACAGCTGTCTGCACCTTCAAAGCAAAGGAGTCTTTGTAAACCATCAGCTTTGTAATTATAAGTTTTATAGTAAACACCGACAGGATTTTCATCCGGTACAAACGGAGGGTTATACGGAATAGGGTAATCTACGTTTGTGTATTGAGGTTTGTCGTAGCCGTGCAGCTGCCAGTTAGAAGGAACCGGAATCTTTTTACCGCCATCCAAAACTTTTTGTGCAGCTTTAATTTCTGCAAAATCATCAGGAAGGTCAATGAGGCTTTCGTAATAAGAAAAGCCCCAGCGACCATTTAAAAGTTCAAAGCGTTTAGACTTTCCGCGAACCTGGAACGGGTCCTGCCCCTTTGCAAAGGGAATAAAATAACAATGATCCGGCAATGTATTTACATGAAATACATTCGGATTTTCATGAAAAAGCATGTGGCTTTTAGAAGAGTCTGGTTTTGAGATTTGTCGAATATTCATAAACTAAACTTTAAACAGATCTACCTGTTCACCAATCTTAGAGATAGAGCCCTTAACATTAGAAGAAATTTCTTCAAGAGTTGTACCTGTTTCGTTAATCTTACGAGCACCAACTTCCATTTCTTCCATGCTTGTATTCATAAGCTTAGTAGTTTCGTACAGATGTTCCATTTCTTCTACAATCTGAGAGTTTCGTGCCTGCATATCGTGAGAAGAATTGCGAACCTCATTAGTTGAATTATTAAGATTTGTGAGGGCTTCCATAATCTGTTTAGAACCTTCATCCTGTTCTTCCATTGCAGAATGAATATGGTAAACAAGCTCATCAGTATTCTTAAGTTGCGAAGAAACCTGAGAGAACGCATCACTGGCATCTGTAGAAGAAGCAGCAACAGTAAGAATAGAATTCTGGATGTTTGTAAGCTGTTCACCAATCTTGTTAGACTGTTCAGAAGAGGTTTCACTAAGCTTACGGATTTCATCTGCAACGACAGCAAAGCCTTTTCCTGCTTCTCCGGCGTGTGCAGCTTCGATTGCGGCGTTCATGGCAAGAAGGTTTGTCTGCTCTGCAATTGCAGAAATGGCAGCATTTGCTTCCTGAAGCATTTCGGACTGAGATTCAATCTGCTTAATCTGTTCGTTTACATTATTCTGCTTAGTAAATCCGTTTTCGGCATCGCGCTGAAGTGTCTTAAACGAATCAGACATCATTTCTATAGAATGCTTTACAGAATTGATGTTTCCAATCATTTCTTCTACGGCAGCAGAAGCCTGTGTTACTGTAGATGACTGTTCTTCAATCAAATTATCAAGACTTGTAATTGAGTTTGAAATATCTTTGATGGAACCGCTTGTTGCACCTACAGTTTGTGTCTGATTATTTATCTGACTGTGAATGCTTTCAATTGTTGCAATAATCTGTGTGATTGAACTTGCAGTATCCTGTGTACTGTCTGTAAGATTGTCGCCCGAATTTCCAAGCTCAAGCTTTGAGTCCTTAAGGGTTTTTACAATCTGCTGAAGCTTATCCATAAAGGCATCAAAGTTGATTACAAGAGTACCAATTTCGTCGCGGATATAAAGGGCACAACGCTTACTTAAATCGGCATCGCCGCTTGCAAGCTCTCCAAGGAAGTCTGAAACGTGCTTGATTCGCTTCATGATCCAGTGAACAAAGAAGAAGCCTGCTACTGCAAGAATGACAATCATTACAATTGCAATAGGAATTACGTTTATTACGGTAATACGTCTTACTTCTTCAATAACATCCATTGATTTTGCAACGAATGCCATACCTGTAATTTCACCATTCTGTGAAACAAGAGGTGTGTAGTCAGAGTAATATTCCGTTCCATTTATAGTATCAAGACCTTCAAAAGAGATTCCCTGTTTAAGAACCTGAGCTATAACATCCTGATTATCAAGTTTTGTATAGAGCATGTCATCGCCAAAAGTTGTTGCTACACGAACATCACCCTTGAAAACAGTACATTCAACACCATAGTTTTCTTTTACTACATTTATATAAGATTCTTCAACATTATCGCCAAGCTCGTAGGCTGTTACAATTACACCTATAACATTCGGGCCGTTTCTAACAGGAAC
>Ga0310690_10010377_pt1 | contig 11592 bp, 9 predicted proteins | sample AusTroGonzalo_MG_2_FD_207661 | JGI IMG/M metagenome (GOLD analysis project Ga0310690, IMG submission 207661) | Bovine rumen microbial communities from tropical cattle in Woodstock, Queensland, Australia - Gonzalo_04 (v2) (version 2) | ecosystem: Host-associated > Mammals > Digestive system >...
TTTAAACCAAACTTGAACGTATTTGTTAATTCGGCCGGATCGGTCACGGCTTCGCATTCCTGTTCCCACCACATACCCGAAAGGAAACAACCAATGGTCGTTTCCCCGGGAACGTAAATTTGCGTCATCGGCCGTTTATCGGCCTTTATTGGCGCAATAACGGGCATTAAGTCTATAAGGTTGTATTCCTTATCCAATCCCGCCAATACGGCCGTATAACGGTCTAAAATGGACGGATTGACTTCTACCGTTTGCGCATCAGCGTCAAACGTGCAATCGGTCTTATAGAATTGCCCTTGCCAATAGGATGACCAAGTTTGCCCGGCGTTGTAGGAAATGAATATTTCAATGCGAAATTTGGTATCAAACGCGCAATTGGTTATGTAGGCATAATCTTCGCGTTCAAACGTCAAGTTCCCGGCCAATTTCGCCCGGAAGAATTCTTGCGCCGATTCCTTGTTGAACTCCTTTGCCAAATCGGCCCCGTAGATGGGATATACCCTTCGGGTCGTTTCGTTCGCCGTAAGTTCAAATTTGTAAATCGGGTTCATCAGTTCTTTATTTTGCGGGTTAAGTTCAGTTACAAATGTAATAAAAAGTCTCCTAACTAATCAACTTTCTCGTAAGATTTTTGTAGGAAATTATCGTATTGCCCTTAGCATCGACATAGACGCGAGTCTCATTCTGCTTCTTAATGGCTTCTACGTCCTTCTCAAGCCGAGATACGTCTGTAGCCTGAGCAGTAGCCATTGCGAAGTTTCCGAGCTGATTGTAGGCTCCTAAATACTTAGAAGCAAAGGTACCGTCGTTGAAAGACTTAATCACGTCCGGGATAACATCACGATACCTACGAGAATTCCTCTTGTTGATGACTGCGAAGAACTCGCCCCCTTCTGCTCTACGACGAGTCCCATCAGGTTTAGTACCAAGGTCTACATCGTGGCCAGACTGATGCGAACCGCCCTGAAGAAGTTCCACTGTACCTTCTCCATAAGACTCTTTAGCAATCTGAGCAGCTTTTGCTTTAGAGAACACAAACGAGCTCCACATAGTAGTAATGCCTGCTAAAGCCAAAGCTACGCCCACCACTGGTATACCTGAAAGAGCAGACCAGATATTAGCCGAAGCAGTAACCAGAGAACTAATCTGAGTCAGAGTATCAATGTTCGCCTGAGCCTGCTGAGCTTTCTTCTTCTCTGCTAAAGCTTCTGCTTCCTTTTTCTTACTAAGCTCAAGTTCCTTTCGAGCAGTAACTACCATGTTAGCATATCCTGCATTTCTAGCTTCAAGTTCAAGTTCAAGGAACCTCTGAGCGGCATCAGACTCTTTTTGAGCGCTGGCTAAAGCCTCTTCTGCTGCCTCTAGCCTTGCCTGAGTAATCTCCTTTAAACCGCTGAGGAACTGGTCTGTAATAGTTTTCAAAGCTTCTGCAGCATCAGAATCGAATCCGAAGAGCTCCCAAACGCTGTTGACCTTTTTTCCTCTCTTTAACTCTCTGTCGATAGCTTTAATCTGGTTCTCGAGAGTCTTAATAGCCTGCTGAGTCATGGCCTTTTGCTCACCGGTCTGAAGAGCAAGAAGTGCCTTCTGGGCTTCGAGTTCGAGTTTAAGTCGTTCCTTCTGCTGCTTAAGCTGCATCCTGTAAATCTGATTCTCGGAATGTTCCCTGAGGTTAAAAACGCTCATCTCGTACTCCTGGTCAGATTCAAGTTTAGCTGCATTGATTTCGTTCTGAGAGTTGATAGCCTCCTGTTTGGCCATCATATCGTATTTGGCATTGATGGCTGCTTCATCCTGGCGAAGGTCAGAAGCAAGAGCCTTGTTAGCTGTGAGTTCTGCCTGACGTTGGTTCTCAATAGCCTGGAGGCGAAGATTCATCGCCTCTGTGGTGTTCGCAGAGACAAGGCCAAGCTGATTATCTAGTGCTTGTGCTTCCTTGTCGAGTTGGTCGAGCCTGAGCTGATTTTCGAGGTCGAATTTATCCTTCTGATACCTAGTCCAAATAGCAGCAAGTTCCTGAGTGAGTGCCTCTGTCTCAGTAACAGTCAGAGTCCGGTCGGTGGCAAGCTTATCCTCAAGGTCCTGTTTCTCCCTTTCGTATTCGAGCTTAAGAACAGTCCTCTGTTTCTCTGCAGTCTCCTGATGAGAAGCGAGGCGCATATCCTCAAGCTCCCTGACAGCATCAATATTTGCTCTGTGCTCTTCATTAGCAATGTCTTCAAGATTTCGGACTAACTGACGCTGAAGATCCTCGATCTGCTGGTTGATTGCTTTTCTAGCTTTCACTGTAAGATTGCTCTCGGTCTGGAGCCGCACTTTCAAATCGGTAATCTGCCGTGCGATATTAGCCTTCTGAAGAGTCCTTTCCTTGTTGAAGCGGTTGTTGAGGAGGGAAATCTGGACGTCCTCAGCATTACGAAGAGCCCCGCGCTCGAGTGCAGCCACTTCCAAAGCCTCCTGGCGATGCTGTTCTCTCAGAGCTTTAGCGTCTGCTTCGAGTTGCTTCTGGTCATATACTAACTCAGTAGCAATCTCGACCTTCTTGCCCAGGTTGTTGATTTTGTCCTGGATAATATCGATGACCTTGCTGGCCTTGAACTTACGAGCAGGTCCTTCTGCGTCAAACTGAATCTCGACCCTTCGATTGCTCTTAACAGACTGAGCTTTGAGAAGCTCCTTACGGAGGCGTTCTAACTCTGTTCTGTTGGCTTCGACGTCTTTAATCTCCCGAGCGTAGAACCTTCTGGAAGCTGCATTATTACGCTCCTTCTCTGCCTGAATCTGATTTTCCAGCTTCTGAGTCTCGGCATAACTTGCTTTCCTGGTCTTTGCAATAGTAAGTTCTTGCTCTAAGGCTTTTTGGTTCTCCTTATAAATACGGGTGCTCTCCTCATTGTACGCCTGCATATACTCAAGAGCAGCTGCCGTCTGCTGATTAAGAAGTTTCTGCTGCTTAACTGCTCTTGCTCCTGCGCTTACCCAGGCAACCAATCCTACTACGAGCGCTGCCACTGCCGCGGCCAGGAGGACATAAGGATTTGCCTTAGCAACAATATTCAAAGCAATCTGAGCGGCTTTGGCTGCAATAGTGCTCTTGGTCTGAAGGTTCTGGGCAGCTGTAGCTGCCTTAGTCTGGATTGTCCTGATACCGAGAAGGATGTTACCAGACTTAAAGATACCGTTGTAGACCTGGGACACACCGTTTGCAATGGCCATGACCGAGTTAAGCTGGACCAGTGCCTCAGCCGCTCCGGTTGCGCTTCCCCCGAAGAGATTCATAGTTCCAGTCAGGGCCGAAAGGCCGCCAGTACCTGTAGAGAGTACGCCGATGGCATCATTGAGGTAGCCGGTTTGCTGACCGAGAGCGTTCGTCTCAAGTTTGACGATTTGGTATTGTCTCTTAAGGTCCTTGAGGTCCTTAGCAAGTTTCTGAGAGTTGGTGGAAAGTTCGACCCATCTTTCATTTCCTCTTTGGCCTTCACTCTCAAGCTGCTTCATTTCAATTCGCATCTGAGTCAAGGCCTGAATACCATTACGAATATCAGACGCCAGATTTGCGGTCGCAATACCATAGTCACCTACGCTGAGCGTATGCTTGCCCGTGACTTCCTGGAGCCTCTTCATCTCTGCATAGAGTTTGGCCGTCTCCCTCTCGAGCTCAATGGCTTCTTGACTAGTGGCTCGCTCCTCGGCAGACATAGCATTAAGTCGGGTCTTATTGATGGAGTACTGAGCAGACAAAGCGTCATAAGACCCAGCTTCGGCTTTGGCTAATTTCACTTGCAATTTAGTAAGGTTGTTCTGTTCCCGGAGAGCCTTGTTCACTTCTGCAAGTTCTTTCGCCTCAACCGTAGAAGATTGGGCAAGCTCAATGCGTTTCTTAGCCAGCTTCTCTGTGAGGGATGTGAGGTTTTTGATAGTCTCCTGGCCTGAGGTAGTAGCTCCAGAAAGGGTCGATAGAGCGGCTTTGATATTCTGGGCTTCCGCCTTAATGCCCTTCATCAAGGTCTCATACTGGTTGTAGAGTTCCTTGAGTTGGTTCTGGAGGTCTACAATACTGTTATCCGGCTGAAAAAGGTCCGAATATTTGATGGGAGCATTAGGGTCCATATTTTTAATTATTTGGCTCTATTTTGAACGTTTGTGTGTTTCCTTATGGTTTGATTAGTGAACGCGTTTACGTGCAAAATAGAGGGGTTTTAGGCATCTTATTTCTTAGGTCTTTTCTTCTTCAAATCCTTGGCTTGTTCGCGAAGGTAGAAAAGTGCATTGTAGTACTCCAGCGTTGTAAATCTCTTAGCGTCGGAGTGGGTATGCTGCGAGATGGCAAGACACGCATTTTCAAATTGCTTGTCTTGCTGAATCTCTGTACTTTCAGGGCCTGAGAAGTTATGAGGGTCAGAGAATAGGACGAGTTCGTCAGTTATGCGCTCCAATTCCTCTTCTTCTGCCTCAGTGAAGTCCTCTCCTTTCTCGAGTTGGTCAAGCAAAAGAATAGTCCTTCTCTTGAGCTTGTCATAGTACTCTTTTACCTCGGCTCCGTCGAAGAGCTGGGGAAAGTAGGTCTGTAGTTCAAGGTCTAGTTTTTTTTTACTTTCGTTAAGGACCTGGTCAATCTCTGCTACAGTCACGTCAGAAATCTTGGCCAGAACAGCCTTGAGAGCCTCATCAGATAGGTCGTTACAGTCTTGCCCGTCGAGATTCTGGATAAGAGCAGCAAAGGCCATGTGTTTAGGAGAAATCTCTGACTGGACCATGAAGATGTTCTGACGCAAGTTCAGAAGCTCTTTTTCTGCAAGGTCAGGCTTATTGGTTCTGATATACCGGATGACACGTTCCATGTGAGCATCAAAATCCGTAATATCAGAACCAATGTGAGCATCAATCAGCATTAGTTTGCTGAACTTGTGGTGTCTTACTATAGGAAGGTCCTCGATGGAATCAAAGACCTTCAGCTTGTGTTTACCTATTTTGAGCTCCTTCATAAGATGAACTTGCTTAAGGGCACAGAACAGAACGGGACGAGCAAAAGATGCCAATCCCGGCTGAGTAAGGCCACGAAAATGCAAATAATTACACTCATCCACCAGCACGTGCAAAAAGTGCAGGAGAACATCTTGTTGAAGAAACTGGTCTCTTTGTGGAAAATCTTCTCAAACCAAGCATCAGCATGGACTTGGAGATACTCCCAGACATTCCACTTGTACAGAAGCGTCCAGAAGAATGCAACCACAAGGGCTACAATGATTACTATTACTAAGAAGTTTGGCATGGCTCTTCATATATGAGTTCGCCCTCAAGCCTAAATCCGGCATAAGGGTGCATTAAAAACTGGTTGTCTACCTCATCGAGGCTGAATTCTCTATAGATGTTCTCAGCAAGGTGATAAATCTTTTCTACGTGAATGGCCCCATTAGGAATGAGAATCTCGCCGCTGAGTGCCTTCATCACCTGGTCCTCAAGAGCAAAGACGTTTCTGTTGCTGCTAGAATTATAAACCTTTCGGAGGTCAAACCAGAAGATGAGAGCAAATGGGTCTTTATAGACGCCGGAAACTCTGGACACCGGAACAAACTTCTGCGGATCCAGCATCCAGAAGAAAGAGAAGTTCCCGATTAGGGCGTCCGGGGAAAGTTCTAGATATTCGTTTGGCCGACTAGTGTCTCCAGAATAAATGGCTGGAAGGTAAAGGTTCCTCCCGTTAGTTTTCTTGACTATCCTTTCGGCCCTGCCAAAAGCGAAGTCTAGCCAAGAGAGACTCGATTTAAGTCCCTCTTGGATTTTGGCAATGACGGCGTCGGCCAAGGTCGGGTCTGTTATGGTGGGAACAACTATCATGAGAACAATTCCTTGTTGATTTCGGTCATGACGGCAGGATAAAGATATTTCTGGGCAAGTTCAGTCTTGTTCTGGGGAATCAAACCGAAGATTTTCTCACCATATTTCTCTATCAGCATGTCCGTTTTGTAGTCTGTGGCAGTAATATAAAAGTCGACAGGCCCAACCACCACCTCAAAGGATTTGTGGAAGGCTCCTGTGTCTCGCAAAGTAACTCGGTCTGTGGGTTGGCCCTTCTCATTCTTTACTTTTATTGTGTAAGGAGAATAAGGAGCGTAGGTGTCAATTGAAATACCGAGACTGTTGACACCATATTCGTAGAGCTGCTCAACGTTCAGTTCTACAATCTTGTCTGTGTTCTCCTGAACTGCCTTGCGAACGTAAGTCCCATCCGCCATACTCCTCTCCACTGTTTCTACAGCAGAGAGGAGGGCAGATATGGCATCCAATCCAGGCATTAGGCAGTGCGGTATTTTACGCCTCCATTTTGGCATTTCAGACAAATACGATCGAGTCCCTTAGTCTCAATGGTAAGGGCATCATAAGCCTTTTTGAGGTCATAGCCCAAACCCTGAGGACGAGAACTCTGGGAGTTACCATCCAATTCGTAAAGGATGTCCATGCGTGAGACGTTGGACTGGTTCCTATTCACTCTCACACTAGGGTTCATGGCCATCATACGAAGGGTGTCTACAGCGACCTGTCTCTGAACTACATTAGCGAAGATGTGCTTCTGCTCGATAATGAAGTCCGTGAGGTCACACCCTATAGAGAATTCGCAGTTAATACCGTAGTTCATCGTATGGGTGTACATGGTCTGCTCAATGTCCCACATCTGAGGGTTCTCAGAGAAACCTTCGGGGATATTGGCACAGAAGGGAGAAGCCTGAAGGTACTTAGTCATTTCTCTCCAAATTTCTACGCTGCCGATGTTGCAGGTGCCACAAGGCTCTCGGCTCCAATCCTTCGATACGTTCAAAGCCTCCATGCCGAATGGAAGCTCATCCTGGTCGTAGCACAGGAACCAAGCGCCGCCTGCATCATGTCCGTTACTGATATAAGGGAGGAAGAGGTCATCCATGTTGAACCACTGGAAACCGCCTGTCATATTGGTGAAATCCAATTCGAAGGTCTTCATAGGAGCCTTCTGAGACGAGTGGAACAAGTAGAACTTGACTTTACCCGTTGCTCCAATCATCTGCAGGCCAATCTTATGGATTTTCATGGTCACGCCGAGAGAGCGCACAGGCACGAGTTCGATGCCAACCAGTTTATGGGAAGCCCTGATAGTAGCCTGAAGCCTGGCAGCCCCATCGAAGAAGGTCTTGCGGTCGAACAGGTCTCTCGTTTCTCGAGTGAGCTGTTTCGTCTGCAAAAAAGTCTGAATGGTCTTACCGATGCCTGCTCGGGTAAGACGCTCGAGATAGTCAGAAAGGGGATTGTAGACTTCCCAAGTGTCAGCAGTCTCTCTCGAAGGTTCAATGTTGACACTCGGAGCCAAAGCCAAGTAGACTTTTCCTTGATGTCTTACCTTTGCTCCTGTGTTGTATTCGGCATCCTTATCCCACTTAGGAAACTGGAGGTCAAAACTCTCAGGAATTGTATTCTCGATGTTGTCTAGAGTCATGAGAGGATGTGCAGCCTGGAAATATAAGCCACTCTCTGACTCGAGCAAGTCAGGATTGATAGCCTTTTCAGGGTCATAACTCTGCTCCCATCCTACAAGATGAAGCATAGCGTCCTGGATTTCTTTCAACCTTATCATTGTAACTAACTTTTTCCAAATATAAAAATTATTCTCTAATTACCCACAAAAAAGGCTGCGAAAAAATCCGCAGCCTCGTGAAAGTTTTTCAGCGGTTCGCTTAGACAACAGCCTGAGTGGGAACCGGAGTGTCGCTGTCGTTGGTGATGAATACCGGAGCAGCGAGCGGGTTCGGAGCGGTGCTGGAAGCAATCGCGGCCTTGATGATAGGGTTGGCGATGTGCTCCTCGTCGCTGTTGTAAGCAACCAGGAAAGCAACGTCAACGGAGAAGCCGAAGTGCTCCTTGCCATTACAGGTCATGTCAGCGGAAGCTGCACCGGCGATAGCGCTCTGGTCGCCAACGCTAGTGTAGTAGTGAGAACCGACGGTGAGGTCGATGTAAGGCAGGCGAACCTGGTCCCACTCGTGAACGCCATAGCGGGAGCGGAGGAGGGACTCACGGTCGACACGGGTGAGAACACCCACGTTGCCATCGCATACAGCGAAGAAGGTGCCGAACTTACCATCAGCGTTGTTCACGTTGTTGGTGAAGTGGACAATCTTGTCTTCGAACTCCATGCGCTTGTTCTGGTCGTTGTACAGAGCATGCTGGGCGAGCTTGCGAAGCATGGAATCAACGCCGGCGTTGCCGATAATGTGGATACGACCAGGATAGGCGTTGGCACGCATCATGGTGTTCACATCAGAGAGGATGCCGTCACGCATACCCCAAGGAACCTGCACGACGTTGCTGGACTGGGTGTAGTACAGCAGAGACTCGAAGACCTGGGTCTTCTTGGCGTCAAGGGCGGCAACAGCGGCCTGGTCAAGAGTGTTGGCCAGTGCGCGGGAAACCTTCTCGAGCTTACGGTTGAAGTCCTGCTCATAGCCGATTTCGTTGTTCAGGTACAGGGAAGGAACCATGGTGAAGCCAACCTGATAGGTGGCCCAAACGATGGTGTAGAGGGCGGAGGTGTTCTCGGCGTCGCCGATGACGCAGGTGCGAACATTGGAGACGACGACGTTGCCATCGTAGTCGATGACGGGGATCTGGACGGTGTTACCCATGGACTCGAAAGCACGGGCCTTCAGGTTTGCATCCAGGATGGAGTTCGGGGCGTTGGTCTGCTCGATAAAGAAGTCAAGAGCACCGTACTCCAGGGGGCGGAACATATTGCGGTCGAACTCGGGGTTCTTAACACGCCAGTTCTGCAGTCTGGTAGCGATAAGAGACATGGCTTACTATTTTTAAGTTGTTAATGTTCTAGGCTTACCCTTTGCCTTGTTTACCGGAGAGGCAGGTTGACAATGTTGTTGTCTTTCCACGCCTTGTCCATTGCTTCTTGGAATTCGTTCGAACCAATAGTCATACCCTGAGCAAGGAACTGCTTGGTGAGAAGCTCGTTGGCTTCCATCTGGTTCTTAGCCGAGGATACGTCTACGGTCTGGGCCTCTATTCCGGAGCCACCGCCGAGGGGCTTGGTACCGCCGCCAGGAACCTCGCGTTTGGCAGCCAAGACGTCTTTCAGTTCTCTCGCCAGGAGTTCACCAGCCGTGTACGGGTTAAGCTGGTTCTCGGGGTTGTTAAGAACTGCGCCATCCTGACCGCGGAAAACGAGGCGTTTGCCGCCGTTACCGTCGTCAATGTAGTCGGGGCTCATGCCCTTAATCTTAGCATACGCATTCTGCAGGAGAATGGTCTGAACCGAAACCGGGATCTCGGACTTGAACTGCATGCCCTGAGAGGCGACGGCCAGGTCATTGTCGACACGAATGCCGAAAATCTCCTTCTGGTGGTCTTCCTTTGCTTTGGTAAGCTGAGCCTGGAGTTCGTTGTACTGATTCTTGGTATTGGCCAGTTCTGCTTTGGTCTGGTCGAGCTGACGCTGGACTTCGGCGCCGGCGCCTTTTGCAAGTTCACCCTCAAGGCGGGTCTTTTCTGCCTGGAGGTTTTGAATCTGGGTCTGCAAAGCCGAGTTATCTCCCAACTTACTCTTCATGGCCTGAATGGCACGGGGAAGATAGTCGTAGGTCTTCTCGGGAGTTGCGCCCATGAGGCGTTCTTCGCCGGTGGCTTCCTTAATCAGCTGGTCAAAACGCTGATACGTTTCACTGGTCTTCTTGCCAATCTCACCAGCAACGTCGTTGTTGTTGATGGTAATAATGGCGTTAATTTGGTCGTCGGTTAAACCGGCAAGAGCTGCATTTGCAACTAAGATTTCTTTCGTAATCATATTCTACCTTTTGAATTGATACTTGTTGGGATTTTTGTGGCTGTTAGGCCGAAATGGTTTCCTCTGCAGTCACGGTCTGGAGCGAAGAGCCACCGAATACGAAGGTGTAGGTGCGGGTCGTAGAGACGTCTGCATAAGAAGCGGCGATGCAACGAGACACGCCATTAGTGGCTCGCTGGACAACGTCGAGGATAGTCTGAGCTTTGTAGCATTCTACAAGCTTCTTCTTCTGGTCGTCGGTGAAAGTACCGAGTGTGGATACCTCAATGTAGAGGGGATCCTGCTGGGCCATCTGTGCCATAATCGTTGTTGTTTTTAAGTGTTGTGTTTCGAATGTGCCTATGAAAGGTCGGGTTCATCGTCAGCAGGAGCGGCCGGAGCCTCATCCTTCTTCTTGTTACCCTTCTTTTCTTTCTTTTCTTTCTTTTCTTCGGCCATCTCAGCGAGAATCTCCTTGCGGATTTCCTCCTTCAATGCCTTCTTTTCAGCTTCGGCCTTAGCCTTAGCTTCTTTTGCCTTCTGAGCCTGGGTCTTGGCAAGCTCTTCAGCATGTGCCTTTGCCCACTCCTTCGGGTTGTGGAGGATGACCATGTCATAACCCTGCTGACGCAGAGTCGACATCATTCCGTTCTCGAAGTCGATAGCAGCGAACTTCTGAATGAAGGGATGGCTGAGGCGTTCGCCAGTGTGCTGGTCAAAGCTCTTGACTTCCATCTTCACGTGATAGGAGCGTTCCTCTCCTGCAGGGACCTTGTAGTTCTCGGAAGTAATCTCCAGGATGGGGAGGTCGATGTTGTCTTTTGTAATCATGTTAATTCTACTTTTTGAATTGTTTATAGTGGTTTACTAAGATTCTATTCTTCGTTCACGTTTTGAGGGGTTTTAGGCTCGGTTACGCTAGGGATTTTGGCCTTTTCCTCTCGAGCATATCTATTGAGTTCTTCTCTGATTCGGGCTATCTTCTTTTCGAAGGAAATAGCAGAACCAAACTCGATTACGTTAGTGTTCTCCCGCTCAAACCTACGAATGTAATCCGGGAAGTTCATCTTGATACGGAGATCTTCCTCGGGCATGATGTTTTTCTCGAAGAGAGTGATAGCTTCCTGACGTCCAATATGCCTGTAAGGCTCAAGCTCGTTGAGGATAAGCATCCTCTGAAGCTCAAGGGGATTGTCTCTGTACTCGGTCTCAATGATCTGCTTCTGGAGAGAGTCAAGCTCAGATTCACTGGCTCCAGAGTTCTTAGCCGTATTGTAGAGGGAACGAAGGTCTGCCGGGGACATGAGGTAAAAGTCAGTCCCGAGGCTAATGCTGGCCGAGATAAAGTCGTTACCATATCTGAGCCGGCAAATGGTCTCGTCCACGAACTTCTCCGCATGTTCCAGGCTTTCCTTAATTCCCTTCAACACCGTGGTCTTACTATCGTAAGAGGCAGACACCTGCTTCTCGTTAACTGCCTGGGAAGTGAGGACCGGGCTGTCAACACCGACGGTGCCGTCGATGATGGCATTTTTAAGTCTCTCTTCCTCGTCGACGTTGTACTGAAGACTGTGCCTGTCAACGGTAGTTATCTTGACCGGGTCGTGAAGGTCGGGCTGGCCTTCGCCGGGGATAGGTACCTCAACGAAGGAGCCTGCGCCAGAGATTCTCTTGCTCGAGCAAAGCGGGCAACGGACAAGGCCATTGGCGTCATATTTCCAGTGGTCATGCTTATCCTTGAGAAATCCTCCGTCGCAATAGTCTCCGGTCTCATCGTTATGGAAATCGCAGTCCAT
>Ga0310690_10010379_pt1 | contig 11591 bp, 8 predicted proteins | sample AusTroGonzalo_MG_2_FD_207661 | JGI IMG/M metagenome (GOLD analysis project Ga0310690, IMG submission 207661) | Bovine rumen microbial communities from tropical cattle in Woodstock, Queensland, Australia - Gonzalo_04 (v2) (version 2) | ecosystem: Host-associated > Mammals > Digestive system >...
ATGCACTTGATTAGCAAAAAGTCCGAGGACTTGCCGTTTGCAAAGAACGATCGCGAAGAAATTTGCCGTTACCTTTCGATGCCGCCCCGCAAGAACGTGCGCTTGATTGAGGGGCTTTTGAACTTCCTCGGTGCGATGAACTTGTTCTGCAAGGCGGATTTGAACTTGAGCAGCGTCAAGCGTCTCGTAGCTCCGTCGGAACATGGCGGTCATGTGGAGCTGACGGCGAAGAACATTACCGAAGCGGTTGCGTTGGAATACCATGTCGAAGTTTGCGAACTTTCGTCCAAGCGTCAGTCTGCTGCGATTTCGATGCCTCGCAAGGTGGCGATGTTCCTTTGCCGCGAGCTGACGACGGATTCGCTTCAAAATATCGGCGCGATGTTCTGTAGGGACTATGCCACTGTAATCGCCGCCATTAACTCCCTGAAAAAGCAGATGGAGAAGGATGCGTCGCTTGCAAGGCGCATTCAGGATATCCGTTATATGCTGGAAGCCTAGCATGATTGCTCTTTTGACGGGTGGCGCCGGCGTCGTAGGGAAGGCGCTGTGTCGGGAACTCATAGCACGCGGAGTGTGTGTCCGCGTCTTGACGCTTCCGGGCGATACTCTGGCAAAATCCTTGCCCGCAGAAGTCGATGTCCGTTACGGCGACGTGACCGATTTTGATTCGATAAAAAATGCGTTCGAGGGAGTCGATGTCGTCTATCATTTGGCGGCAATTCTTTTATCGACGAAACGGGGAGCCTTCGAGCATGTGAATACCGAAGGGACGCGGAATGTTCTGGAGGCTTGCAAGCAGGCTCTCGTGCACCGATTCCTTTATGTTTCGAGCATTTCCGTGACGTACCCGGTGCTCACGCCTTATGGCGAAAGCAAAAAGAAGGGGGAGGCGCTTGTGCATGCCTCCGGGCTCGACTGGACGATTGTGCGCCCGACGCTCGTGATTGGCGATGGCGGCGGTGTCGAGTTCAACATGTTCCGCGATTACGTGAAAAAATTCCCGTTTTATTTTATGCCGGGGGGAGGCAAATGCCTCAAGCGCCCTGTCCGTAGTGAAGATTTGGTGAAGGGGATTGCAGTTGCTGGGCTTGAAGCGAAAGCGGTGGGGAAGACGTATGCGCTTGCGGGTTCTACTGTTATGACGATGGCGGAAATGGCGAAGCATGTGTTAGCTGTCGCCGGAATGCGTCATCTGATGGTTCCGTTGCCGTGGTGGATTTCGAAGCGGTTGGCTGTCTTGAAGAATTGGATTGGCGGGGAGCGCGTTTCTGCCGAGCAAGCTTTGGCCGGATTCTTGTACGATGCCACCCCTTCCATCGAAGACGCCGAAAAAGACTTGGATTACCATCCCGGCTGCCCGTTTTTTTAGACGAAAGTACGGCTCTTCGAGCCTATAGACGATAGACGAAAGAAAAATAATGGTGCTTCGCACGGATCCTATAAAAATTCTATCGTCTAATACCTCCTAATCTCTAATTCCTAACCACTAACCACTGTCTAATTCCTACTAATCTATCGTCTATCGTCTCTCGTCTTTCGTCTAACCCCTGACCCCTGACACCTGACCCCTGAAACCTCATTCCTCATCCCCGTATAGTATAAAAGAAATTTCGTATCATATCAGTAATTTTTAACATATTCTTGATTTATTGGATTGAAATAATTTATATTGTAATGTATGAATAAGAAAAAACTACTTGCTCTTTTAGTTTCCTCCGCATTCCTCTTTGCGGCTTGCGGTGACGATGACAGCCCGTCATCTCCTAAGAATGAAAAAGAAATTTCGTCTTCTTCTGAAGATGATTGCGATTCTGACGAGTGCGATGAAAAATCCTCTTCTTCGAAGAAGAGCGGTTCCAAGTCATCCTCTTCTAAAGCTACTGATAAAAAGTCATCTGATTCAAAAGATACCAAGTCTTCGGATTCAAAGGATGCCAAGTCCTCTTCGGCTACAAGTTCTGATAAATCGTCTTCGAGTGTTGCTAAGGATGAAAAGTCTTCGTCTTCTGTCGCCAAGGCTGAATCTTCTTCTAGTGTTGTCGAGGCGAAGTCCTCTTCTTCGTTTGTCGCTCCGAGCGGTGAACATGTGGCCGATATTGAAGAATTGAAAAAGAATATGGAACTGGACTTGTTTGGCGATAAGGTTTATCTCTCGACTGGTAGCAAACAAGGCTTTTTCGCACTCCGCATTCCAGATGAACTCTGGGTTGTTACGTATGTCGATTTCGAAAATGGCGAAGTTGTATTTAAGGATGGTGCGGTTGGCATGGAATATGCCAATACCGATGCTGCAAAGAGAGTTAAGGAAAAAACGAAAGAAGGCATCACGATTTCATTTAAGGTCGATAAGGAAGGCGTGCTCAAGTATGCCGTCAATGGTTCGGCCTATAGTGACGTTGTAGAAGCCAAGGTCTCGCTCCAGTCTGGTAAAGTATCCAAGGCTGAAACGATTAAGGATAAAGTATATTCTTGCACGGATGGCGATACTACAAGGACGTTTACGTTCTTCGACAATTCCTACATCGTAGAAAATATTGCAAAAGAAAAAACTGTTAGTTGGATAGGTGGTCATTACGATATCCAGCGTAGCACGTTGTTGATGCGTCCGGCTTACTACGACAAGCCGATTTATACGATGTACAGCTATGTGGTCGGCGAAGACAATACGATTGCTCCGTCTAACGGAAAGTCGATGAATTGCAAGGTAACAGATAATGCTGTGGCCTACATAAAGAAGTCGGATATTGCAAACGAATGGCAGTTTACCGACCAAGATGTTGAATGGACGTTCAATATAAAGTCAAATGGTGAATTTGAACTTGAAGGCTACGAAAACAGAAAGAATGTAGAAGTCAAGACAGGACTTTGGGAAATTTATGGCAACCAGCTTATGATGCGTAATAAGGGCTGCTTGAATCCTGACAAGTGCTCGTCAAGCGTTCATGGTGCAGTTACGATAACGTCGGATGGTATGGAATTTAAGCATTCCGATCCTGACACGCCGAAGATTCCGCAGAAGTGGACTATGGCAGAATATGAATAGTAGAGACTAGGATCTAGAGATTAGAGGCTAGAGTTTAGATTCTAGAACATTAGTCATTGTCACCCCGGCTAATAGCCGGGGTCGCTTTTTTTTGGCGGGACTTTCAAATTCCTAACCACCAACCACTGTTTACTAGCCACTGTTTACTATATTTTCTTGCATAGAGGATTGAAATCATGAAACTTTATGTGGTTCAGATGAAAATTATGCCGGGGAATGTCTCGGCGAACGTGCAGACAATGAAGGCCGCTTTTGATCGTGCCAAAGCTGCCGATGTAGATTGTGTTGTTTTCCCGCGATATGCGTTGACTGGACCTTCCAATAAGGCTCTCCCTGTGGATTGGGCTGAAATCCGCAAGTACGCTGGGGCGATGCCGTTCTTTTTGAGTGGGGATGCTCTTGATGATACTCCGCTATTGGGAATTGCCCATGTGACGCACGGTAATGATTTTTACGCTGTTGGTCGCCGTGAAGAAGAAAATAAAGAATTTTCACGCATGGCGAAGGATAGTGCAATGCCTATTGTTTGCGTGAACGGCGTGGGAACGGACAATACCGGTAAGAATATTTATGCACTTGCTGGCGGAAGCCGCGTATTTGACTGTGATGGTCGCGTTGTTTTTGAAATGCCGCTGTTTAGCGAAGCGGAAGCGGTCGTTGAATTTACCGAGGGCGAGGTTCTAGTTCACTCGGAATTTACGAAGCCTTATAAAAATGAAATTGCCGAAATTCACGATGCGCTTGTTTTCATGATTCGCGAAAACTTGAAAATGTTCCACATCCAGCGCATGGTGATAGGGGCGAGTGGCGGTATTGACAGCGCTGTTTCTGCTGTACTTTATTCGAGAGCGATTGGACCTGAAAATGTTTACCTTGTCAACATGCCGACGCGTTTCAATTCTGATACGACAAAGAATGCGGCTCGTGACCTCGCGGAAAATTTGGGTACGCCGTACATGGTCGCCCCGATTTCTGATATCATCGAGTCTGTTTGCCATACGCTTGAAAATTGCTCTTTTGTTCGTGATGATACCGTGATGAAGGTCGCTGGAATCAATCACGAAAACTTGCAGGCGAGGACTCGTTCTGCATCGATTCTTTCGACTGTAGCTTCTGTACTCGGTGCGGGCGTGACTTGTAACGGCAACAAGAGTGAAGCGATGGTGGGCTATTGTACTTTGTACGGAGATACTTGTGGCGTGATGTGCGCTTTGGGCGACTTGTGGAAAACGCAGGTGTATGCTCTTGCTCGTTACATCAACCGCGACAAGGAAATTATTCCGTCGGCATCTATCAACATTCCTGCAAGTGCGGAACTCTCTGATGCGATGAACGTCGATGAAGGCAAGGGCGACCCGATCCTTTATCCGTACCACGATAAGTTGTTTGCAATGTGGGTTGAAAAGGGTGCAAGCCTTGAGCAAACGGAAAAGCTTTTGATGGATGGAACGCTTTGCGAAACGCTCGGTGTGGATTCGGCGTATTTCAAGTCGAAACTCCCTACGGTAGAAGTTGCCCTTGAAGATATGCGTCATTGGCATCGCCGATTCAAAGGACTTGCTTTGGCGAAACGTATCCAGTTCCCGCCAATCCTCTCTCTAAGCGGTCATGCTTTCGGCGGCGAATACCACGAAAGCCAAGTGTGATTGAGACCGCTCCTCTCCACCGCGTCATGGCGAACCTGATCCGCCATCTGTTCGGCTGTAGCTACGCCCCGATAGTATCCAGAACGTTTTTGTCTTGTCACCCCGGATTTATTCCGGGGTCAGTTTTTTTCATTTGCGGTGGTAATAACAGATCCCGGCACAAGGCCGGGATGACGAAATGCTGGAGTGAGTATAACAAAAAAGACCGCTTAAAAAGCGGTCTTTAAAATCTTTGTTCGTGAGGATTAGAATGCGTCTGCGGCGGATTCGCTTGCTTCTGCGACAGCTTCTGCAGACGGAGCAACCTCGGCTGCAGCGGCCTTTACTGCTTCTGCCGTAACATCGTTATTTGCGCCTTTTTCGACCATCTTGAGCTTATGTTCCTTGAAACGGTTCATAGCGATAGTCGTGGGCTTCTGTGTGAGCTGGATATAACCCTGCTTGGACTGATTGTTAATGAAGCGAGCTTCGTGAGCCATCATAACGACAGCACGGAAAACCGAGCCTTGGCATTCTTCACTAGCATAGATATCATCAAGATAAACTCTTTGAGACTCAGCCATTTGGGTACCTCGAAAAATTTTAGAAGAGGGAGAGGGATTCGAACCCTCGTTACCGTAAGGTAAACACGCTTTCCAAGCGTGCGCCTTCAACCACTCGGCCATCCCTCCATTAGGATGTGCGCCAATTATAACTAATTATTTATCGTTTGTCAAGCCCTGCGGGGCAAAATTTTCAAAAAAAATGAATTTTTTGAAAATTTTAGCCTTGAGCTGTGAGCAATGAGGTCGGCACTTTGTGCCTTTGAGTTTGATATTGGCGGCGAAGCTGCGATACTAACCGCTCATAGCCCAAAAAGAAGACCCCGCAACAAGTGCGGGGTGACATTTTTTTTCCTCTATCGTCTTTCGTCTATAGCCCGCCTTTCGCGGGCGTTCTTTCGTCTTTCGTCTAACACAGTTCATCCCACACGACTTGCATCAGGGGTTCCAGCGTCTTGGGCGTGAAATCGAACTTGATGTTGGCCGTGGCAAAGAGTTCTGGAATCGGACGGCTGCTGCCGAGGCTTTCGGCCTTGAACAAGTCGTCAATCGCTTTTTGCGGATCTTTCTTGAAGTTCGCCCAGACTTGCAATGCTCCGATCTGCGCGATGCCGTATTCGATGTAATAGAACGGGCATTCGAACAAATGAAGTTGCTTCTGCCATAGGTTCCTGCGAACGGCTTCGAGACCACTGTAATCGATTCCTGCATCGTAGCGGTCCATGATTTCGCTCCAGATGTCGCTGCGGTCTTCGGCGGTATGCTCCGGGAAGTTGTACAGACGATGCTGGAAACTGTCGATGCTTGCGACCCACGGGAATAGCCAAATCACGTCGGCGAGTTCGCCTTCGGTACTGCGGACAATCGCTTCGCGGTCATCACCGTAGAACGGCTTGAGATTCGACATGCCAATGAGTTCCATGCTCATGCTCGCCACTTCGGCAAACTCGGCCGGAACGTCGCGGTAAGCGAAAATCGGCTGGTTCGCAAGCGCAAACTGGTGGAACGAATGTCCCGATTCGTGCAACAGCGTGTAGATGTCGCGGTCCGTTTTGGCGGAGTTCATGAAGATGAAGGGGAGGCGGCTCTCGTCAAAACCGATTTGGTAACCGCCGGGGGCTTTCCCTAAACGGCTATCGGGGTCGATTAACTTTTTCGCCTGCATTTCACGCGCCCACTTGCCTGCCTGCGGGTGGATGCTCTCGAAAATGCTATCGACTTTTTCAATCAGCTCTTCTCCGCTCTGGTACGGCGTGAGAGGCGGCCTGCTGAGCGGATCTACATCCAAATCCCAAGGGCGCAATTTGTCCAAACCCATTTTTTTTGCACGACGCTTGTACATTTCCTTTTGTAGCGGAAGCACAAGCTTTTCGATGCTTTCGTGGAAATTTTCGCAGTCGGCGGGGGTGTAGTCAAAGCGGTGCTTGGCAAGGAATATGTAGTCGATAAAATCCTTGCAGTGCGCATTCTTCGCAATCTGCTTGCGAATGTTGAACAACTTATCGTAAGATTGGTCTAACGCTTCTTTGTCCTGGAGGCGGCGTTCCCACATGGCGCGCCAAGCGTGTTCTCGGAGGTCGCGGTCTGTTTTTTCCATGTACGCGGCGAGCTGCTGCATGGTCTTGACTTCTCCGTCGAATTTGACGCTCATGCCACCCGTGATTTTTTGATACGCTTGAATGGCCTTGTTCTCTTCGGTTTCAAGCGGAATGTTGTCCGGGGAGAACAAGTCTAGCGAAACCTGCACGCCTTTGAGCCATTCGCCAAATTCACCTTTGAGGTTGTCTTTGGACGGGTGGGCCATCAGCTTCTTGTTCAGCTTGTCGTCGTATTCAATCATCAACGGCTGGATATTTTCAACAAAATCCGAATACGCCTTGGCGGCTTTTTCGTCGCGGGTGTCACATGTCATTGCCACGTAACGTCTGCTGCTGACTTCGCCAAGGACAGATTCCAGTTCGCTCCAGTCCATTACCCATTTGCGGAGTTTATCTGTATTTACGGGAATGTCTCGCTGCAAGAGCGAACGGTACAATTTTGAAATTTCTTTTTCATCATCCGGATTCAAATTTTCCGGAACAAAGTTGCGTTTTGCCATGTCTTTACAGATTCAGAAGTTTACCCAGTTTGCCAATCCAGTCGTTTACAAGCAGCTTCAAGAGCTTGTCGCGGATGATATCTTCAAGTTTCTTGACATCTTCTTCCGTGACTTCTTTCGTGATGCTGAAATCTTGCGTAACAGACTGTCCGCCAGCTGTGAGGGATACATCGATAAATCCTGCAATTCCGTATTTTCTGACTTCGTTGATCTTGAATACGCGCATGTCGAGCGGGAAAGCGGCAATCAAGTGCATGTCGTTGTCGCCCGGAGCAAGTTTCAAAGAATCCTTGAGCGTCAGCGGGAGCGTGATGAGTGTATCGAACTTCAGTTCAATCTTTAAGTCGTTTATCCATAACGTATCTTGGGTCTTGTTATGGGCGTTCAATAAAACGTCAAAGTTGGCATGACCCAGTTCCGTCGTGATAACGCCTTGAGACAAGTTCTTCACCAGCTTGACAGCGTCCGGGTTCGGGATGAATCCCTTGAGCCCGTTTTGGACAAGATTCATAATCGCCGGGTCGATTTCTATGGAATCATAGGTGAGGTCCTTGTATTCCATTTTCGTTTGGATGATAATCTTTGCGGCTTGGAGCTTTTGCAAAAATGCACATCCGTTTAATGTCGCTCCCACAAACAGGAATAAGCTTGCGATTGCGATGGATAAAGTGAATCGTGAGAATTTTGTTTTCATTATATCTCCTTTGTCTTTCAAGCTTTATTATAAAAAAATTATATCATCCCGGTCTGCTCATTCTGAATTCCATGAGCGTTTGGACAAGCTTTTGGTCGTCAATCGGTTTTGCCAAATGTCCGTCCATGCCAGCCGCAAGTGCATTTCTCTTGTCTTCTTCGAATGCGTTTGCCGTCATTGCCACAATGGGGATACTTGATTTTCTGGGATCCGGCAGACTGCGTATCTCTCTTGTCGCTTCGTAGCCGTTCATGCGGGGCATTTGAACATCCATCAGAACAAGTTCGTATTCGTTGGGTGATGCGTCTTTGATTTTTTGGACAGCGACATCGCCATCATTTGCTGTATCGACCTGGACTCCTTTTTCGGTCAGGAGTTCTACGGCTATTTCCCGGTTCATTTCGTTGTCATCGACGAGCAGAACTTTCATGCCGTTGAGCGAAACAGTCGTGGAATTCTTTTGGCCTTGTTCGTTGCTGTTGAAATCGGTACACCACCTCATCGGGATAGAAACTGTAATTTTGGTTCCTTTATTTTGTTCCGATTCTATCGCAATGGAACCTTCCATGATGTCTGTCAGTTTTTTGACAATCGTCATGCCAAGGCCTGTCCCTTGGATTTGGCTTACGGTGGAAGTCCTTTCACGTGTAAATTCATCAAAAATGTGTTTTTGGAATTCGGGACTCATGCCGATTCCCGTATCTTCGACAGTCAATGCGTAGATGCTGTAGCTTTCGCGGTCGCAAGGGAATTCGTTGAAGGTGCATGTGATTGAGCCTTTCTCATCGGTGTATTTGATGGCGTTCCCGATGATGTTTGCAGCAATCTGGTTCACGCGGTCGCTGTCGGTATAGACAAACTTGTGCTCAACGTTCGCGACCGTGGCTACGAATGTGAGTCCCTTGGATTCCGCATGGCTACCGTAGGTCGTCGATAATGCCATGATGAATTTTTCAAGATCGCATTTGCGTTCACTGAGAATAATCTTCCCGGATTCGATGCGGGACATTTCGAGAACCTGATTCACAAGTGACAAGAGTTGATGACCGGCGATATCTATCTTGTCTAGATATTTCTTGACCATCTCGGGCTTGTCGATGTGTTTCTTTGCCATGGCTGTAAAGCCCGTCACTGCATTCATCGGCGTTCTGATGTCATGCGACATATTGAAAAGGAACGTCGTCTTGGCTTTGTTGGCGTTACGTGCTTCGGTCAATGCCTGCGAAAGTCTGCGATTCGCTTCAATTTCTTTCGATTTTTCTGTGGTGATGTTGCGGAAAAGGAGAATCCCTTTTTGGACAACATTCTTTTTGACTTCGACGGGAATATAGGCCATCGTAATGTATTGGGTTTCACCCATCGGGCTCGGTCCGCAGAACACGACGCTCGGAATTCTTTTGGGAATTTTGCGGCCCTTGATGATTTCATCAAAGATATAATTAAAGTCTTGCCCGTTTTGCTGGTCATCCAGATTCTTGACAAATCCGTTTTTCAATTCGTCAATTGAGCCTTGTTTGGGGAATGGAAGCGGCATGGAGGAAAAGTCTTGGAACGTTCCTTTTTCTGCATCGACGAGGACCATGGCTTTTGCGATTGCGTTTTCGGCCTTGGCGATGTAGCTTGCAATTTTGTTCTGTCTCGATTCGCTTCGCATCATCAGGAACTGGATAAATACGAGATAGATTATGTAACCGGCGAAGATGGCGATGAGCAGGAACTGCAATGTGCGGCCCGCTTTGATGCCCATAGAATAAAGGCTTTGGGCAGCCTCCGACGGAAAGACTGAATAAACGCTTAGTGGGACTGTGTGTAGCGGTGCGATGAAACCCTGGATGTTTTCGATGGAGCCGTTGAACTTGAAATCTGTGGGCGAAAGCGTCGTGTAGGCGTCAATGATTTTGTTCCTGTTCTCGGAGTCGAACATGGAGGTGTAGAGGAAACTTTTGAAATTGTCCCTGAACTGACCTTGGAGTGAGGTTTGTTTTATGTCTAGGGAATTTATGGGGATTACGTTTCGACCTTCCGTGTTCACGATTCCTGCGGATGCGCTTGCTCCATAGACCTTGTATTCAAGCATCCTTCTGATGGTGTTTTCGTCAAAAGAAGAACTCAATACACCGATAACCTCTCCATTGACAACGATTGGAGCGTAAAAGACGATGAAAGCCATTTCTTTTTTTGTCGGCATGATGACAAAAATTCCGCTGTTCCCTTTCATGCCGTCTGTAAAATACCACATGTTGCCGGAATAAATCTTTTCGCCGAACGAGGTTTGGGCATAGCCTGTCTTATCGGTGAACCGCAAATGGTCGAATTGTACCATCTTTTCAAGTTCTGCTAGATAGACTGCGTTGAGCTGACCGTCTTGAACGTCTCTTGAACTTAGTTTTGCGATTGCTTCGATGGACTTTAGCGAATTTGAAAAAATATCGTCAAGCTTGATGGTCATGGCATGGGTTATATCTTTGATATAGTCCTTGTTGCGTAGAATGACCGCGCTTTTATCTTCGTTTTGGAAAGCTGTAAAGGCCTCGATGACAAAATAAATGACAAGAATCAACGGAACGAATCTTATGATTGAAAACTTTAAACGTATGTTCTTATTATTTATCATTTGCAGCTCAGTTCGGTTTCCGACGGAAAAATCATTATTTTTTTCTTAACATAAATATAAACTTTTATTGGAACGAAAATTTTTTTTTCACGGAAAAGAGCTGTTTTGTGATGTAACGCATTTTTTAACGAAATTTTGGGGGATGGGGTATTCTTTTTTGGGAAAATAATGTAGTTTTTTGCTGAACAAATATTCCAACTTGGAATAATCAAATTAAAGGTGTTTAATGAATCGTTACGATCTTGTTTTGCTAGGGCTCATTTTGGAGCACGAACGCAGTGGGTACGATATTATCACGGAAATCCGCGACCGTGAACTCGACCGCTGGGCGAAGATTAGCACATCGACCGTTTATAATAGACTGATTACGCTCGAAAAAAACGAATGCATTGTCGGACATGCGGAACGCGATGGAAACCGCCCGGAACGCATGGTGTTCAATATTACAGACAAAGGTAAGGAAGTGCTCCGCAAGGAAGTGCTCAAGCATCTGACGGGGTTCAACGACGATCCGCGGACGCTTGGTTTTGCGTTCTTGTACGGTGCGGACAATAAAGAACTTATTCGTACTCTTGAAGTCCATGAAAGGCGTTTGGTGCAGGAAATCGAGAATCTGGAAAAGATGATTGCCGAGGAACCTCGCCCGACACTTTACCCTGATGGTCCGTTCCTCAACTGTATGAGCCGCGACCACATCCTCGTGGAACTCAAGTACGTGCGAGCCGCTATCGGCATTTTGCGTGACCCTGTCCGCAGCCAGAAACTCGGCGGATACTTCTACATCAATTTCGGCAACCGCGACTTCGAGAATTTTAATCAGAAGGAAGAGGAATGAGGTGTGAGGTCGGGGCTTAAAGCCCCTTTGAGGTCGCTACGCTTTGAGGCTTTAAGCGACGAATCTCGTTTTTCATCTTTAAGTTTTTTCTATAATTGAGCATGAAAATTTTTATG
>Ga0310690_10010380_pt1 | contig 11591 bp, 8 predicted proteins | sample AusTroGonzalo_MG_2_FD_207661 | JGI IMG/M metagenome (GOLD analysis project Ga0310690, IMG submission 207661) | Bovine rumen microbial communities from tropical cattle in Woodstock, Queensland, Australia - Gonzalo_04 (v2) (version 2) | ecosystem: Host-associated > Mammals > Digestive system >...
ACCGCCAGCCCGGTCTTGCCGGAAGCGGTCGGGCCGCAGATACAGATCAGGTTATTCATTTTCGTACTCCTATTGCCTGGTGCCTAAATGATCCTCTTGAATTGCTTTTCCATCTGCTTTTTGGTGATGACCGTGCAGATGGGGCGGCCGTGGGGGCAGTATTTCAGGTCGGGATTGGTCAGAACGCGTTCCGCGAGCTTGCGCAGCTCGGCGGGGTCAGTGACGTAGCCCGCCTTGATGGCGGCCTTGCAGGCGATCGTGTGCAGGGCCTCGTCGCGCAGGCGCTCGGGGCTGTCCAGTCTGCCGTTTCGCAGGTGCTCGGCGATCTCGGAGAGGGTGGCGGCCGCGTCGGATTCCCGAATATCCGAAGGGATCTGGCGCAGCAGCAGGTCGCCCTGGCCCAGGTCGTCCAGGTCATAGCCCAGGCTCAGCAGAAGCGCACGGTGTTCAAGCAAAATCGCGGCCTCCTCCTGATCAAAGGGGGCGTTCAAGGGCTGCAAAAGGGTCTGGCCGAGAATCTTGGTTCCCTGAGCCATGAGCTGCTCAAAGTTGATCCGCTCATGGGCGGCGTGCTTGTCGATCAAAATCAGCTCGTCTCCCTGCTCCACCAGAATGTAGGTGCGAAAGGCCTCGCCAATGTAGCGGAAGGCCGGGGCTTTCTCCATTCCCTCCAGAGGGAGGGAAGCCTCGGGGGAATTGAAAGCTGAAAGTTGAGCGGGAAAGGCTTCCCCGGTCCCGGCGTTGTCATCCCGAGCGGAGCGAAGCGGAGTCGAAGGCTCCGTTCCCCTGTCCCCGGTTCCCGATTGCCTGTTCCCGCTGCCGTCATTTTGCATTCTGCATTCTGCGTTATGCATCTCCGCCGCCCCGTCCCCGGGCAGCTCGACGGGGCTGTTCAGAGTCGCGGGATGCACCGCGTCGCGCAGGGCCTTGCCGGCAGGGGGAACGGGATTCTTTTGCAGGGATTTGGACATCTGCTCGTATTCCCAGCGCGTGAGCGTGTGCACCTGCGGCTTTGCGGCCTTGCGGTATTCCTCTGCGGTCATGGCCTTGAAAAAGCGGTTGTCGGGCGAAGCGGGAGCGGCTTGCTGACGGTCGCTGGCCGCCCCTGCGGGCGTTGCACTCTGAACACTGAACTCGGAACCATCCCTGATCCTTGCTCCCTGCTCCCTGATCTCTGCTTCTGCATTCTGCATTTGAAACGGCAGCTGTCCGGGGGCGCGATTCAGCGCGCCGAGGACGCCGTAATGCACGCAGTCGAAGATCTCGCGCTCGTTCAGGAACTTGACCTCGGTTTTGGCCGGGTGGACGTTGACGTCCACGGCGGTCAGGGGCATCGTGATAAACAGCACGCAGGAGGGGAAGCGCCCGACCATGAGCTGGTTGCGGTAGGCCTCCTCCAGGGCTGCGGTGATGGTCTTGGAGCGGATATAGCGGCGGTTGACGAAGAAAATCTGGTTGGCACGGGTACCGCGGGTGGCGGTGGGCTTGGAGACGTAGCCGGAAACACCGAGCTTCTCCCATTTGCTGTCCACCGGGATCATCTCCCCGGCGGCCTGACGGCCCAGTACCGCGTAGATGGCTGCCAGCAGATCCCCGTCGCCGGGGGTTTGAAGCTGCGGCTGGCCGTCTTTGATCAGCCGGAAAGAGAGCTCGGGATGGGCCAGCGCCTGCTTTTCGACGGCACCCATGACGGCCGAGCCCTCCACGCTGTCGCGCTTCATAAATTTCATGCGGGCAGGCGTGTTGAAAAACAGATCCCGGATGACGATGGTGGTGCCGACCGGGCAGCCTGCCGCCTCGCAGGACAGGAGCCTACCGCCCTCCAGGCTCAGGTGGCTGCCTTCGATGTCCTCGGCGGTGCGGGTCAGCAGATCGACCCGGCTCACGGCTGCGGTGGCGGCCAGAGCCTCACCCCGGAAGCCCAGGGTGCCGATGGCTTCCAGATCCTCCTTGGTTCGCAGCTTGGAGGTGGCGTGCCGCAGGAAAGCGGTCTTGGCGTCCTCGCGGCTCATGCCGCAGCCGTCGTCCGTGACCCGCAGCAGGGTCATGCCGCCGTTTTGAAGCTCTACGGTAACGGTTTTGGCGCCGGCGTCGATGGCGTTCTCCACCAGCTCCTTGACCACGGAGGCGGGACGTTCCACGACCTCGCCCGCAGCGATCAGGTTTGCCAGATGGGAATCCAGTTGAATGATTTTCGGCATGAATGCCTCCTTATGAGAAAGCGCGCAGCGCGTTGCCTGCGCTTAGGTCATTGTGTGGATGAGAAGCAGAGAGAGCGCGTTCAGGCTTGCGTGCAGGAACACGGAGCTCCAGATCGAGCCGCTGCGCGCATAGCTCCAAGCCAGCGCAAAGCTGTGCGGCAGATAAGCCGTCACGGTCACGAGCGTGGCCGGGATCGGCTGGCTGAACATCGAGCCATAGACGTGGGCAAGCGAAAAGGTAAGGATGGACAGCGCATAGGCCAGGATCCGGGATTTTCGGTAGAGCCCGCAGAAGATCAGGCCGCGAAAGAGCAGCTCCTCGGCGATGGGGGCCAGCACGCAGGCCGAGAGAATGAGAATGGCGGGGGAAGCCTCCAGAACGCCCAGCAGCGCATCCTGGTTGGCGTTTTGGTACTCTGTTTGGAATAGCTCCTGAAGCAGCGTCCGGGCAGCGGTGGACAGGATCCCCACCCCATAGAACACCAGAAAGCTCAACAGCAGATCTCCAAATATGTGCCAGCCCCGGCTCTGGATCCGCCGAAACTGCTCGGCCAAATAGTGCCGGAAAATGAGACACAGCGCGACGGCGTTCAGCCCGTTGTAGATCAGCAGATTGATCGGATCGCGCATCTCCTCATTGGGAATCATCCCGCTGAAGCGTGTCACGATCAAATATGCCAAAAACGGGGCCCCGAACAAAAACATGGGCAGATAGACAAGCCCACCGATGCGCTCGCTCTTGCGCAGGGTTCCGAGGTCTTGGACTGGTTGGTTCATGGAATGCCTCCCGGGAATGCAGAATGATGGATTAGGGATCGGGGCTTGCAGGGGGCGGTCGCTGGCTGCCCGCAAGATGCTCCGTCCTTACAGGAGCTGTTTCAGCTCGTACAGCAGGTTCAGCGCCTCGATCGGGGTCATGGTCTCCACAGTAGCGACCTCTATGCGCTTTTTCAGCTCCTCGGCGGTGGGGTCGCCCAGGGCGGTCTGGCCGAGGGGAAGCTCCATGCCGAGCGGGGCCTGCACCGGGACAATGATCCGGCTCGGGCCGTTTTCCTCCAGCTCCGCCAGGATGTCCCGCGCCCGCTTGACCACCTTGGCCGGCATGCCCGCCAGCTTGGCGACCTCGACGCCGTAGCTGCCGTCAGCTACGCCGGGGATGATCTTGCGCAGGAAGACGATGTCGTCCTTGCGCCGCTTGACGCAGATGTTGTAGTTGCGGATCTCCGGGTGGGTCTCGGCCAGGCTGGTGAGCTCGTGGTAGTGGGTGGCGAAGAGGGTCTTGCAGCCCAGACGCAAGGGGTCGCTGACGTGCTCCAAAACGGCCTGCGCGATCGCCATGCCGTCATAGGTGGCCGTGCCCCGGCCAATTTCGTCCAGAATCAGCAGGCTGCGTGGCGTGGCGTTTTTCAAGATGTCGGCCATTTCGGACATCTCCACCAGGAAGGTGGACTGCCCGGCGGCCAGATCGTCGGAGGCGCCGATACGGGTGAAGATCTTGTCCACCACGCCGATCCGGGCCGCGGAGGCCGGGACAAAGCTGCCCATCTGGGCCATCAGGACGATCAGCGCCACCTGCCGCATATAGGTGGACTTACCGGCCATATTGGGGCCGGTGATGACGGAGACGCGCTCGCGTTTGCCGTCCATGACGGTGTCGTTCGGGACAAAGAGGGCGTCGGTCAGCGTCTTTTCCACGACGGGGTGCCGTCCTGCCGTGATCTCAATGGAGGCGGAGAGATCCACCTCCGGCATGCAGTAGTTGTTCTGCACCGCGAGCTCGGCCAGACAGGCCAGCACGTCGGCGGCGGCAATGGCGCGGGAGCTCTGCTGAATGCGGGCGGCGTTGGCCGCAAGCTGCTCGCGCAGCTTGGTAAAAATCTCATATTCGAGGGCGTTGACCCGATCCTTGGCGCCCAGAATCGTGTTTTCCAGCTCTTTCAATTCCTGGGTGATGTAACGCTCGCCGTTGGTCATCGTCTGCTTGCGGACATAATGAGCGGGAACCTGGTTCACCTGGCCCTTGGACACCTCAATGTAGTAGCCGAAGACCCGGTTGTAGCCAACCCGAAGGGTCTTGATCCCGGTTTTTGCCTTCTCCTCCGCTTCGATCCGGGCCAGAGTTCCCTTGCCGCCGGACATGATGTCCCGCAAGCGGTCTACCTCCTCGCTGCAGCCGGGGCGGATGATCCCGCCCTCACGCAGGGAGAAAGGCGGCTCGTCGACAATCGTGCTGTCGATGGCCTGCTGCAGATCGGTCAGGTCATCCAGCGTCTCGGCAACGACGGCCAGCATGGAGCTGTGGAAGCGGCCAAGCTGGGCCTTCAGAGCGGGCAGGCTTGCGCTGCCCTGGCTGAGCTGAACCAGATCCCGGGCGTTTGCCGCGCCGGTGACGATCCGGGCCGTGACCCGCTCGAGGTCGGTGACGGATTTGAGTGCCAGCAGCAGCTCCTGCCGGGGCAGGGTGCTGTCCTTGAGCTCCTTGACCGCGTCCAGGCGCTGGCGGATCTCGTTGGGGTTGCGCAGGGGCTTTTCCATCCAGGCCCGGAGCATCCGGGAGCCCATTGCGGTCTTGGTCTTGTCCATGACCCAGAGCAGGCTGCCCTTCTTATCCTTGCCGCGGAGGGTCTGCGTCAATTCCAGATTCCGGCGGGCGGCGAGATCCAGCTCCAAATAGCGGCCGGAGAGATAGTATTCCACATGGTTGACGTGGCTGAGCTCACCCTTTTGCAGCTCCCGCAGGGTCTGCGCCAGCGCGCCGAGCGCCAGCCGGGTCGGCAGCGGCAGGGCGGCGAGCTCCTGTCCGGGGAACTGGGCAGCTAAAATCTCGGAGACGGCTTCGTCTTCATAGAGGCTTCGCTTGCCGACGTTGACCGGGCAGCGCAGACGGAGCTGGGCGTCCAGCGTGAAGCGCTGGCCCTGTGCCAGATCCTCGTCCACGATCAGCTCCTTGGGCTCAAAGCGGCCAAGCTCGTTGAAAGCCTTGTCGCGGGCGTCGTCCCCGTCGGCCAGCGTGGCGCAGGCCTCGCCGGTGGAGATGTCGATCAGCGCGATGCCGATGCCCTCGGCGGTCTGGCAGAGGGAGGCGTAGTAGTTGTTGCTGCCCTCGTCGAGCATGGAGCTCTCCACCACGGTCGCGGGGGTGATGATGCGGATGATGTCCCGCTCCACCAGCCCCTTGGTCAGGGCCGGATCCTCCATCTGCTCACAGATGGCCACCTTGTAGCCCTTGCCGACCAGCCGGGCAATGTAGCTCTCGGCGGCGTGGAAGGGCACGCCGCACATGGGCGTCCGATCCTCCTCGGCCTTGCCGCGATCCCGGGAGGTCAGGGTCAGATCCAGTTCCCGGGCCGCCACCCGCGCATCCTCGTCGAACATCTCATAGAAGTCTCCCAGCCGGAAGAACAGCAGACAGTCCGGGTGCCGGGCGTGGAGCTCCTTGTATTGTTTCATCATGGGGGTGAGTTCGGCCATGGTATAACCTCCGATTGAGAATGTAGGGACAAGCATTGCTTGTCCGCGAAATATCAGCAAGCTGCGAGTCTTTCCTTACAAGGGTATGCGTTCATTTTCTGTTGTTATTTTGCGCCAATTCAGCCGGAATGAAAATGGGGTTTCCATCTTCAAGTTTAATCGAGCCGACACATGATTCTGCTGTGAAATTTATTTCGATAAGATTCTCGCCATGTTCTGTGTTTGCAGAATAAACAAGATATTCAGCCGATACGGTTTCTTGATTTCCATTTTCAGAAGATGGTGCTTGCGCAGCAACGAACCAATCGTTGCTGAACTGGCTGTCTTTAATGTCCAGCGAGGAGCAGAGTACAGTAGATTCCTTTGTTTTCACATTAAAAACAGATATTTCGGAACGATGGATCCCGGAACCCCAGGAGGAAGCGACTAACAAATCCATTGTTCCGTCATTATCGTAATCCCAAGGCACGGCATTGAAAAAACCGAATCCACCAAAAGAAGGGCAGATTTCATAGACTTCTCCGTCAATCCAAGCCAGAGAGGTACATGAGTTGCTGAATTTGAAGATTTTGACGTCTGTTGCCGCAGACACGATGCTCGGCGTAACATTAAAACAGTAGTCTTCGCTGAATTCATAACCGGACAAGAGGTTTTCACCCTGGATGGAACCGCAAGCGGCCATAAATTCCGTTACGTATTCTTTTGAACTTTCTGTATGCATCCAGTCTTGAGACGGAACCGCAGGCACATCGGTATTGGAAATATCTGTTGCAGATTCCTTGATGCCCAAAGAACAAGCGGACAAGCAGAGCAAAGCGACAAGTGTAAAAAGTAAAAGCAGTTTTTTCATGTTTCTCCTTTTTGGTGTGCGGCGCAGCGGTTTCCGAATGGGGCGGGTGAGGACAAGCTGTGCTTGTCCTTTCAGCGGCGTCGGAATGCGGTTCCTGATCGGGGGCGGGTAATCTGCCCGCCACTTCCCGTTCGCACCCGCATTTTGAAAGCGGTTCAGAGAGAAACAACGTCTCCGAGAGAAGAAATCTGAGCCATGACGCCGTCTTTGATCCGATAGGCTTCTCCCCGCAATTCCTCTTTCCCGTCGGCAATCAACAGATAGGTTCCGTCCGGAATGGCGTAAAAGGTCTTGCCCATGCTGTCTGAGCAGGCAATGTCCGCATAAATCCGCAAGCCGTCCAATACGTCGTCCCGGTTTTCCTGATAATGGGGAAGCAGATTTGTCTTTGTCAGGCCAAGGCCGGGCAGAAACCTTTGATACGCAGGATCGACCGCTTCGCCTTCTTCTTCCGGCTGCGCGTATACTTCGTCGGCGCTGTTCATGCTTCCGGCGCTGATCCCTATGATAACGCCATCGTAGTTTGTCAGCAAGGCGCGAAGCGAAATTCTTTGAAAGAATTGATTCTGCGTCGGCACATGACCGCCCGCGAGGATCAAGAGATCCGATTCTCGCACAAGCTGTTCCGCCTGGGCTTCATTTCTGCTGTCCAGGGTATCAAAGCGGTCAAAATGAAAGCCTGCGTGTTCGAGCATTTCCCTTGTTATGGAGGAATATTTGTCCATTTTTTCCCAGCCGTCAGGATCGGAACAAATATGCAAAGCGCGGCAGGGATTCGGAATGCGAAGCCGCAGTTCATCCAGAAAACGATTGGCAGGATTTAATTCCCCGGTGTCGGGATCGTCCATGCGGCTTGTCAAAAAGCAGATCATATTTTTTCTCCTATTTTTGATTGAGCGGACAAGCAATACCCATGAAGGGCACAGGTGCTTGTCCCTACAGCGTAACTTCTCCCGCCAGCGACCAGGTGCTTGCGTCGGTGATGGTAACGGTAATAAACTGCCCGAGCAGCGCGTCGTCCCCATCCAGGCGCACCAGGCGGCCGCCGTCGGTGCGGGCGGTGAGCTTGTCGCCGTCCCTGCCGTCTACTAAGACGCGGAACGTCTTGCCGATCAGGGCCTTGTGCTTCTCCTCGGAAATCGCGTTCTGTACGGCCAGAAGGCGGTCAAAACGGCGGTTTTTCTCTTCCTTTGTGGTGGGGTCGGGCAGCTCCGCCGCCGGGGTGCCGGGGCGGGGGGAATAGATGAAGGTGAACAGGGCCTCGTAGCGCACCTGCTCGATCAGGCTCACGGTGTCCTCAAACTCTTCCTCAGTCTCTCCGGGAAAGCCTACGATCACGTCGGAGGTGAAGACGATCTCCGGCATCAGCTTCCGGCCGTATTCGATCAACCCCAGATATTGGGCCCGGTCATAGTGGCGGTTCATGGCCTTCAAGACCCGGTCGTTGCCGGACTGGAAGGGCAGGTGGAACTGCTTGGCGATTTTCTCATGGCTCGCCATGGTGTCAAAGAGCTTGCGGCTGGCGTCTCTGGGATGGGAGGTCATGAAGCGGAGAATGAACTCCCCTTCCAGCTCCGCGATCTGCCCCAGCAGGTCGGCGAAGTCCACGCCCAGATCCAGATCCTTGCCGTAGGAATTGACGTTCTGGCCCAGGAGGGTGATTTCCCTGTAGCCCTTGGCAATCAAGTCCCGGCACTCGGCCAGAATGTCCTCCGGCAGGCGGCTTCGCTCCCGGCCCCGAACGTAGGGGACGATGCAGTAGGAGCAGAAATTGTTGCAGCCGTACATGATGCTGACCCAAGCCTTGATCGTGTTCGTCCGCACGAGCGGCAGGCCCTCGGCAATCGCGCCGGCGGAATCCTCCACGGCGTAGGCCTTGCGGTGCCGGATCAGAACCCGGTAGAGATGCTCGGGAAGCTGCCAGAGGTGATGGGGCGAGAAGATGCCGTCCACGTGGGGATAGGACTTCTTCATGCGCTCGGAGATCTCCGGCTTGCCCATCATGCAGCCGCAGACGAATATCTTCTGCCCCGGGTGGCGGCGCTTGGTATGCACCAGTGCGCCCACGTTGCCGAAGACCCGCTGGGCGGCGTGCTCCCGGATGGCGCAGGTGTTGATAACAATTAAGTCCGCGCCCTCGGCTTGATCGGTGAGGCCGTAGCCGCAGCGCTCCAAAATGCCCCGGATTTGTTCTGAATCCGCCTCGTTCTGCTGGCAGCCGTAGGTCTCCACGTAGGCCACGGGCGTCACGCCCTGGCTCTGCCACCAGCCCTTGATATAGTCGCTGATCTCCTCCTGCCGCCGCAGGTCCTCCTGGGAAATCAGGGGTGTTTTCCGTTCCAAATTCGCGTCCTCCATCCAGAAGTTGATAATACTCCACATTAATTTAAGATATTATAGCATTTCAGGCCGGGAATTGCAAGATTTTTGTCGCCCGCCGGGGGAGGAAAACGGGCAGCCTCCCCGTTTGGAAGACTGCCCGTGCAGTGCAGCTTGCTCACCAGTCGGAATCCCAATCGACGTCGTCGTCCCAGTCCCAGTCATCATCGTAATCCCAGTTATCGTCGTCCCAGTTGTCCCAATCATTATCCCAGTCGTCATTATCGTCCCAACCGTAATTATAATCCCGGTCGTCGTCATTGCGATTGTCATTCGACGAATTGCGCCGCGCGTTCGCAAAGGCAGGGACGTCATTGCCTACGCTGTTGACACCTGCGCCGCGGTAGTACTCCCGATACGCCTCCAAAAAATTGTCGTCAAGCTCACTGCCCGGCACATAGACCCAGCCGTCGTCATATTCGTACCAACTGTTGACGCAGTAATAGTAAAACCTGTTGTTGTAGCGATAGTAACCGTCTCGGGGGGTGCGGGACTTGATTGCCTGCATGAACAGCGTGATTGCGAAAAAGATCAGAAGGGAGAGTCCAATGGATTTCAAGAGGATTTTGCTGAAGCTTGTGCTGACGCGGCTTCGCCTGCGGCGGCTTGTATGGCTCCGAACGTGTGCAGAGGCATCTGCTGTCCGGCTTCTCTTGGAGCGGTTCTGCTGCGCCAAAAGCTCGACCATTTTATGGTACAGCTCGTCGACGGCAGCGGTCTCGCTGGGGCCGCGGTAACGGACGGCTCGCTGACCGCCGCTTCTGTTTTTATAAACGACGAAATTGCCGTCTTTATCCCAAAACATGCCGAAGACCTTTGGCGCGCTGGAATCCTCACCCACGCAGAAATGCTCCGGGGGAAGCTTGTGCGTTGCGGCGAAGGCTTTGAGCTCTTCCATCGTGCGCGGTCTCCGCGTGCCGGTTTTCTCTTTTGGCAAGCTCACGTCGGGGCGTTCCGCCGCCTCGACGGCGGCGGGGGCGTCCTGCCCTGCGGCAGGCAGCGCTGCAAGCGGATTGCGTCCGCCGCAGCTGGGGCAGCGAGGCTCGGCGGCAGCAAACTTCTCGCCGCAGTATTCACAGTGCACTTTTTTCATGCGTTCACCTCCGTAGTGTAATCATAACGCGAAGAAAGCCGGAAGTCAAGGCTTCTCGAACATGTCCGATCCCGGAATCTCATAGAATGGAGCGGGGGTGACGCCATGCGCGGCTATGATCGCAGCGCGGCGACTGCCTATGGGCGGCGCTGGGCTCTGGGACGCAATCCTGCATATTATGATTTCACGGAGTTGGGCGGCGACTGCACGAATTTTGTATCCCAGTGTCTCTTTGCTGGGGCCGGGGTGATGAATTTTGCGCCTGTGACGGGCTGGTTTTACCGCAGCGCGATGGATCGCACTGCAAGCTGGACGGGGGTGGAATATCTGTGGCGCTTTCTGACGGCCAACCGGGGCCCCGGGCCATACGGGCGCGTCTGCAAACGAAACGAGCTGGCGCCGGGGGACTTGATCCAGCTCGGGGACGGCGCAGGCCATTTCTACCACTGCCTGCTGGTGCTGCGGCCCGGCGCCGATCCGCTGGTGGCGGCCCACGACGACGACGCGCTGAACCGGCCGCTGTCGGATTACGCCTACCGGGCGCTCCGTTTTTTGCATGTGGAGGGAGCACGGAGATAAACAATCAGCCCCCGGTTTCCGGGGGCTGAAGCAATTATTCAAAAATGCGCTTCATCTTGTCGAAGAAGCTCTTTTTCTTGGGCTGGGATTTTTCCGTGGCGGCGTCAAACTGATGGAGCAGATCCTTTTGCTCCTTGGTGAGCTTGGTGGGCGTCTCCACGACCACGGTGACGTACTGGTCGCCGCGGTTCTTGTAGCCGACATAGGGAATGCCCTTGCCCTTGAGCCGGAAGGTGGTGCCGGTCTGCGTTCCCTCGGGGACGTTGTAGCGCACCCTGCCGTCCAGGGTGGGAACCTCGATGTCTGCGCCGCAGGCGGCCTGGGCGAAAGAAATGGGCATCTCACAGTAGACGTCCGAGCCCTCGCGGGTGAAGAGCTCATGCCGCCGGATGCGGACGTTGACCATCAGATCGCCGTTCGGGCCGCCGTTGGCCCCGGCGCTGCCCTGGCCGGAGATGCGGAAGGCCTGATCGTTGTCGATGCCGGCGGGGACTTCCACAGTCTGCTTCTGGCTGCGCTTGATTCGGCCCTTGCCCTTGCAGCGGGAGCAGGGGTTCTTGATCAGCTTGCCCCGGCCGCCGCAGGTGGGACAGGCGGCGGTGGACTGCATGGTCATGCCCATGAAATTCTGGGTGGTACGTACCTGGCCGGAGCCCCGGCACTGGGGGCAGGTTTCGGGCTGGGTGCCCTCGGCGCAGCCGGAGCCGTGACACTGGTCGCAGGTCTCGATCCGGGAGACGTTGATCTCTTTCTTGCAGCCGAAAGCGGCCTCCTCAAAGCTGACCTCCACCTGGACGACCACGTTTTCGCCCCTGGCGGCACGGCTGCCGCCGCTGCTGCGGGTGCTGCCGCCGCCGAAGAAGTCGCTGAATATATCCCCAAAACCGCCGAAACCGCCAAATCCGCCGAATCCGCCAAAGGGATTGCCCCCCTGGGACGCGGCGAAGTTGGGGTCTACCCCCGCGAAGCCGTACTGATCGTCGAGCTGCCGCTTCTCCTGGCTGGAGAGCACCTCGTA
>Ga0310690_10010381_pt1 | contig 11590 bp, 6 predicted proteins | sample AusTroGonzalo_MG_2_FD_207661 | JGI IMG/M metagenome (GOLD analysis project Ga0310690, IMG submission 207661) | Bovine rumen microbial communities from tropical cattle in Woodstock, Queensland, Australia - Gonzalo_04 (v2) (version 2) | ecosystem: Host-associated > Mammals > Digestive system >...
AGTCCTGATACTGTGTCCACTGACCATTACGAAGGGCACAGACGGTGACGATAAGGTCGGCATCAGCATTCTGCCCTACCAACTGGTGCCAGTCGTCAATGTCGAACTGCGCACACTCGCTACTGTTAGCATGCAGCTCGCCACCCTTGGCACCACGCACGATGACATCGATACGGTCGCAGAGATCATCAGCCATACCGAAGTTCAACGGGGCAATTCCCACAGGAATAGTAACATCAACATAGTCGGGGAAGATGGCTGGTGTAGCATCAGCCTTTTTCATATCTTGGGGCTGCTGACTACAACTTACCAAAAGGAGTAAGGAGTAAAGGAGTAAGAAGTATTTATTTTTCATTTTCCATTTTTCATTTAGGGCGTAGCCCGCATCACTCTTCATTTACTAAATAATACCATACTGTCCCCTTGAATGACTGCATCTTAATGGGGTCTTGCTGACCACCATTGTAGGCTTGGGCAAACTGTGCAAATGTATGGGTCATCGCGTTGCTAACCAACTGTTCAGGTGGGAGCGTACGCTTCTGGCCATAAGCAAAGCAGATGCCCTCCTGTATGCAGAGCGGGTTATACTGCACGCGATTCTGCACCACTCCCACATAATCCATGAAGGTGGGAATGTCACGATTCAGCAGAGGCCACATCAGTAGATACTGCATGGCCACTTTGTTCTGCTGGTTGTGGAGGAACAGCTTACCAAAGAACTTATCCAACTCTTTCTCACTGAAAAGCTGGTCTTCAGGGAGGCGTATCAAACGCTGATAGCCGTACAGCGGATGGGAGTTAATCTTCGCCTCGTCGCCCAACATGGCCAACATCTCCTGTGCCCAGCGACGGTAGAAGAGTGTCTTCTCCAATAGATGCAGATACTTTCGGGCCACCTCATACTGACCGTTGATCAGGTTGGTCTCAGCCAAACGTTTCACGACGCGTACACTCTTGTCGTAGTTGGGAATAGCTTCCATCGCCTCGAAGGCATAACGCTGAGCCGTGTTCACCAAGCCCAGACGGAAATATATCTCACCCGTCATCATGGTTGTGGCATAGTTACGCTCGAAGGGAGGCACCAGTCCCTGCGTGCCACGCTGGTAAAACTGGAATGCCCGCTCGCCCAACTGGTTCTCCATTGCCAGCGCCAGGTTGGTGGCTGCAACGCTCATAGGCAGGTCAGGATGCTGCCGTTCGGCTTTTTGGATAATTTTTTGCCACTGCGCAGTGCGCACTAAGTAGTCGTAGTCGATAATCTCATACTTCTTCGCATCGAAACCGCTTGGCACGAGGAAGATAGCCAAAAGGAGAGAGGCTGCTAACAGCCAATAGCTTTTAACCTTTAGCTTTTGGCTAAGCAGCGCCAGTATAATGATGACCACAGGGATGGCTGCCATTACAAGCGTCAATGTCAGTGGCAGGCGATAATAGCCTATGCCCACCCATTGCTGTTGAACAGGATATGGCAACAGACGGCCACAGATTGCAATACACAATACCATCAGGGCCACTGCCAACATTCCAAGGCCAAAGAAGGCCCATCGCCGTTTGCTATTCTTCAGTGGCAAGACAATAACCATATAGGCTACTGCCAGAAAGGCCAACGGACCTGCCAACCAGTAGAGCAAGGGTATGCCTACTACAGCCACTAATGCATCCACAACAAGGTTGACTTCCTTGATGAACCAACATGCAGTGAGCACCATCAGCAGGGCTACGGGATAGGCCAGTAAGAGCATCTCGTCGCCCATACCATACCACAATAGAATAGCTGGTATGAAACTGAGCGGATAGAACGTAATAGCCCTTTCTGACTCCTTCCCCTTGAACACCAACCACGTCTGTCGTTGAATGAGCATGAAGAGCAGGGCCATCACCGTAGCACCATAGAAGGGGTTGTTGAAAAACTGCGTCAAGAACTCAGCTATCCATCGGGCTAGTCCTCCAGGTAGAGCCATCCGCTCACAGAAATAGTCACCGTCAAGGAGGAACAGCTGGAACTGCTCACGAAAAGCCAAAGCATGCGGATAGCCCACAGCCCAGAACAGCCAGACGGCAATGCCCAGCATCAGGGTGAGCATCCACGGCCAGTATTTACTCAGGAATTTCTTCATTCGTATCAGCATTAATGGTCACTTCACGACCGTCGGGATATTTACGGACATAGGTCTTAGGATAGAGGTTGCTGAGGAAGTCGCCCAACAATGTGCCCTTGCAGTTCTCAGCCATATGACGTGTCAGCTGCTTGTAGGCCAGATGCAGACTGTCGGCCTTCTGATCCTTGCCTTCGCGACGTAACTGAACCAGAGAAGTATTGTGAATCTCAGTGGCCTGCTTCCACTGCTCTAACGAGTCATTCTGTGGCGTACCCGTAGCATGGCTCACGGCATCGATGATAACCTGCACGTCACCTGGCTCAGTGACAACGAGCAGAGGCTGAACCCCTAAACGGAAGTGGTAATCAACCAGTATCTGAGCCATCATCAGCGTGTCAGTCGTGAACTCGAACTTTCCCTCCTTAATCTCGATGGAATCGACAAATTCTGCCGTTTTAGGACCATAGAGAGGGACTAAGAAGATACGTTTGTCGTTATACTGCGCAGGGATGGAGCCATGAATGCGGCAGGTGCCGTCATTGCCGGATGCAGTTCTATTACATCCGCTGAAGAGTGTGGCCGCTAAGTACATGGCCATGCAGAAAAGAAATGTCTTTCTCATTTGTTCTATCTTATTTTGACTTGTATTCTCTCATTGCTTTCCACCTGTCGTTGCGCCTCATGGACATCGAAGCTAACAGGTTCGCAGGTGAAATCGGGCACGTTATAGCTGTCGAACAGTTCTCCATAGTACTTCCTCGGGTTACGCTGCGGCAAGAGGAAGGGTTTGGTGCAGTGGCCATCGTCATCGATGCTGGCAAGGAAGAGCTGGGCATACATGCCGTCCGTGCGCTTAGAGGTAAAGACAAACCAGTGGGAGTTCGAACTCCAGTTGTGAAAGCTTTCCACATCGTTGCTGTTCACCTCGTCCAAAAGGCGTGCTTCTCTCGTCTGCAAGTCCATCAGCCAGAGATCAGCATCGCGCTGGAAGACAGGGAAGTTGCTGCGATCACTCAGGGTGAACATGAGCCAACGACCATCGTAGCTGGGACGAGCCTGCGTGGCGCTTCGTCCTGTTGAGTCAGCAGATACCAGCGTGTCGGCCTGCAATCCAAATTGTCCTGATTGCTCATCAAAGCCGATCCTGCACAGTGAGCACTTCACCTTCTCATATTCTGCTGGCACGCGACAGGGGCGAGAAGTACTATAATAGAGCCACTTCCCATCAGGCGAGAAGGCAGGGAATATTTCCAAATCTTCTGTCTGAAGCAGGGGTGAGAGCAGAAGTTCGTCGGTCTGCGTGTCGAGCACGATGATGTCGCTAAAGGAATGATAGGCTTCGATGCGGTCGTCAGGACCTGTGAAGAAACTCTGGTGTACGGCGTTCACGGCATAGGCGCAGTAGCGGCCGGCAGGATGCCAGTATGCATAGGAGCCGGCAGCTTTTGTAGAATCGGTCTTGGTGTTCAACCATCGTTGCTGATGCTGTTTCTTAACCAGCGTTCCCCCACCCTCGCCACGTATCTGCAGCGTCAGCTCTTTGGGGTTGGTACGGTTGGGGGTGTGACAGTTGAAACAACGGCCAGGCAGGTCGTTTTCTGTCAGCAACGCCCTTTCGTGGAAGGAGTGCAGATCGCGCTCGTAAATGCCGATGTTGCCACCCACCTCATAGCCTGGAGGAATGCGACGATAAGTCAGTCCGTAGTCGTCAAGCGGATAGGCACTGACATGAATAGAAAAATTGCGCCACTGTGTCCACTGGCTGTCTTTCCTGGTGCAAACGGTAACATAGAGATCGGCACCCTTGTTCTGACTTGTCAGTTGTTGCCAGTCGTCCTCATCCAAATCGGCCCAGTTTCCGTGGGTATGCAACTCGCCGCCCTTCTCTCCCTTAATGATGACATCCATGCAATCGATGTCCTCATCGGCAAAGTTAAAGTCCAGCGGAGCAATACCTACAGGAATGGTCACATCTACATAGTCAGGCCAGATGGCAGGTAGCTCATCGACAGCCTTGGCATGCTCTGGCCTGTCGCTACAGCTTGTCATAAGGAGTAAGGAGTAAAGGAGTATGGAGTATTTATTTCTCATTATTCATTTATCATTTATGATTAGCGTCCTCCCATTTTTCGTTTAATATATCTGCCATAGGGCGTATCAGGAACAGAACGGCTCTGCATGCAACTGACGGCATCCTGATAGACCATAGGCATGACACGATAGCCGCCATGCTGCTGTGCCAACGGCAACGCCTGCATGAAGGTCTGTGCATCGCCCTTCAATAGTAATTGACCTAGGAAATATTCTAACGCCATCTTGTTCTGCGTGTTCTCCTGGAAGAGGATGCTCAGCATCTTGTCTATCTCAGGATAGTTGAAGAGGAAGTTCTGCTTGAAGCGCAGCGCACGCTTCGCTGTAAGAGGAGCGATGAGTGGTGAGCGCTGACCAGTGAGATAACGCTCGGCATCTTCAGCCCATGAAGCGTAGAAGAGGCTTTTCTTCAGTAGCTGGATATGCTTATAGGCAACGCGGTATTTTCCATTCACCAGCATGCACTCCACGATGCGCTGTTCAAAGCGTCCACTCTTGCGTGCATTCAAGATTGATTCTTGAATGTCGCTCATATAACGCAGAGCCTCGTTCACCATGCCCAAGCGCCAGAAGGCTTCTGCTGTGGGCAGGTTGCTCACGTTGTCGCGCACCATCGGCATCAGTAGGGCATCTTCCCCACTCTGCCAATAATCAAACATTTTATCAGCCAGCTGTCCTTTCATGGCTAATGCCAGGTTGACACTGTTCGACCAGAAGGGTGTCTGCACCTCATGCATCTTGGCCCGTTCAATGATGTTATCCCACCGCTCATGACGGATAAGATAATCCTGCTTCAGTAGTTCCCACTTATCACCATTCCAACCACTGAAGTCAGGCCCATGCTGGGGAATGCGGTAGTAGGTTGTCCACGACATGCCCACCGCCCACCATAGGGCGACAGCAATAGGCAACCACCATACTTTCCTTACCCTTCGCATCAATGCCACTGCTGCTAACACCAGCGTAAAAGCCACTGGTAGTGCCACCAGCACATTCTCGTCACCCATCAACCAGAGGAAGAAAAGGGGAAAAAGAAGGCCCACACCCAACCCCACCCTATATGGAGGGGAGAAGATCGCTTTCACACTCAGCCAATACATGAGGACAAAGAGAAGGGCCATCAGCAAGGCACCAAGCCATTCCACGTAGAAGAACTGCACGATGAATTCCCCCAACCAATCAGCTAGGCCACCACTCGTGCTAAGTCGTTCAGCGAGATAGTTTCCCGTCCACAGGAACAACTGGTTCTGCTCCTGGAAGCTCAGCGCTTCTGGATGCCACAGCCACCAAAACAGGAACACACCGATGCCCATCAGTACCGAAAGACACACATTCCTGCATTTCGCCACTGAACGATTAGTACTCACTATCGAACGATTAGTACTCACTATCGTTTTCCTCATATACGCTGCAAAGTTATAATATTTCTATGAAACTGCCAAACATTCAACTAAAAAACCGCCCCGTGGACAAAGCCTACGGGACGGTAATATAAAGATGTGTATCTCAAAGCGAGTTTACTTGGCCTTGAAGTGCCAGTAGGTTGCTTCACCCCAGTTACCCAAACCACCGAAGTCGCCACCGTCGGGATAGACAAGACACATCTTGTCTCCTGTCAGATAGACTACCTCGAACTTGGTAGGCATGTTGCCACCCGAGTTAATCTCGAAAGGCCACAGGATAGTACCTGCCGTAGTGTTCAAGTCAGCCACCTTCCAAGGATTACCTTCCACGACTTCAATTTCGTATGAACCCTTGTTGATAACAGAGCCATCGCCAGCGTGGCGGGTGATGTTGCCCTCGGCATCAAGTGTGAAGTAAGCATTGGGACTCTCGTCGCCGTTCAGAGCTCCAGTATTGCTATGCTGTGTCTGTCCAGCAAACTCTTCCTCCGTCACACAACCCCACCACTGACCTTCGTGGTTTGTGCCAACCTTAGCGCCTTCACCGCCACAGTAACCCATGTTACCCCATACGGTATTGGTGCCATCATAGTCCCAAGTCCAATCCTTAGCAGCTGTCTTGCCATAGCCTACAGCCATACCTTCGATGTCAGTGTCGCTCTTGAAGTGCCAGAACGATGCTTCGCCCCAGCCACCCTGGCTACCACCATCGGGATATACCAGACACATCTTGTCAGCCGTGAGATAGACAATCTCGAAAGTACCGGGGTTGTTGCCACCGGAGTTAATCTCGTAGGGCCAAAGGATGGCCTTAGTGTTCAGGTTGCCAAGTTTCCAGTTGTCACCATCATAGCTACCAGTGTAGCCCGTGACAGTGTAACCGTCCTTACGAATCTCATTGCCATCCTTGTCATAGACGGTGGAATTACCATCCTCGTCCATCACAAAATAAGCATTGATGCTCTCGTCACCATGAGCAGCACCATCGGGCGTGTGCTGCAGCTGATTCATAAACTCGTCAAGCTCTCCGGTCTCAGGATTGAGAGCGACGCCCCACCATTTACCGTTAGCTTCAAGAGCTACCGACTCACCAGAGCCTGGCATGTAACCCATGTTACCCCAAACCTCACCAAGACTGGTATCCCACTTCCAGGTCTTCTTTCCATAGGAGTCAGAAGCCAAGAGACGAATCTCGGGATCAAGATCTTGTTTCACGAAGACGTTATAAGTACGGGAAACCTTAGATATTGAACCGTCAGTGTTCACCACGCGAACATAGAACGTCTGGTTGGGATCGCTACCACGCTTCGGAGCAATAACGAACGAACCTGAAGAGCCGTGTGCCAGCACGTTCTCGTCGCCACTGGCCAGAAGGTTGTAGAAAGCAACTTCCGTAGCAGGGCTGGTGGTATAGTGGAAGTAATTGCCATCGGCAGCAGGGTTACCAGCCTCATCGGTCTGTACGATTGTCAGACATCCATCCAAAGCAGATTCCGAGACATAGTTGAGCTCCAGATCCTTGGTCTCTTTCTCGGGATCGCAAGCTGTCAGGACGACCAGACCCATTGCGAATAATAATATTGATTTTTTCATATTGCTATTCTCTTTTAAGTGTTATTAATTATATACAGGCGTACCGGTAATATTTGCCTCAGGCACATCGCTACCCCATCCAGGATTCTGCTTCAAGATACTCTCGTCACCAACGTTGTTAATCTGCGAGGGAGGAATCTGCAGGAAGCCGTCGGTCTGAGCATAACGCTTAGCCCAACTGCTGGTAGCATGCTTCATCACAGTCCAGTGCTGCACGTAGTTCACACGGCTACCGTTCTGGCGCTCCAAAGCCACAGCAGCCTCACAACCTTCGCCACCATCCTTACCTGACCAGCGGCGCAGGTCGTTGAAACGCAGACCCTCGCCAGCAAGCTCAAAGCGACGCTCGTTCTTAATATTCTGCCAGTTGTAGGTTGTCGGAGTCAGTCCTGCGCGCTCGCGTACCTTATTCATTTGAGTAGCGTCGCCCGTCAACTCACTCTGCATCAACATCACGTCAGCAAGACGAAGCAGTATCATGTCAGCGAAGTGGTCACCCTGGAAGGAGTTGCCATTGTTGTTGGCATCTGTAGTATTCTTGGTACGATAGACACCCCACCAAGTATAAACACTACTATGGTCGTCCCATGCGGTTTCTGCACAGGTAACGGGCATCCACTTCTTGTTGTAGTAACCTGCATCTTCCGAGCAGCTGGTGGTGAACACGAACTTCGCGCAATCATTCGGTGCGTCGAGGATGGTAGCCTTCTTACGAGGGTCAGCATCGCTCCAGTCGTCCCAGAGGTTGGCGTTGATGGTGCCCTGACCCCAGCCCTGTCCGAAGGGATAGGTATTCAGGTCGCCATTGGCAGTACCTGCACCGTCATCATCACAGCGCAGACCCAGATAGAGGGAAGCCTGATTCACGAAGCCCATACCGATAGTACCATTCCATGAACCAGAGTTCATGAACTGCACCTGGAACATCTCTTCCTCGTTACCATTACCTGCCCAGACCTTGTTAGCAGCCTTCAAGTCGGCCACATAATCGTAATCTTGGATGGTATATTCGTTGGTATATTGCCAGAGCAGACGGAAGTCCTCCACGAGTTTGTAACCACCATTGCTAATGGCATCGTTCAGATAGTCAATAACCTTCTGTTTGCTCAGCGGACCAGTTACACCTTCCTGCTCGGGCAGCTCCACATCGGCCAAATTGGCAGTAGCCAGCTCACCAGCCTTCTTGTAGAAGCCCTCATAGAACATGTAGGCACGTGCCAAGTAACCTTCAGCAGCACCTTTCGTTGCATGTCCGTCACCACGAGTGGTATAGCCATGACTCATCAACTCAGAAGCACTGACGAAGTCTGCCAGGATGTGAGGATAGATGACAGTCTCTGCATCCTGCTGGGGGCAGGGATCTGGAGCAGCAGCAGCCCAGTAGGCAGGAATGTTGCCCCAGAACTGAGAACCCCAGAGATAGAACAGGCCACGCATGAAGTAGGCCTCACCCAGCAACTGGTTACGGGTCTTCTCCTGACCTGTCCAGTCGAAAGCATCAACAGCATAGATGATAGCATTGGCACGAGCAATACCCACAAAGGTATTGTGCCAGGCAGCATCGAAAAGACCGTCTTTGTTGGTCGTGAGGTGACCGATAGCGTGTGCCTCGACGTCACCCGTGCCGCCTGCGCCATTGGCGTCGTCAGACATGATATAGGGAACCAACCAGGGCGACTGAAGAGGGTCGTTGCCAAACTGGTTCATCACACCATAGAGGGCAGCCAGCTCCTTGTTCAGATCGGCAGCAGATGCCGGATAGTTGGAGGTGTTGGCCTCGGTGTAGTTAGAGGAATCGAGGAAGTCCTCGCACGAAGTGAAGGCGAAGGCGGCCGCGATTGCCATTAAAAATATTTTCTTCATATTCTTATCGTTTCTTAATTTATGAGTTGTTGAGTTGATAAGTTTACTTCACTTCAGAGATGATGACTGAGCGCGAGAGCTGCTCGTCGTTCATGTACATATAATCAACGCCACCCTTCGAGTCCTTTACGAGCTGCGAAGCAGGAACACCATACTGGTTCACCAGGATGTCATATACGTTCTGAGCACGTCCGCTGGCCAGCTGTGCGTTGATTTCGGGAGTACCCGTCTGCTTGTCGGCATAACCAACGACGCTGTACTTCTTCTCAGGAGTAGCCTTAATCATAGCGGCCACAGTTTCCAGGTTCACCTTCTCACGGTTCACCACGTCGGTGGTGTTCACCACGAAATTCACCAGATAGGGGAAGGTAACAATGCGGCTGTTATCCACTGTCACGATCTGCTTCTCGGGCTGACGGCTCTTCAGAGCGTCGTTCTCAGCACGCAGGCGATTGATCTCACCATTCAGACGATCAAGCTCAGCACTATTGTCGTAGGTCGGAGTGACGGCCACGGGAGCTGTCTTAGGAGCATCCTTCGTGCCCTTCAGCGTGATGCTGGCACCAATCAGGAAGGTACGAGCAGCAGGATACAGACCTACGTCGATACCACGGATGAAGTTCTGCTTGCCATCACCCTTACCACCATCAGACGTACACTCGGGATCCACACCCGTGTAACCTGTGAAGGTATAGAGGTTCTGAGCCTGTACATAAAGACGGAACTTCGAGAAGAGATCCTGATTCTTCAGCAACGACTTGGTAAGGTCGTAGCCTAAGGTCACATTCTGAATCTTGAAGTAGTCGGCATTTTGCATATAGAGGTCGCTGACCCACTGGTTAGCTTCGCCACCCACGAGCAGACGAGGACGTTCGTTGCTAGTACCCTCGCCGTGCCAACGGTCGAAAGCATCAACAGTATAGCTGTCGAACGGATGAGCAAGCAGGGCAGTACGATAGCACTGCATGATCTGCTGGCCGAAAGCACCGAAACCAGTTACACCGAAGTCCAGTCCCTTCCACTCGAAGCCCAGGTTCACGCCGAGGGTCACGTCGGGATGAGGATTACCAATGTCGTGGCGGTCCTTGTCATAGTTGATGGTTCCGTCGCCATCATAGTCAACCCAGATGGGGTCGCCAGGAGCTGCATTAGCAAGTACGGCCTGACCATTAGCACGAGCATCAGCAATCTGCTGCAAGCTCTGCCAAATGCCGTCGTGGCTCATACCAAAGAAGTAGCCAATGGGATGTCCCTTCTCCACGATAGATACATAGCTGGAGTTCTGGAACAATGTGCTTCCGTATTTAGAATCGTCGTTACCAATACGTGCAACTCCGTCAGGTCCAGAAGCGACAGCCAGGCGAGTCACTTCGTTCTTATTGGTAGCAAAGTTTGCGCCAAGGTAGTAGTGGAAGTCCTTGCCAATCTGGTCGCGCCAGTTCAGACCCACCTCAAAACCTTTGTTTTCGATGTCACCACCATTGATCATAGCAGGATACTCATAACCCAGCACCTCGTTCATAGGAGCCTCAACGAGCCAATCCTTCGTGGTCTTCTTATACCAGTCGAATACCAGACCCAGACGTCCACCAATGAAGCGTGCGTCAAGACCGATGTTCAACTGTTCAGAAGTTTCCCAAGTGATGTCCTCATTGGGTACGTTCTTGGCGTAGGCACCAGTGGTATAGACGTTCGAGCTGACAGTATTCATCATATCGCTCGAGAACTTGTAGCCGTAGTCAGGATAACCAGTGGGAGAGAAACCAATATTAGAATAGTAGTAGAAATTGTTGATGGCGCAGTTACCATTCTGACCCCAAGAAGCACGAAGCTTCAAGAAATCGAGCCAACTGCTGGTGCCCTGCATGAACTTCTCGTTGGTGATGACCCAACCAGCAGAAACTGAGGGGAAGTAACCCCAGCGATTGCCACGTGCAAAGTTCGAGCTACCATCGGCACGCAGAATAGCGGTCAACATATATTTCTCATCGTAGTTCCAGTTCAGACGTCCGAAGAACGAGGCAATGCTGCCCTGCATGGGGTTGTCATAACCATCGTGACCCGATAAGTATGGATGATCGTAGTTATGAGGAATATTGTAGTCCCATCCATTCAGCACCAGCGAATTCAGGTTTTCGGCACCTACAATGAAGTTGTTGGACAAGCCCATGCTCCACTGTGAGCGCTCGATGCTCTGACCTACCAACACATCAATATTGTGTTTACCGATCTGAGGCAGTACATAACTCAGCGTGTTCTCCATGGAGAAGCTAGCGCTTTCGTTAGACCACATATTCATCTTATAGTCTGCGTTTTGATAGGTGAAGTTCTTGCTGAATGGCATGGTAACGTTACGGCCATTGTCGGCGCTGTAGCCTGTGTTGAACTGTCCGCGATACTTCAGGTTCTTGATAGGCTCCAGAATCCAGTAGATGGTGGCACCTACGCCAAAGTCACGGTTCTTGTTAAGGGCATTGTAATCGCCATTCACGAAAGCGTTCAAGGGATGCTTATAGATGTTGTTGCTATAGCCGGCACCAT
>Ga0310690_10010382_pt1 | contig 11590 bp, 10 predicted proteins | sample AusTroGonzalo_MG_2_FD_207661 | JGI IMG/M metagenome (GOLD analysis project Ga0310690, IMG submission 207661) | Bovine rumen microbial communities from tropical cattle in Woodstock, Queensland, Australia - Gonzalo_04 (v2) (version 2) | ecosystem: Host-associated > Mammals > Digestive system >...
ATGCCGGAAAACACACCATTCTCGACAGGACGGGTGATGACATCGCCCTCCCTGTACCATTCTCCAGTTGTCTCGTTATAGAATATTCTCATAGTCTTGATGGTTTTATGTTTCGTTGACAATCAGATAACTCATGTCCTTCATCTCGTCTGGTGTGGCATGGCCTACACTTGACGCATTTACCAGCGCATTCTCGGCTACCACATGCCCGCCCACAGGCGAACGCCCTATGCTCAGGGTGTTCACCAGTGAAATAGACGGCTCAGTCCTGGCACCAGTCAGTGATATGCCGATGCTCACTGAATCAATCAATCGCAATATTGCCATATTTCTTAACCTTTACACAGAACTGAACATAGATTCTATCCATATAGCTCTTGGCCAGAGCTTGCTCATAGGAACGGGGATTGCCGCTCGACAGGGGGATGCCGTAGGCATCGACAAGGATGGCACCAGACATCTTGCCGACGAAGTAGCTCTGCATGGCTGCTGCTGGAATCCACTCAGCCACCGGCACCCTTGTATCGTCGAACATCACAGCTATCTGGTAGCTGCTGTCCTCACAGGTGAAGCGCTCGCCTGCTATCATGCACACGAATGACTCACCAGGCACGATGGTGCGGTTGTGGTAGGTGATGTCCTGCTCGCCGTCATTGTAGTAGGTAGCACCCCTCTGGAGGTCGTCACCAACACCCACACGGGCGTATATCCTGCTTCTGCAGCGGCAGTACAGCACATCCCCAATGCTGGGGTCAACAACCTCGCGCAGAACGGAGGTATCTTGTCCGGCAGTCACGCTGAAGGTTGTATTGTCGGCTGTGACATATACCGTGCGGCCAGGCTGTACCGTGTGCTCTCCGTAGTCAATGCTTCCCGTACCTTCCACAACATAGATGCCCTGCGGCAGTGTGTCGCCTGCCTCATACTCGTTACCCAGCACGTCCTCCTTCCACATCCTCACGCCGTGGCTGCCGATGTGGCTGCTCAGTTCGCTCCACACACTTGACAGCTGCACACGCGAAGGGTCAATCTGGATAATCTTCGAACTGATTTCTCCTTCCTCACTCGCACTCTCCGTGTCAATGGCGATGAAGGCATGGGGGTCTGCCACCTCGTCCACCGAAATGACCTGCAGACAGCCGCTGACACTGCGCTCGTCCCATGTGCCTGGAGTGCCCTCCGAGTCTTCAAGGATGGGCAGGTGTACCGACGGAGGCAGTGCGCCGCAGTGGTTGCCGTTGCCGAAGTCAGCATCACAGCCCGGAATGAGCGTGAAGTCCCCGTTGTCGGCATCGTTGAACAGCTGGTCGTAGGTCTGGCCGGAGAAGATGCAGTCGTCAAACACAGGCATGAGGTTGGATGCCAGTCCGAGGTTTGTCAACTGCGTCAGCAGACTGTCCTTCTTCTCCGCGCTGGTAGTGCCTGTCAGCACTATCTCCGTCACCGTTCCCGTGGCACCATTGTCGGCCGACAGCCAGTACCACTTGGCATCAGCAGCGAAGACGCATCTTGTGAAGGTTATCTTACGCTTCTCGTTGCCTATCATCGCAAACTTCGCGAAGATGGTATTCACGATTCCGTTGCCATACTGGCACTTAACGCGGTCCTGGATATCAACGTTGAACACCACGCCGTCAGTCAGGAACTGTACGTTATAGTAGCCGCCAAGCGACAGATAGTAGCTGGAGTTGTGGACAGGTGAGTCGTAGATCACCTTTTCGACGGCGGTACTGCCGCCTATGTAACCCATACACAATCCGCACTTATGCAAGCTGACAGAGGAACCAGCGACCCCAATGACAAGGTAAGCATCGCCGACACTGTTCGCATTATTAGCACGGCCCACACCAGCCAAAAACCCGGAACCGCTCCATACGGTCTCGTCACCTCTTCCTGCTGGAGCATTGCGGAAAATCATGTTGTAGTGTGTAAAGCCGTAACACACATACGTTCCTGCCCCGTCAAACACAGCAGCACCGTAATAGTCGCCCTGCAAGGTGGCACTGTGGTTACCGTTGGATATCTGCTCGGAGAATATACCCTTGCAGATAATCTTCGTCGGCTTGGTCAATGCCTGTACCCATGCCTTCGTAAGGCTCTGGTACGGCCTTTGCCGTGTTCCATTGCCGAACACGTCACTGCCCCAGTCCGAGTCCACATAGACCGTCTGGGTGCCTTCTGTCCCTGTAGGAGCTGTCCTCCATACATAGTTTCTTGTTGCCATAATCTAAGTTTTATTAAGTTAAAATAAATCGTTCATCACTCGTAGCAGAAATAGTTTCTGCCGTTCTTGCCTTTTTTCTCCACGATGCTTACGAGGGCAGGCCATTCCTCCTTGTCCTTCTGGAGGCGATCCATGACCACGTCGCTCCTGGTGAGGAAGTAGTGCATCTCCTCCCCATGGTCCGGATAGCAGTACCTGACGGCTGCCTTCCGTTCTTTATATACCTCTACCTCCTGGCTCTCGAAGATGACAAGCTCCTTGCCCACAAGGTCCCGGATGCTCTCCCTGGACTCCTTGGGAAGCCCAAACCAGTTCTTCGCTGCTTTCTTGTCCTGTAGTCTCTTATATTTCATTACATTTTCTTCAAAGAGTTTATACCTATCACCCATTGTCTTCTTCATCAGGTGCAGGCAGTCTGCGTGTATGCACCAGCCGAAGTAGGGAGCCATCTTTCGTTTGTAGGTGGCGTCGTCCACCTGCTGCTTCTCCAGCATCCTGTGCCGCCGCTTCATCCTGTCGCGGATATTCTTCCTGAGCAGCACATGGCTGGTATAGGTGACGTAGCCGATGTACCTGACACCTGACCTGACAGGTATTGCATGTATGCCGTCGTGCGGCACCAGCCTGCGCTCCTGGAGCATATCGGTCAGCCTCGGTATGAATGCCTGTGCCTCTGCCTTGGTCTGGAAGAAGAACAGCAGGTCATCCATATAGACCACCGTCTGCACGCCCTCCACCTCCTGAATGTGCCGCAGCATCTTGTTCATGTATAGGTTGGCCAGCAGTGCCGATACGGCAAGTCCCACGGGCAGCCCTTTGTCGTGGTTGGCTATCAGACGGTCGAAGAACCTGAGCAGCCTCCTGTCCTTGATGTAGCAGGGCAGCTCTTCACGCAGCAGCTCATGGTCTATGCTGGGGTAGTACTTCCTGATGTCGATGACGACGTAATAGCCGTCCCTATACTTCCTTACCAGCCTTCTCACGCGCTGGGAGCACCGCAACTGTCCCCGTCCCTTCATGGAGCTGTAGCTGACAGGTATTATCTTCTTCGTCAGCAGCGGTGCAAGTACCTTATGTACCGCCTTCAGCAGCTTTGCATCGTGCTCACAGGCATAGTCTATGGAGCGTTTCTTCCGGTCATGGACGGTGATATGCAGGAACTTGTGAAACCCGTAGGTCCCATCTCTCATGGAGTCCCTGACGTCCTCGTCGGCCACCTCCACTATCCTGTCCCATACATTGCCTATCCTTTTCATCCGCTCTCTGTCTGCACTTTAATGACAAGCGTTCGGCCTGTGGGCCTACCAGCGTGTCCTGAGTCCTGTGATGTTCTGGCCTTCCGGTCAAGGCTCGGGCGCGTCCCTGTTTTTTAAGTGCTTCTTGGAACCAGCGACCCCATTGACATTGTTAGCATTGCCGACATTGTTCGCATTATTAGCACGGCCTACACCAGCCAATAACCTGGAACCGCTCGGCACCCTCGCCTGTAGAACTATTCTGCCGCCGTCTTGACCATCTTCAGCGTCACCACGGCATCCTGCAAGTCAATGGTACGGGTAATCTTCAGCGTCACCACCTCCCCGTCAAGGATGTCTATGTCCGTAGTGCCGAGGGTGACAACCTGCTCCAGCACGCTGCCGTGACTGATTTTCAGCGTTGCCACATTGATGCCTGCAGCAGCCACTATGGTCACGTTGCCGTACATATTGGTCCACTGCACGGTGTCCTGGTTCTGGAGGAAGTCAACGGTCAGCACCTTCGTCAGTGCAAAGGCCACCTGGTCTGCAGGTATCTTGGCATCCTCGATGTCCTGTTCCACCTCGTTCAGCTTATCACTGAGGTTACTCCCGTCAGGCCACCTTACGGCATTGGGAGTGGTAACGGGAGCGTACTTGTTCCCGTTCTCGTCCTGTTGGTATTTACTTGTCAGATTCATAATCGTTGTTGTTTGAAATTTCTTTAGTTGTACTCCTGGCAGGTCAGATAATAATGAGAACCGACACCAATAACACGAACCTCATAGGTCTTTCCCGATGCGATAGAGTAGCCAGAAGGCACATGGAGTGTGGCACCTTGCGGAACGACAATGGTAGCACCGCCGTCACTGGCCGTAGTGAAGAACATATCCCATACATGACGCAGGCTGTCATTGGGGACCACAAGCGTAATGGTTGTAGCACTGCCTATCTCTCCTGTGATGGCCGTCACCACGTCAGGACTGACGCTGATGGCAGACGAGGCGACAATGTCCTCACTCCTTATGCCGTCAGTGGGAACAATGCCGTCACCGCTGTCATTAGAGAAGTAGCTGACGTTATTAGGCAGCGTGGGAACATCATCCACTCCTGCAGCACCAATATTGTTTCGTGCCTGCTGCTTCTGCGCATCCGTCAGTGTCTGCTGCGAGGGCTGCAAGGAGGAATCAGCCTTGCCAAGGCTTGTCTGAACACCCTGCGACATATCCGTCGAGGGTATTCCACCCTGTGGCTTCTGGTAGGCCGTAGCACCAGCAGCAGCACCGCTCCGAATGTCAGAGAGGTCATTGATAACATCCTGCTTACCTGCCAGCAGCAGTGTCAAAGCTGCCGTTGTGGTGTAGTCAGCAAGGGCAGCGTTCAACGCCTGCGTAATGGCTGTGTCGGTCTGCTGCGAGGTGTAGTAACCGCTGAGGTCGATGCTCGTATCACCAATCTTTACCCAAGGCTCCTGCTTTGTGCTATCATAGACATATTCCTCGTACTTGTCAGCACCTGTTCCCGTCGGCCCGATGAGGTAGAGCACGTTGCCCTGCGGAGTGGTTACGTCAGACGTGCTTGCATAAATCTCGTAGTGGAACTGCTGAATGGCGGCTATCAGCCCCTGAACCTCCTGCTTGGTGTATGTCTCGGACTTTAGGTAGTAGTTGACGAGGTTATCAACGCTCTTCGTGATGAAGTTGCTCACGTCAGGAATTACATTCGGCGCGATATCATTTGCAGGAATACCCGTTGACGGTTTTTGGTAAGCCGTAGCACCTGCCGCAGCTCCACTACGAATGGCATCAAGATCGCTGATAACCGCTTGCTTACCATTCAGCAGGGTTGTGAGTTCTGAGTTCGTGGGGAGGTCGATTAACTTCGTCACCAATCCCGTTGTAATACCCGAATTGAGTGCGGCCCATTGTGCTGCAGTGAAGCCGCTGTTATTAAGCGAGAACTCCAGCAGCCATGCCGTACCGTTGAACTTATAGCGGTCAACGCGCTCAATCTGTGTAGGCGTAGCATCGGCAGTAGGCACTTGCACGAAGCAATAGTCGTTGTTGTCGGGTGTAATGCCCAGAGCGGCCATCTTCGTAGCCAAGGCTGCTGCAATCTGCTGCTCGGTAGCAGAGGTTGTCAGACCGAGATCACTCACAAGGTTATATGCTCCGCGATAGATAGCCGTAGCGGTAGAGATGGACGAGTTGACGAAGTTCTTATCCGCCAACTGGTTCTGCTCCGATGCCTGCTCCGGTATCTTGCTCTCGATATCGGAGATGGCACCTTCAAGCGTCTGCTCCGCCTGCTCGGCACGCCGTTCCTCGGCTCCGATGGCATCGTCCAGTTCGTCCAACTTACTCTCCAGCTCCGTTGAAGAAGGCAGGTCGTCCAGCTTCTTCTTGTCCTCATGTGACATCAGTCCGTCCACCTCCTCGGTGGCAAGCGTGGCGATGTAATAGTCCAGGAAGTCGTCTATCGTTCCCTCATGACCCTGCTCCAGCCACAGCTCGTAGGCATTGGCACCACGCGCCACAGCCGACGGTACCATTTGAAATTCCATGGAGTATTCTGCCAGACGGGCATCACCGATGCGCTCGAACGTCACATTGGCATCCTTGTTGCTTCTCACAATCTGGAAGGTAAATTCTTCAAGGGAACAGGCGTCACGTCCGCGAAGAACGCACTTGACACAGAGGCTGTAAGTACCCACACCAAATGTAGAAGGTATTTCGACCAGCAGAGAGTTCTCACTATCTTCCGACAGACTGAACGACAGGGAATATTCCTTACCATAGTCCGCCCTTGCAACGACGACAAGTTCCGTTGCCTCTTCCAGCGGGAACGGAAGCGTCGTTTGTTTATACTCTTTTGTCGCGGTCTTCTCCCACAGCCACAATTTCAGCAGGACATCGTTACCTACCACCCATGCGAGAGTACCGCTATTATTCTTGCAATTACATCCCATTTTTCTTTTCCGTTTTTAGTTGAACACATCTTCTAACAGCATCACCTGGGCGGCGTTCCATGTTCCGTTGCCCTCCATGAGCCTGTTAAGCATATCGCCAAGAGAGACGTCTATCTCCACTTCGGCTTTCATTTCTTCGTTAGTCAGGCGATTCATTTCTTCCAGCTTGTCGGCTGTGAGTCCCTGGTTCTTCTCGCGCAGGTCATTGAGGAATCCTTCGATGTCCTCCACCTGCGGGCGTACCTTGCGGAGAATCTTCACCACCTCGATGCGCTGTGCAACGTCAAGCTTCTCCATAGAAGCGGCAGCCAGTATTCCGTAGGCTTGCAACAGCAGACCTTTCTTTACCTTCTTCATTCTGCACCTCCTTCCGTTGGGATAATCTCTGCTACTACCTCCGTGACGGCCTGCTGGAAGGCTCCCATATACTCCTGCGGCACATCGCTGTAAGAGAATACCATTTCCCCGTCGCGCTTGTAGCCGTTGAAGTTGCCGATGTACTGCCCGTTCTTCAATGTCTGCTGACCGCTGATGGACAGCACCTCCGAAGATTCGGTATTCTCGGTGTAGTTGCCCGTGGCTATAACCTGTTCGTTCTCATACTCATACTGTGTCGTCGTTTGACGACTCTTTACTGTAAATGTTCCCATAATTGTATTCTTTAATTGTTAAGATTCTTTTTATGCTGATAGTTATCATACAAAAGATAGGAGGCATAGCCCGTGATGAGCGAGCCGACGATGCAACCGATACCAGACAGTACCTGACCACCTATGAGGAAGTAGATGCCCGTCGAAAGTGCCGTTATAGTCAGTGCTATAAGAATGACTGCGGCAATGATGAAGATGATTTTGTTTGTCATAATCGTTATTCTTTATTGTTGAATTGTTCTTTGAGCATTTCATCGTACTTCTGCTGATAGTTCCTGTAAACCAGTATGGCCGCTACCATGCAGACAAGTCCGCTGATAGTTGCGAAGATGCCGAAGAAGGCACTGTCATACGCTATTTGATTAATACCAAAGCCTATCACGACAAATGACGTGAAAACAAGGAGTAGCGCACCGATAAATGATGCCGCCTTAAACCAAGAGAATTTCTTTTCTGTCATAATCTTATTCAATTTATGTGAGTTGTTAATGTAATATTCGATTCAGTATCATGTGTGGTTTTTGGATTGATTGTTCCATTGAACGAAACACTCCTCTGCACCATTTCACCGCTGCCATTGTTTTCGAGAATAAGCATGGATATGCCTATCTTGGCTTCGGTCAGTTCACTATTGTACTCGATGTCCGTATAGTAATTTGACAGGTGCTGTGCGTCTTGTACTCCGTTTAATATTCCTACCGCACCATACGTTCCTTGTGTGATACGCGAATATCTTGCATTAAGACTGTCATCATAAGTCGTTCCAAGTTCAGCAAAATACTGCTGGACCATATAACCATTGCCGTCATTACGCATTACGCCGAAATCACTTGTCAGGAAATAGAATTTATTGGCATTCTGGTCCTGACTATATCCACTGAATGTAAAGGTCATGTCATTTACATTCTTCACCCATAAACGGATGGTCTTTGTCGATGATGATGTTGCAATAACTTGATAAGTTATCTTGATAGTTGCATTTATCAGTCTAACTGCTTGTATTGTTATTCCGGAACTCTTGATTGTAAAATTCTGATAGCATAGATTTTCATTATCGGCATTAAGACAGAAATAGCAACGATAATCTACGCCGCTTACGTTTATGGTTCTACGGATATATGGAAGAATATAAACTTCCTCGTTGACTTGGAATCCGTTATCTTCTGATGGCTTAATCAACGGTGCATCGTCTATAGCAATATTCCTATGCCCTGTCAGTCCGGTAACTGCATCATAATTATTATCCAACTGCATCTCCACGCTGTCTGTTATTGCGAAATGCGCTTTTGATACAGAGAGTATCATAAATCCGAATTTCAAATTATATAACGACGGATTTCCGTTCTGTGCATCAAACAGATTTTTCACGCCAAGATAATAGGCGATGTTTTGTACTGATATGTCATTGTAGTCAAAATGTATCTCGGCAGATACAAGTAAAGTACCTGTATGTTCACGGGTATTATATGCCTTCGTCTGAACATTGAGATTGGCAAATGATATTGGATATTTATTACGTGCTATTGGATAGTCTGGCGTTTTATGTATGTACTTCCAGAAATCAAGTATGCGGAATACTGTTGGTGTTTTCTTCTGCCATGTCGTATTAAGCAGCATAGCGCCGACACTTCTATATTGTCCGCCGCTGAAAAACTGATAATCGCTACCACCAAACAAACTATCCGGAATCAGTCCATACGGGATTTGAATGCCAACACTCGCACGGACGTTCGTACCTTCTTGTTGCACCATTTCGCCTTTCCATTGCGAATCTGCATAACCAGGCTCAGTAACAGGATTGAAGACAATACGTTTATAGTCAGTAGGCTTAAACTTTGACATCAGCTTAACATTCGCATGAGTACAAAGAGTGCCTACATCACCATTTCCAACGGAAAGAGCCTTGCTGACATCCCAGTTTCCCACTGGCTCCGTGATTATCATTGTTGTCGGATTGTATGGCATATTATGATAAGACTATTGTTTTACTTTGTGAACCGTTGTAGTATTTCAGCGTAGTGCCGTCGAGATAGATGTATCGTGTAGAGTCTAAGTAGAACCTGCTGGCGCGAAGCCCACCCGTAGGGTCAGCAATCACACCGCTACTGCCAAGCGTAAGACCGGACGGAGCATTTATTGTTACACTGCCTCCAGAACTACCCTGAATGTAGCAGTTCGATGGACCAAGGTTAATCTTCGTCGCTACGTCAATCGTCTGCGTTGACACATTAGTGGAGGTGAGATAGTTGATTGTGAAAGCATCAAGGCTGCTCAGAGGATTGGTGAACCCGAGAGCACTGACACCACCCGTGGCATAGATGTTGGCTGACGTGCCATCGTATTTCACTATCTTGAAAGCATTGTTGGTTGAATCCCACATGATAACACCGTCACCTATGCGAAGCGCATTGAATCCGCTTATGGTAGCATTCCCTTGATTTGCATTTTCTATATGCAATCCGTTCTGCATGGAGACAAGTCCAGAAGAAAGCGTAATAGCAAAGGGGCGTAAGGCATTCCATGAGCCACTATCGGCAGAACCGCTATCTGTAAGAAGCATTCGGAAATTGGTTGCATCATTGCGAAGAATCACACCATAGGCGTTGTTGTAGGACAATCGGAAGGCGTTTGCAGAAGATGACTTGATTTCACCAGTGGCAGCGATAGAGCCTACGCCGGTCATATTGCCGCTGACCGCGCCATTGCTTGCTGTCTGTCCCCAAAACGTCGTACCGTTTCCGAGTGCATCTGTAATGCCGTAACCGGCAAGCGTCGAAGGATGATTGCCAGAACCGTCTTTCCAGTAGCCCTGAGCAGCTACCCAGGGCTGCGTGGCAATAATGTCGCTACCGATGGTTACGTTGTAGCTGCTTCCAATGTCAAACTTCACGCCCTTGGATGCGTGAATTACCAGATGGTCGTCGGTATCTTCGTACAGATAACAATAACTGCCGTCACCGAAATAGAGGTGCATTCCGTAGTTCGAGCTGTTCTTCAGACGGAGGTCGCCAGTTAAGGTTCCGCCCGTCAAGGGAAGGTAGTTGTTTCCCACCCACGACTCAGTGGCGTATCCGTTCAAGTCAGAAGAGGTAAGGAATCCCTGCTGGCCCACCCATCCTTCTGTCCATTCTCTGGTTGCAATAACTTTGTCGTTCCACGTCAGATTGCTACCAGATGCGGTTGTAAGTTCAGTACCGCCACTTTGACTCTCAATCGTCAAGGCAGTGGCACTCTTCAGGTTGATGCCTTTCGCACTTGTAATATCTATTCCTTTAGCACCGCTAATAGATGAATACGTGACAAGTTCAATTCCTTTCGAAGCGTATATTTTAAGATGATTATCCGTATCTTCATACAGGTAACAATAGTTGCCGTCACCGAAACGAAGGTAACTCCCGTAGTCGGACGAACCAGGACGTAATCGCAAGTTGCCAAACTGTGGCGATGTATTGTTATTTGACCCATCGCTGATAGCCACGTCAGCCCAATACATTGTAGGTAACTGACTGGCTGCCACACTGCCTGTTATCTCGCTGAAAGCATAGCTCGGTTTGCTTGACTGCTTCGCCCATGAGGGAACAGTAGGGTCAGTCTCCGTGAACGATGTCAGCGGAGTTATACTGTTGCTACCAAGCGTGATTGTACCATTGCTGATTTTTGCATCAGTGATACCATAGCCAGAAAGACTTGTTGGGGTATTAGTAATCTTGCTCCACCCCAAATTCGGAATCCTGTCAACGTCGAATGTGCCACTTGTAATCTTACTGGCAGCAAGTGCAGGTATATCAGAAGATAAAAGCGTAGTCGCCTTAGTTACCCGACCGTAAGAATCCACAACGACCTTGGTATAAGTGGTATCACCCGACGAAGGAGTGCCGATGGTTATCTCTTTAAGGTTAAGATAATTGTTGCTGATTGCAAGCGTACTGCCGACGATGATGCCGCCAACGGTTGAGCCTGTGGCTACGGGGATATGGGCAGAATTTATTTTTGTGTTTGCGTAATTGCCGCTGTTACCAGAAAGCGAATCCCACACAGCATCGAGGTCGGTACCACTTCCACCTGCATCTCCGTATTCCCATTTCCCAGTAGTATTGTTCCAGACAATCGTCTTGCCGTTTTGGTTAGTGCCAGGAGTAGAAAGACCGCTGTTGTTGATGCTTTCCAACGGCTCGTTCAGCGTCACACCGCCACCACCGCCGCCAGGACTGTAGCCGAGGGCAGATACGCCGCCTGTAGCATACACATTTGCAGGATTTCCTGGGACAGTAACGACACTTTCCTCACCAGTCGTTTCGTCAACGATGGTCTGCGTGGTGTCTGGCTTATAGAAATGAAGCGTATTCGATATAATATCTACGCCAAGACGCACTCCGTTGGAAAACTCGATATAGTCGATCATACCAGCAAGCGATCCTTGTATCAGTCCGTTGGCGCCTGGTATTTGGCCCCACCACGAATAGTTCTTGAAGGCTTCAATGCTTTGGTCTGTGCGAAGACTGCCTGTTTGATA
>Ga0310690_10010383_pt1 | contig 11590 bp, 8 predicted proteins | sample AusTroGonzalo_MG_2_FD_207661 | JGI IMG/M metagenome (GOLD analysis project Ga0310690, IMG submission 207661) | Bovine rumen microbial communities from tropical cattle in Woodstock, Queensland, Australia - Gonzalo_04 (v2) (version 2) | ecosystem: Host-associated > Mammals > Digestive system >...
AGGCGTTCATATCAACGCCGTTGACCTGCAGCTGTGCAAGCAGTTCTTTTTGTTTCATGCCCTTCTTTTTGCGGGCAGCCTCTACACGAGCGCCTACGAGGTTACGATCCCCTAATTCCTGTTTACGCAGTCTCATTTTACTCTCCTCAAATATATCCTGACTATAATAGATGTTTCTTTTAAATAATTCCCGGCGGAAATTCTTTAAACACAAAAAGCTAATGTAACTGTATTATAATACGTTATTCGAAAAAAAACAAGTCTTTTTTGTAAGAAAATTTAAAAAATTGAAACTTTTTCGCCGAATTCGTTACAATTCTTTAATTTTTATACAGAAAAATGTGACAGTTTTTGTAAACATTTTTCGGCGGCTTGTGGTTGACTCATAGGGGCACACAATATCTGGTGTTTGGAAACTTTTGGCAATTGTTACAAAACATCAGAGCAAGACAGCACTGAGGGTGAATCATAGCACAACTATCCTGTCAGTCGCCGAAATCACGCTGCTGACGCCGGCCGCAGCTCCTCTGCAAACCCACTCCCGATCACCGCGCAAAAAGAAAAACTGCCGCGTAAAGCGACAGCTTCAACAGCCGCTGATTCATTCGGGTCAGCGGCTGCTTTATGAGTAAATCTATAAGCCGGGTTCTGTATTAGACAGTCATCTATCTTGGCCGCGCGTTACCGCAGCGGCTCAGTGCCACCTCCACGGGACAGCCGAGCAGGCCGTGTGTCCCTCCGCGGTGTTGCTTCGGATAGGGTTTACACAACGATGAGGTCTCCCGCATCTTGGTGAGCTTTTACCTCGCCTTTCCACCCTTGCGTCGCTGCAGGCTCCGATCATATCCTGATCAGGCGCGGCGATTCGCGGTTATTTTCTGTTGCACTTTCCCTAGGGTCGCCCCCGGCGGCCGTTAGCCGTTATCCTCGCTCTGTGAAGCCCGGACTTTCCTCGGACAGGGCCTTTCGGCCGCTGACCGCGACTGTCTGGTTTACTCATATATATAGTATAGGGTTTTTTTATCCGTTTGTCAAATGAAAAGGAGGGTGATTTGACCCTCCCTGCTATACTATGCGTTTTCTTTCATTTCTTTTGCGGCGGCGGTCAGCATCTCGCGATCGTTCGGCAGTTCTCCGTCTATGACACGATCCAGCAGTTCGTTGAGGATCCTGCCGATCTCCTGTCCGTCCGTCACGCCGAGGTGTATCAGGTCGGAGCCGTTGACCGCGAGCATGGACAGCCGGTAGCATTCGCCGGCTTTCAGAATACGGTCGAGCTCCGCCTTGACCGCATCAAGGTTCGCCAGCTTCTCCTCCCGCATGAACATCGACTGAGCGAGGGTATCGGCACGCTGCACCTTACACAGCTTCAGCATCCGATCGCGTCCGATGGTATTCAGATACCGCTTCAGTTCAACGGGATCGGGCTTGAAACGCGTATCATGCCAGCGGATCAGCGCGCATGCCTCGTCGATGAAAAGCTTCGGCATACACAGCCTCCTGAGGATCTCCTGTGTCATAGCGGCGCCGAGGATCGGGTGGTTCTTATAGTGACACACGCCCTGCTTATCGACGATCTGCGACATCGGCTTACCAATATCATGAAAGAGCATCACTGTCCTGAGCAGCGGATCGGGCTCGATATTGCGCACCGAGGCCACCGTATGGCGATAGACGTCGCGGTTATGATGCTTGTTATGCTGTTCAAAGTCAAAGGTCCCCTGCAGCTCGGGGATAAACACCGCGATCACGGTGCGGTAACGCCTGAGGATAAAGTCGACCTTATCTCCGCACAATAGCTTCATCAGCTCGGACGAGATGCGCTCGGCGGCGATCTCACTCAGCAGCCTGCGCCCCCTCAGGATCGCCTCGCTGGTCTCGGGCTCGATCGAAAAGCCGAGGGTCGATGCAAAGCGCAGCGCGCGCAGAATCCGCAGAGCATCCTCGACGAAGCGTTCGCTGGGTACTCCGACACAGCGGATAACGCCGTAGTTCAGGTCACGCTGACCGCCAAAGAGGTCGATCAGCCCGTCGGTGTCGTTATAAGCCATCGCGTTAACGGTAAAGTCGCGGCGCGACAGGTCGTCCTTCAGCGAATCGGAAAAGCTGACCGAATCGGGATGACGACCGTCAGAATACGCGCCGTCCACACGGTAGGTCGTGATCTCATACTGCTCATCATCCAGGATCACGGCCACGGTGCCGAATTCCTTGCCGAAATTCACGGTGCGATGATCGGCAAAGACCGCCTCGATTTCGTCAGGGCGTGCAGAGGTGGTGAAATCCCAGTCGTTCGGCTCGCGGCCGAGCAGACAGTCGCGCACACATCCGCCAACAGCATAGCAGGAATAACCGTTCTGCTGCAGGGTATGAATAATATAGCGCGCGTTCTCGGGCATAGCTATCACAGGGATCACCCCTTTCATTTTATCCAGTATACCACTCATTTTTCAGTATTTCAACATTTTTTACAGAATATTATGAATAATTTTGTATAAAACATAAAACAGCATTTTCGTTCACAGCATTTTCTATTTTGCGCTAGCATGCGGCGTCTATCCGTTCAGCCGTATGCAGGTATGAATTCCCCGCACTAATCCGCCCGCGCTCAGCTATACTAATTTCGGAGCAAAAGCTCCGCAGGCTGATGAAAGGAAGGTGAGCGAGAATGAATAAATGGAAACGGTCAGTATTATCAGCCATGGCGCTCGTACTGCTCTTGCCGATCGCTGCGGTCTCGGCCGCCGATCAGCGCGTCGTGCTGGGCGGACAGCCGTTCGGACTGACGATGTACACCAGCGGCGTGGTGGTCATCAATGTCAGCGACGACGAAGATTCTCCCGCACACGCGGCGGGCGTCAAAGAAAATGATATTATCACGAAAGCTAACGGTGAGACGGTCACATCCAACGAACAGCTCAAAGAGATCGTCGAGCAATCCGGCGGGGAGGAAATCGAATTATCCCTGAGTCGGGGTGAGAGCCCGATTTCCCTGACGATTACTCCGCAGGAAGGTGAAGACGGCAGCTATACGGTCGGGATGTGGATCCGTGATTCAACCGCCGGTCTGGGCACGGTGACCTATTTTGACGAGCACTCCTGCTCCTTCGGCGCGCTCGGACACGGCGTGAACGACCGCGACACCGGCATCCTCCTGCCGCTCAGGAGCGGTACCGTGATGGAGGCCGAGATCACCTCGGTGACTAAGGCGCAGCCCGGCGTTGCGGGGGGCTTAAACGGTTATATGGCGGACGACGTCATCGGTGAGATCACCGTCAACACCGACTACGGTATCTTCGGTCACTATGATACGCTCCCGCAGGGTCAGCGGATCGCCTGTGCAGAAGATGACGAGATCCGCGAAGGCGCGGCACAGATCTACTGCACCCTCGACGACAGCAGCGCCCGCGCCTATGACGTCACGCTCAGCAAGCTCAATACGGACGATAACAACGGCCGCAACATGGTGGTGACCGTCACGGACGAGAGCCTGCTCAGCCGGACAGGCGGCATCGTACAGGGGATGAGCGGCAGTCCGATCGTGCAGGATGGCAAGCTGGTCGGCGCCGTGACGCATGTCTTTGTCAACGCACCCGAGCGCGGCTACGGTATTGCGATCGGTCATATGCGCAGCAGTTTTCAGCAGTACGGAGGCTATTGACCGGCGTTTTCTGCGTACGAAAAGCAGATGAGCCGCGGTCGTAAGGGCTGAGAGTGTCAAATATTGTCGAATGTTTCTTGAAAAAATTTTATTGTTTTCTATTGCCAACTTTACCAATTTATGGTAAACTATCAATACAAAATGAAACAGGAGATGTAAAAATGACCGAAAGACTGAAGCTACTGATGACCCAGGACTCTGCCGAAAATATAGTAGACGCCAAGACAACCTTAGAAAAACACGGGATCGCCGTATCCTTCTGTCCGAAGGACGGCGAGGATGTGATCGCCCGCATCACGGCCGAAGCGCCGGATGTGGTCATCATGGATCTGTTCATGACGCGGATCGACTCGATCGGCGTCATGCGTGCGACCCGCCGCGCAAAGCCCGAGAAGCTCCCGATGTTCGTGGTCTACTCCAGCTTTGACAGCCCCGTACTGGAGCGCGAGGTAATGAGCGCCGGAGCGACTTATTTTGTCCTCAAGCCCTTCAACCTGAATGATCTCGCCGAGAACATCCTCCGGCTGAACAAGCGCCGCGCCATGAAAGCCAAGGGCGGCATCCGTCAGGCGGGCTTCGACGGCTACAACATTGAGGTCAAGGTAACCGAGATCCTGCACCAGATCGGCGTGCCCGCGCATATCAAGGGCTACCATTACCTGCGCGATTCGATCATCCTCTCGATCGAAAAGCCCGAGATCATCAACGCGGTGACAAAGCAGCTCTACCCCACCGTTGCCAAAAAATATGAGACGACCTCGTCCCGTGTGGAGCGTGCGATCCGCCATGCGATCGAAGTCGCGTGGGATCGCGGAGACGTAGAGGTGCTGAACTCCTACTTCGGCTACACGATCCAGGGCAGCCGCGGTAAGCCCACCAACAGCGAGTTCATCGCCATGATCTCGGATAAGCTCAGGCTGCAGATGCGCAACGCAAGCTAAAAAGCAATCATATACGCCGCAAGGGCTGTCGGTTTCGGCAGTCCTTTTGCTATATAAAATTGGTTGACACAGAGGATCGGCGGGTGGTATAATCATATCAGTATAGTTAAGGAGGCGGCAGGATGGCTTTCGATACCTTTGATGAAGGGATCAGCTTAGGCGGTATGCGGTCAAAGACCGAGATCCGTATCCTGATCTGTTATCTGTTCCGCAGCGTCGCTGCGCCGATGCGCAAGGATACGATCGTCAACGCCCTGATGGAAAAGGGACTGGCGAACTACTTTGAGACCAGCGCGTGCTTTGACGATCTGATCCGACACGGCAACATCGCCCTCGCGGATGAAGCCGGCGGTCTCTATCAGAATACCGAGAACGGCGATATGATCGCCGTACAGCTCGAGGACACCCTCGCCCCTACCGTCAAGGAGCGCGCTACCGAGTGCGCCCTGAGCCTCTTAAAGAAGGAACGCGTCGAGAGCGAGAACAAGGTCACGATCGATAAGGTCGAGAACGGCTACACCGTGCGGTGCACGATCTCGGGCGGCGATATGGAGCTGCTGAGCTTCTCACTGTATGTCCCCGACGTCACCCAGGCGCGCCTGATCCGCAAGAACTTCTACAAGAATCCCGAGATGTTCTACTCGGTGATGATTGCCATGCTCACGCGCAACAAGCGCGCCGTCAGCGAGATCCTCGACGAGTTGGGATCCGTGATCTAAAAGATCGTCAGCAGTACCATCAGCGCCACACCGGGTACGCCGCCGGCAGCGGCGATCAAGAGCGACAGCTTTGTGATCGGGATATAAACGCCCGAAAGGCCGGACAGTATATCCACTGCCGCGAGCACCGCTAAGCCGGTCAGTATAGACAGAAAAGCCCTCTTGAAGGGCTTTTTCTTTTTAGCCGCGTAATGGATGAAGGAAAAGAGCAGAAAGATCGCCGCCGCATAGAGGAAGATTTCCAGCATGATCGCCTCCGGATGGTAATAGTATGATCCAAGCTTCTCATGAAGGGCAAAAAGAAAAGGACTGTCAGAAAAGCCTGATAGTCCATTTTATGCCGTTAGGTTCAGAAATATTATGCCTCGTCGGCGGTAGCGGATACGGTGGTATCGGCAGAGGTATCTGCAGTCGAACCGGTATTCGCAAAGAAGGTGAAGATGTTCAGCGCAAGAACAACGATCACGAAACCGATCGCGAACCACTTGGTCGCACGGGCGAGGAACGCGTCATAAGAACGCGCCTTATTCTTCGAGAAGAAGGTATCGGCACCGCCGGATACAACGCCGACGCCCTGCTGGTTACCTTCCTGCAGGATGATAACAATAATCATAACGATAGAAGCGATGATCAGCAGCGCTCCGAAAATATACTCTAAAACTGACATTTACTATATCTTCCTTTCAATACATCTTCATAGGCAAAGATTATTGTAACACACTCATCCGCAGAATGCAAGTGTTTTTTTCGGCAAATCTATGAATCTTTCAGCACGTATCCGAATACTGTAGGTATCGGTCTCCGTGCCCTCCCCTACGAATTGATCCGATCAGATGATCGACAGCTGCGTTGCCTCATCCTCCTGTGACGGCAGAGCGCCTGTCGCGGGAAGGGATCGTGTGCGATAGCGCGAGGGCTTACTGAACCGCCCCTCGGCATATGGCTCGATCACCATGACGCGATGACCCTTCTTCAGCTTCATCACCGCTACGCCCTGGGTATTCTTCGTCGTCTTGACGGCGATCGCGCCGGAGTGCAGCAGCAGCATGCGACCGGCCGATGAGGTCAGCACGAACTCGCCGTCCTCCTGTGTGAAGGCGATGCCGGCGATCGGCGACTTATCCGAATAGGCGTTGATCAGCTTCTTGCGGTTGGTCTTGGTCTCATACGACTTGAGGTCGACCTTAGCTACCTTGCCGTTTTCAAAGGCAAAGAGCAGATAGCCGCTGTAGTCCTTCGTGTTCAGCATGAATACGGCGTTCTCGCCCTCGTCCATCTGGAGCTTGGCGGGGATATAGTCACCAAAGACGCTCGCCTTGGTGTCCGGAAAGTCGGAGACCTTCGCCTTATACACCTGACAGCGATCGGTGAAGAACAGCAGGTCGGTGTTGTTGGTAGTCTCGAGCGTCATGATCACCTCATCGTCCTCTTTGAGCTTCTGTTCACTGCTCATGCGCAGGGACTGCGGCGTGATCTTCTTGAAGTAGCCTTCCTTGGTGAAGAACAGGTTGACCGGATAGTCGGGTATCTCTTCCTCAAGGCTGACGTCCGCTATGATGCTGTCGGCATGGAGCAGCGGACACAGGCGATCCTTGCCGTACTTCTGGGCGACCTCTCGCAGTTCGCGCACGATGATCGTCTTGACGCGCGCCTTTGAGCCGAGGATGGCCTCCAGCTCGGCGATGTCGGCGATGAGCTGTTCGATCTCATCGGTGCGCTTGAGGATATATTCGCGGTTGAGGTGCCTCAGCTTGATCTCTGCTACGTACTCTGCCTGGATCTTGTCGATACCGAAGCCAATCATCAGGTTCGGTACGACCTCAGCCTCCTCGTCGGTCTCACGTACGATGCGGATGGCCTTGTCAATATCCAGCAGGATGAGCTTCAGACCCTCCAGCAGGTGGAGCTTATCCTTCTTTTTATTCAGGTCGAAGAAGGTGCGGCGGCGGATGCACTCGATACGGAAGGCGATCCACTCGTTCAACAGCTCCTTCACGCCCAGCGTCATCGGCACGCCGCCGATCAGGACGTTGAAGTTGCAGGAGAAGCCGTCCTCCAGCGTCGTCAGCTTAAAGAGCTTGAGCATCAGCTTTTCGGGATCGGTACCGCGCTTGAGGTCGATGGTGATCTTCAGACCGTCGATACCCGTCTCGTCGCGGATGTCGGAGATCTCCTTGATCTTGCCGGTCTTGACAAGGTCGATGACCTTCTCGATGATCACCTCGGTGGTCGTGGTCGGCGGGATGTGCGTGACGTCGATGCAGTTCTGATTCTTGTCATAGCTGTAGATCGAGCGCACACGGATCGAACCGCGTCCGGTGCGATACACCTCGCGGATCGTCTCTTCGTGATAGATGATCTGCGCCCCGCCGGAGAAGTCCGGCGCAGGCAGGGTGCTGATGATGTCGTGATCAGGATCGCGGATCAGCGCGGCGGTCGTTTCGCACACCTCTCTGAGGTTGAAGGAGCAGATGTTGCTTGCCATACCGACGGCAATGCCGGTATTGGCGTTGACCAGTACCGAAGGGAAGGACGCCGGCAGGAGCGTCGGCTCCTTCATGGTGTTGTCGTAGTTGTCGACGAAGTCCACGGTATCGCGGTCGATGTCCTTGAACAGCTCATTACAAATGGGATCGAGCTTCGCCTCGGTATAACGTGAGGCGGCCCACGCCATATCGCGGGAGTAGAACTTGCCGAAGTTGCCCTTCGAGTCGATATACGGGTGCAGGAGCGCCTCATAACCGCGGCTCAGACGCACCATGGTATCATAGATCGCGGCGTCGCCGTGAGGGTTGAGCTTCATCGTCGCGCCGACGATGTTGGCGGACTTCGTGCGCGCACCGGTCAGCAGTCCCATCTTATACATGGTATACAGGAGCTTGCGGTGCGAGGGCTTGAAGCCGTCGATCTCGGGGATCGCACGCGACATGATGACGCTCATCGCATAGGGCATGAAGTTCTCTTCAATCGTCGATGCGATGCGCTGTTCTACAATATCGCCCGCGCCGGCGATCACACCGTTCGCCAGCGGTCGTGTATTCAGTTGTTTCGGTTGTTTTTTCTTAGGCATAACAGTTCCTTCTTCAGCCTTCCTCTTGAGGGGAAGGCATTTTACGACACATCCAGATTATCGGTATAATTCGGACCGTATTCTACGATGTAGTCCTTGCGCCCCTGCAGGTTATCGCCCAGCAGAACGTCGAAGATATGCGCCGTGCGCTCCGCGTCGTCGGGCATCACCTTGATCAGGCGGCGGGTCTCGGGATTCATGGTGGTCAGGCTCATCATGTCGGGCTCGTTCTCACCCAGACCCTTGGAGCGCTGGATCGTAAACTTCGCGCTGCCGATCTCGGCGATGTAGTGCTCCTTCTCCGCCTCGGTATAGGCGAAGTAGACCTTATCTTTCGTTGTGATCTCATACAGCGGGGATTCGGCGATATAGACCTTCCCCTCCTTGATGAGGTCGGGCGTCAGGCGATAGATCATCGTCAGAAGCATCGTGCGGATGTGGAAGCCGTCCACGTCGGCGTCGGTACAGATGATGACCTTGTTCCAGCGCAGGTTGTCGATATTAAAGGCGTTGATGTCCTTCTTCTTCGACTTGGACTTACCCATGTCGACCTGAACGCCGCAGCCGAGGATCTTGATGAGGTCGGTGATGATCTCGCTCTTGAAGATGCGGTCATAGTCGACCTTCAGACAGTTGAGGATCTTGCCGCGGATCGGCATGACCGCCTGAAAGTCCGGATTGCGCGCCTGTACGCACGCGCCCTTCGCAGAATCGCCCTCCACGATGAACAGCTCTCGTTCCTCCACGACCTTGGAGCGGCAGTCGGTGAACTTTGCGATCTTGCTGGTAATATCCATGTTCGCGGTGAGGTTCTTTTTGATCCTCACGCGGGTCTTTTCGGCGTCCTCACGCGAGCGCTTGTTGATGAGCACCTGGTTCGCGATCTTCTCGGCCTCCAGCGGATTCTCGATGAAGTAGACCTCGAGCTGATGGCGCAGGAACTCGGTCATCGCGTCCTGAATACCCTTGTTAGTGATCGCCTTCTTCGTCTGGTTCTCATAGGAGGTCACGGACGAGAAGGACGAGATCACGATCACGAGGCAGTCGGCAACGTCGTCGAACTTGATCTTACTCTCATTCTTGGTGTATTTATTCTGCGCCTTCAGGTAGCTGTCGATCTGATAGACAAAGGCGTTGCGCACAGCCTTATCCGGTGCGCCGCCATGCTCGAGGAAGGATGAGTTGTGATAGTACTCGGCAGCGGTGATCTTGTTCGAGAAGCCCAGCGCCGCATTGATCTTACACTTATACTCATCCTTGTCGTCGCGGTCGCGCACCATGCGCTCGGTCGCCCAGCTCTGCGCGGTCGTCAGACCGTCCTCGCCCATCAGCTCGCGCACATGGTCTGCGATACCGTTCTCATAGAAGAACTCCTCCACATCGAAGGAACGCCCCGCCTGACGGCGAAAGATGAAGCGGATGCCCGGGTTGACGATCGCCTGACGGCGGATCATATCGGTGAAGAACTCCACCGGCATATTGATGTCGGTGAACACCTCGAGATCGGGCTTCCAGCGGATCTTGGAGCCGGTATCGCGACCGGAATAATCGACAGCGGTCAGACCGCCGATATTCTCGCCCTTTTCAAAGTGCAGGGTATATTTCTTATGATCGCGGCGTATCTCCGCGTCCATATACGCGGAGGCGCACTGAGTGGCGCACAGACCGAGACCGTTCAGACCGAGCGAGAATTCATAGTTCTCGCCGGCGCTGTTATTATACTTGCCGCCCGCGTACATCTCGCAGAAGAGGAGCTTCCAGTTGTATTCCTCCTCATTCTTGTTGTAATCGACGGGAATACCGCGGCCGTGGTCCTCGACCTCGATGGAACCGTCAGAATAGACAGTCAGGACGATCTCTTTTCCGTAGCCCTCGCGCGCCTCGTCGATCGAGTTCGACAGGATCTCAAAGACGCTGTGCTCACAGCCCTCGATACCGTCTGAACCGAAGATGACGGCAGGACGCTTGCGGACGCGGTCTGCGCCCTTCAGGGTGACGATGCTCTCGTCGCCGTACTGCGGCTTTTTCTTTGCTTTTGCCATGTGTATTCTCCTTATCGCCTCCCTTTGGTAAAGGGAGGTGCTGAACGAAGTGAAGCGGAGGGATTGCAGTATTGACGCGGACATATGTGTCTGCGTCCACCTTATTCTTTCGGCTGGTCGCGCGGCGCGTGCCGGCTCCATTAATACAATCCCTCAGTCACAGCCTTTGACGGGCTGCGACAGCTCCCTTTACAAAAGGGAGCCTAAAGCCCCTTGAGCTTCTTGATCTGGTCGCGGAGGAAGGCGGCGTGCTCAAACTCCAGCAGCTTGGACGCGGCCTGCATCTCCTTGGTGAGCTGTTTGATCAGTTCTGTACGCTGTTCGCGGCTGAGGCGACCGACGTGCTCCATCTCATCCTCCGTATGGGTGGAGATCTCGATGATGTCGTTGACCTTCTTGACGATCGTCTGCGGCACGATGCCGTGCGCCTCGTTATAGGCCTTCTGGATCGTGCGGCGGCGCTCTGTCTCAATGATCGTGTGCTTCATGCTGTCGGTCACCTGATCGGCATACATGATAACGGCGCCGTCGGCGTTGCGCGCGGCGCGGCCGACCGTTTGGATCAGCGAGCGCTCGGAGCGCAGGAAGCCTTCTTTATCCGCGTCGAGGATCGCGACGAGCGACACCTCGGGAATATCCAGTCCCTCGCGCAGCAGGTTGATGCCCACCAACACGTCGAACTTGCCCAGGCGCAGGTCGCGGACGATCTCCATCCGGCGTACGGTGTCAATGTCGTGGTGCATATAGCGCACCTTGATGTCCATGCTCTCCAGGTACTCGGTGAGGTCCTCTGCCATCTTCTTGGTCAGAGTGGTAACGAGGACGCGCTGCTCACGCTCCACGCGTGTATGGATCTCCGAGATCAGGTCGTCGAGCTGACCCTCCGTGGGTCGGACGGAGATCTCGGGATCGAGCAGGCCGGTCGGGCGGATGATCTGCTCGGCAACAACAGCGCTCTTCTCCAGTTCCAGATCCCCCGGCGTTGCGCTGACGAATACCGCCTGATTCACCCGCTCGTAAAACTCGTCAAAGTTCAGCGGACGGTTATCATAGGCCGACGGCAGGCGAAAGCCGAAGTCAATGAGGTTCTTCTTGCGCGCGCGGTCGCCGCCGTACATTCCGCGCACCTGCGGAAGGGTCACGTGGCTCTCGTCCAC
>Ga0310690_10010384_pt1 | contig 11589 bp, 12 predicted proteins | sample AusTroGonzalo_MG_2_FD_207661 | JGI IMG/M metagenome (GOLD analysis project Ga0310690, IMG submission 207661) | Bovine rumen microbial communities from tropical cattle in Woodstock, Queensland, Australia - Gonzalo_04 (v2) (version 2) | ecosystem: Host-associated > Mammals > Digestive system >...
CATTGGAGGATGTGGATTATTATCTGAGAGATCATGGCTTAAAACCCCTGCTCCGTGATTAACAAAATGCTACTGCCAGGAGCAGACGATATGCAGGCCTCCTGATAAGATGAGTTCATCAAAACAAAAACATCTTATTTCAAGGAGGAATACACAATGACAAAGAAAGATTTAAGGAACGGCGATATCGTAGTAATACGTGATGGTGAGCTTGGATTGTATCTGGCGGAAAAGGACGTTTTTATTTATAAGGAATGCGGTTATGAAGATGTGGACTGTATGTTTAATGACGACTTGACCTGCATTGATACCGAAGTCGGTGATGTGATGCAGGTCTACCGTGAAGAGTACGGCGTGATTTCATTCTTTGATTATGAAGAAGGCGACCTTGTTTTCGAAAGGGACGAGACCTGGGAGCGACCGACAAAAGAACAAAGAGAAGCTATGGCAGCGGCAGCGAAAGCAGAATACGAAGCAAAAGAAGCGGAATTAAGAGCTGAAAGGGAAGAGAGAAACAAGAATTCAATCCGGATAATCTCACAGGCTTTTTATGGGAACCGGACCGGTACTGAAATAACGGTCGAAGAGATGGACCGTTTCATTCTGGGATATCTGACAGACAAGTTTCCGGTGAGAGAAAAGATTGACAGGACGATTATCAGGATACCGGATTCAGAGAATGTCGTATTCATTTATAACAAGTATAAGGAAGAAAAGAGAAGGGAAGAGTTGGGAAGCCGTCATGACAGAGAAAGATTTATCCTGGCTTCAATACCGGAGAAGAATATAGAATTATTCAGTAGATGTATTGTCTGCAGGATGAATGAGGATGGAGAATTTGCAAGTCTTGAAAGAGAGGATTACGAGAAATTCATGAAGTATCTGGCCCGATAAGGGCCGGATGAGGAAATAGGGGCGCAGATACCTTTCATAAGAGAAAATGTGTTTTGTGTGTGTGAATTATTTGTTTTAGTCATAGTGGTGCGCCCCTTGTTTTTTTACTCATCCAGCTATAAAATTAATTATAATGGTGCAAATAATCTTTGATTGTATAAGGTCTTAAAGTTAATATTATTTTACCTATAAAGAGTGCGCGAGAGACAAGCTTGACGACCGCACAGCAACCTGCCGGCAGGGTAAGGTGCTAATGCTTGAACGATGGGTACATAACGGCATCCATCGTATCGATGGGTGTTTTTTTCGTCCTCTTTACAGGTGAACAATTTTTAAGGAGGGCATGAAAAATGCGTACGGTAAGTAATCTTTTTAAACATGATGGCAGGATTTATGTGTATCTGAGCAGCAGGAACATCGGAAAACTGTTCCAGCAGAATGCCGAGAATGAGGGATTCACTTTTGGAGACGGAGTGAAACCGACTGAGCGGGAATTCGACGATATTTTCGCATTGAAGAGGGACTGGACGATCTGCTATGTCGGCTGGGTCGGACATATGGCATTTCGACATCCTGAAAATGTGGTCGGTGAACCGCTTGTCCGGATCGATTACGGAAAGTATCTGGCCGGACGGGACGACTATGTGATGTGAGCTTTGTGTATAGGTTCTTCAATTAAAGGCAGAATGGCGGGAGTTGCTGTTCTGCCTTTAAAATTGCTACTGCCAGTAGCAGACAATGACAAACTACCCCTGTAGAATGAGGCCATAAGAAAGAGCTGACCATTATTCAAAAATATTTACAAAGGAGATAAAGAATATGAGAAGAACATTTACAAAAAAAGACCTGCACAGTGGCGATATCATTGAGACCAGAAATGGAGAAAGAGGAGTCGTTATTCTTGAAGTAGATGCTATTATCTATCAGGCCGGCGGGCTGGATATTCTGGATGAGGTCTTTACAGATGATCTCTTTGTCGATGGAACGCAGAGAGAAGGAGATATCTTTAAAGTGTATCACGACCCTGAAGGGGCACTTGGACTCAATAAGCTTTTCGGATTGGATCCGGTCTTCGTAAGAAGGAACGATAAGCATACCCGGGAACGTGCCGCAGAATTATCAGATAAACATGATTGGATGAAGGGCCGGGTATCCACGATTGTTCTGGAACCATGTTTCCGACGCTGGGAGAAAATACATGTGCATCCGACCAGAAAGATGGACATTGATTATGCTCTCAGCGAGGCCCCCAGTATGACTGCATGCGGGCAGATCGGAATCGACAGGACTTATATTCCGATTTCGCATACGGAAAATCTTTTCCTGCTCTATAACAAATATCAGGAGGGAAATGGAATAGTTAGTTCAAAATCCGGCACACCGCTCTTTAGCATCCCTGAAGAAAACATTACAATATATTCACGCTGCCTGATTTGCAGAAAAGACGAGGCGGGACAGTTGGTGGATTTACAGGAGGGGGATTTTGAAAAGGTGAAAGCATACCTGGTCGAGCCGATCAGTTCACGGGAAAAGAATTGATGATACAAGATGTTGGAGGAGCTATTATGATTTATATTACAGGTGATACCCATTCTGAATTCAGCAGATTCAATACTCAGAACTTTCCGGAACAGAAAGAGATGACTCGGGATGATTACGTGCTGATCGCGGGTGATTTCGGGGGAGTATGGGATTTTGATTACCGGTATGCGGCTGATGTCCCGGATTGGATGTCTTCCCATATATCCGCGTATGAACATGGAGAGTCTTCCAGAGAAAAATACTGGCTCGACTGGTTCGGAAAAAAATCATTCACCCTGTGTTTTGTGGATGGGAACCATGAGAATTTTGAACGTCTTAAAAAAGCATATCCCGTGGTAGATTATTGCGGAGGCAAGGCGCACAAACTGCGTGATAACGTCTATCACCTGATGAGAGGATATGTTTTTAAATTGGACGGAAAGACCGTTTTTACTTTTGGAGGCGCGAGAAGTCATGATATTTCAGGATACCAGCCGTGTGATCTTCAAGAATGAGCAGCTGTATCAGTTCTTCCCGAAGTATTACTCCCCGGAGCAGATGCGCAGGGTGATCCTGGAGATGCTGGAAGACTATGTGAGGAAAGAAGGGAGGCTGTCCGAAAACTCCCCTGACTGATTGATGTTAACAGGAAGCCAATACATAGCATTGAAGTATGCTTACGCTCCTGTTGTAATAGCACTTTGAAAACTGAATAAAACACACCAAACACTCATATTCCGGGTTTTATACACGCTCGTATGGTATAATTGAGACAGGTAAAAAAGCATTTCCGGAGGGCTCAATGCGTTACGTAAAAGGTCTTGACCGCAATCAGATTATGATGTGTACACTGGATTCCTTTGTTGATAAGGAAAGCGATGCCCGGCTTATAGACGCATTCGTCGAAAACCTTGATCTTGATGCTTTGAAGATCACGAAATCCAAAGCGGCATCTGAAGGAAGACCGGCTTATGATCCGCGCAGCATGCTGAAGCTGTACATATATGGGGCGGAACACAACATCCGCTCATCCAGAAGACTCGCCGAGGCCTGCAGACTTAACGTTGAGGTCCGTTGGATGACCGGGGCGGTGACACCGGACTTCCGGACGATATCTGACTTCCGGAAAGCCAACATCAAAGCCCTTAAGAAGATCCTTCATGAATTCAACCGCAGGATCGCTGCAACTGTGGAGTTCGGATATGCTTCGATCGACGGCAGCAAGATCCGGGCGAACAATTCCAAGGACAACAACTTTACAACGCATAAGCTTGATGACCGTATCCAATGGCTGGATGCCCATATCGATGAGTACCTTAGACAGATGGACGCGCTGGATTCCATAGAAACTGCTGAAGAGATAGAGCTCGAAGGAATGCTGAGCAGGGAGACTCTCGAACATAAACTTAAAGAAGCCCAGGAACGCCTCGACAGATACAAGGGTTACCGTCAATATATGGAAGAGAACGGGCTCTCCCAGTTATCTATCACGGATGCAGATGCAAAGCTGATGAAGAACAAGAACGGATTCCAGGTCTCATACAACGTCCAGACCGCCGTCGATTCCGAGACGCATCTGATCAGGGACTTCAACATGACAAATCAGGTAACAGACCACGGGCTTCTGGCTCCGACAGCTGAAGGCATACACAGCGAGGAGGAGATCCTTGATGTAGTTGCTGACAGGGGATACGAGAACCAGGAGGATATGATCAAATGCCTTGAAGAAGGAGTGATCCCGCATGTGATCCTGCCGGATGGAAAGGATTCTTATGAGCTGGAACTTGAGTATGCCGAATCCAAATGTGACTGCGCCAGCACAAAAAGCGAAGAACTCGCCAAATGTCTTCATGCCGGTGAGATTCCGGATGCCTACAAGGAAGTGATCGAGAGCGCGGAGATCAAAACAGTCCGCCGAAAGGTCCTGGATCCCGAAGAAGAGTCAGAAAGCAGCTCATCCCTTTATGGCACTGAAGAAGAGATGATTGCCAGAGCAGCTGAAGGTTATTTCGTCAGGGACCCGGAACGCAACCTTGTGTATTGTCCAGCCGGACAAGTGTTAAGGCAGAAATGCATCAAAAAGAGCGGTGATATCCGTTATGCCAATAAGACAGCGTGCAGGCATTGTCCTTACCGTAATAAGTGTTACAAAGGGAAGAACGAATGGAAAGAGATCGATTTCAACAAAGATACTCTTGAAAAGCCGTGCCGTGACTGGCTCCAGTCGGAAGGAAAAACTCCGACCGGAGAAGAACGGACACGAAAAGGTGTCTTTAAGAAGATAAAGATCGTACTCCTAACACTCCGGCCCAACAGGGAAAAGATGTCACACAGGCTAAGCCTTTCAGAGCATCCATTCGGAACCATAAAACATTCGATGAATGCAGGTTACTTTCTTCTGACAGGGATGGCGAAAGTGACGGGAGAGTTCGCGCTCTCCGCGATTGCTTATAACCTGAAGCGATCAAGGAATCTTCTGGGATTCGACAACATGATGAATCTGATGATGATCTAAGGCATCAATAGTGGTGTTTTTTATTCAGTTTTCAAAGTGCGTCAGCTGTTTTAAAACAAACAGCAAAATGACGGGCTATTTTGTTGGTAAAAAAGTGCAGTAAGGCTACGAAAAATGTGAAAATCATGGTTTTCGGACAGCCTCAAGGGGGTGAAAGATGTTTCTGGGCGCCGGTGCCGGCGCACTGGAAACGCACAAATATGTATCTGAACTTTTGGGAAAAGAGACGATAGATATTGTGAATGACGGGAAGTCCGGGCAGCACAGTAATACGAATTACAATAAAACAGGCAGGGATCTGATGACGCCGGCCGAAGTACGCCGGATGGATCGGAAGAACTGCGTCATTCTTATGGAAGGTGAGTTCCCGATCTTTGACCGGAAAGCGCTTCCCTGGGAGATGCCGGAGGAGGAAGTACCGTTCCGGGAGGCGATGACGTTGAATGAGGAAGGCGGGTATGAGAATCCGGTGCATGTGGCGGAGGACAGGAAGACCGGGGAGCTGTTCTCGATTCGTGAGGATAGGGCGCCGATCAGGGAGTATACTGGCGGGAAAGTGCGGGGGAGGAAGTTTGATATTGATGAAGGGAAGATGTTATATCAAAATTACCGTGAGTTGAGAGGATGAGAGAAAAAGGACTTTATTGTCCCTGTGCACCCCCAATTATCACTTTCGATGCAATTTCGTTTATCAATTCCGTCCTGTTATATAAGGAAGAAAAGAACGAAAACTGCACCCAAAACAGAGTGATCTGCCGCACCAGCGACATATACAATTCACAATAGACAGAGGAGAAAACCAAGAAGAAAAACAAGCCTTCCCACAGCTAAATAATAGAAATGCGCCTACTCATCCAATCAGGAAAAGAAGAAGGAAAAGGGCCTCCGGCCCGCGCCAATTTTTATCACAAGCCCTATAATATAGGCCTCCGCGAGCATTTTTCCGGTCGCGGCATGAGTAAAACCACCGCCCGCCAGGCCTTTAAATAATAGAAGTACGCCTAGTGTCTTCTTCTGGAAAAAGGCCTGCGGGAAGGGGATATCCGGCCGCAAAATTGAAAAAAAAAGAGAACTCTGATCAGGAAAACGGCTTCCTTAACAGGGTTCTCTGTATTGGTCTTATTCAGTTGTTATGCCCTTCGGTTTTGATAAAGAACTTTGCCCTTTTTCCGGGAAAAGACTTTGCGAGGGGACACATTGTGTTTTATCCCTGTCTGACATGAGTATATCACACAGGATTGTAAACAGCCAGCAGACAATCTACATATTTGAATTGATACTTATATATGGTAATATGATTTATATCATCAATCCCAAGGAGGAAAATGTCATGAATGCCATAAAAAGAAAACTGTCCGTTGTTTTAACAGGACTACTGGTTCTTGCACTTGTTTTCGGCAGTATCGTTTCGCAGCCCTCAGAGGTGCAGGCTTCATCCGCGAACAAAGTCTTTCAAGGTTTTTATGTGAGCAACTGGGCTTCAGGCGGAGATACGAAAGCATCTGTGGCGAAAATATAGAACACCCTGACCATATTATCCAATCCAATCAGACATTCATTGATAGCGAACCCTATGAAGAGAATAATTTCAACAGTTTTAACCTTAGCCTTGATCACAGGACTGTTTTCCGTAACAGCGTTTGCAGATGATTCTTCCAATGAGTATGCAGATAAATACGGTTCAACTGCTCCCGAAGATGTAATTCAGCAGACAGACGAAGCTCCTGAAACAGATATTCAGAGTGAACACGTAACATATGCTCTGACAGACACAGGCGAAGACATCACGGAACTCATAGTCGGCAAGGAAATTGAAGTTGCAGGAACTGTTGCTGCGTAAAGTTTTATGGAGGTAATCATTATGAAAAAGACCGGAAAAGTTCTGCTAGCAGCTATGCTTTCGCTCAGTATGGCCGTGACAGTTTTCCCTCAGTCCGTATTGGCGGAAAATGCGGCGGAGGTAGAGAACGACAATAAGGAGGTTGTTGTCTGCGACGTCGGAGACGATATGTCAGAGAACGATAGTAATACGGAGAACGACGGTATTGCAAAGGATGAATGCATTCCGGAAGCGGAATCTCTTCCTGCGGCATACCTGCAGGATGAAGACGTGGTGGATGAATCCATGGACGACGAAACTGAAGAGTCCGAACCTCAGGCTGTCACAGCCGATGAAGGGGATGGCGTGAAAGTCCTTCAGGACGGGGAAAAGACCAACATTTCTGAAATATTATTTGATTCCGTCTATCTGCTGCCCGGGATGAAAAAGGCAGACGTCAAAATCGAAACGAATTCAGCCGTCATTGTTAACAGTTTTGAAATCTGGGAGAACGGCAAAGTATTAGGTGATAAAGATACCATCAATTCAACAGGTGATCCGGTCCGGGTGGATGTTACATTTACGCCGAAGGACGGGTGCGAATTTAAAAAGGTCGGTTCTCAGGAGCTGAAAACAAGAGTCTTTTTAACTCCTAAGAATAAGACCTTCTCCAATCTGGCAGAGAAGCGGGAATACAGTTCCGACAACGTTTTGGAAAATAATGACGGAAGTTTTACCGCCACATGGAACTATGTTGCAGTGAATAAACCGGTCGGAACCACCACGCTTAACAATGATAATCAGGAAAGTTTTGCACCGGAGGTCGGCAAAGAACCGGTCGAGCCGACGCTTTTGGACGGCGTTTCCAATTGTACGCTTGAAAAATATGAATGGACGAAAGATTATAGTACCCCGATGACGGGAACCTTTGAAGCAGGGCAGGAATACCGGCTTCATATATGGCTGAAGGCTAAGGAAGGCTATTCTTTTAATCAGAATCCTGCCCTGGATATGTACGGAGATACTTCCCATACAACGATCAATTTACTATGGACTGATAAATCATCTTATAAGACCTGGGTCTATAATCAGTCACCAGAACTGGATCAAAATCTTATCGCCGGCACTATGATATATGTTCAGATCATCTTTAAGGAAATCGAACAGCATCCGACCGACATTACGGTAAGTCCGAATATGTATACATTTATGGACAAAGGGGAAACGACGAAGTTCAGCGCGACCGTAACGCCGGACAATGCAAAAAACAAGAATTATTCGTGGTCATCAAGCGATGAATCAGTGGCTAAGGTGGATTCCACCGGAAAGGTGAAGGCGGTCGGAAACGGCACATGCTATATCATAGCAACAACGGAAGACGGTGGATTGACAGGCAAGGCCTATGTGGTTGTTGCGATCCCGCCGGAAGCCACATCAAAGATCACACTTTCGAACACGGCTTCCGGTATCAAGCTGAAATGGAAAGCGGCAGAAGGGGCTGAAGATTATGAAATCCAAAGGAACGGCACAAAGATCGCGACGGTAAAGGGCCTTACTTATACGGACAAAGAGGCCGTGACGAACGGTGCGAAATACACCTATAAGATCGTTTCCTGCGCGAAAACAGTGGTGTGCGCATCAAAGAGCAAAACCATATACAGGCTTTCGCAGCCGGCGATCAAATCTCTCAAGAACAGTGCGGCAGGTAAAATGACCGTCAAATGGGGCAAGAACAGTAAGGCGAGCGGCTATAAGATCCAGTATTCCCTGAAGAAGGACTTTTCGAACGCCAGTACCGTTACGGTCAAGGGAAAGGACACGGTCTCGAAGACCATTAAAGGACTGAAAAAAGGCAAGACCTATTACGTGCGGATACGGACTTATAAGACGGTGAAAAGCAAAACGTATTATTCCGCATGGAGCGCGAAGAAAAGCCTGAAGATCAAGAAATAAGATTTACGCCGAGAAAAAGGCGGAGAACATGCATGAACTCGCGATAAAGGACGCGCTGACCGGACTGCGGAACAAGACTGCCTTTGATAAAGAAGTCGTGCGCATACAGGAGATGATCGACAGCGGGAATACAAAGATCGGTTTTGCGGTCGTGGACCTGAATTATCTGAAGAAGATCAATGATACATACGGGCATGATAAAGGCGATATCGCGATCACGAAGCTCTGCCGGATGGTATGCCGGATCTTTTCCCATTCACCCGTATTCCGGATCGGCGGGGATGAATTCGCGGTCTTTATTATCGGGGAAGATTATGACAATTACGACAGGCTGATCGCGGATTTCTATTTCCGTTTGGATGAAATGGCAAAGGATGAATCGCTGGAACCCTGGGAGAAAGTGTCGGCTGCATTCGGGACGGCTTTTTATGATGAAAAGAAAGATGCCGATCTGGACAGCCTGTTCAAACGCGCAGATCATATTATGTATGAGCGTAAAAAAGAGATGAAGGCGGAGTAGCCCGGGATAATTGCCGGGATAAAGGGAGACTGCTTACGGGATGCATTCCATTCGTACAAAAGTTTAATTCTTAATATATGATACAGCGTAAAAAATACTTATTAGCAGGAGAAATCACCATTATGAAAAAAAGAATTATATCTGTTGTAATGATCCTGATCTTATTGTTCGGATGCACAGCCGCAGTATACGCAGAGGAAAATGCCGGGTCCGGGACGGACACAGGATTAAATATGTCAGAATCGGTGAGCGGGGACGGCGCGGAAGAAGAAATATCAGGTGAATCTGAAGCGGGAGTAATCGTTGAAGAAGAAGCCGGAGCAATCGTCGAAGAGGGCGCTGAAGCGCAGAACGTTGAGAATGCAGAAGAACCGGAAGAGTCTGCGGCCCTTCTTACCGGAGGATACACAGGAGCTAACAATGCGAAGCTCAAGTGGACCTTTTCAGCAGCTGACGGACTGCTGTCTATTACGGGATCAGGGGACATGCCGGATTATGATGACGATTACGCGCCCTGGGAGGAGTTCATGGATGAGATTAAAAGCATAAAAGTCGGCAGCGGTATAACAAGCATCGGTAAATATGCTTTTAATGATTGTATTAATCTTGTGAGCGTGGATTTAAAGTCATCTGATATTACGAAAATCGGATCATCTGCATTTTCAAACTGCGGGAGCCTTAAATCAATCAGTACTTTACCATCTGCATTAAAGACAATTGGCAGCTACGCTTTCGCCTGGTCCGGATTGACAGGCATTACGATTCCAAACAGCGTGAAAACGATTGATGATTATGCGTTCGCCTATTGCAATGCACTGAAAAAGATTTCCATACCTGCCAGTGTCACTTCCATAGGAGAAGGTGCTTTCAACTGTGATGAAAAATTAACGAGTATCACAGTAGCATCAGGCAATAAAAAATATACCTCCAAAGACGGTGTTCTGTTCACGAAAGACAAAAAGACACTGATAGCCTTCCCGTGCGGGAAGGGCGGTGATTATTCCGTTCCTTCCGGGGTAACCACGATTGGCGAATACGCATTTTACGAAACGCAGTATCTGGATAAAGTTACTCTGCCTGAAAGCGTTACTTCAATACAATATATTGCTTTCTACGGTTCTTCTCTTTCCTCCATCAATCTGCCGGACACCCTTTCCTGTTTAGATGAGCGTGCCTTTGAGCATTGCGGCAATCTGAAAGAAATATCTATTCCCGAAAAGATCTCTGAAATTCAGTCTTATTCCTTTAGTTACTGTTCCGGTTTAGAAAGCGTAAGAATTCCCGTAAGTATGGTTTCAATAGCCACAAGTGCATTTAAAAAATGCAATGAGATCCGGGATGTTTATTACGGCGGAACAATCATACAATGGAATAAATTTAAATCGCGTTTTCCGAAGACAGCTGAGCTCCATTGCGATACAAAAGTATCTTTATCGAAAGCAAAAGTGACCCTCTCGAAAACATCGTATGTTTATTCGGGATCAGCCTGCAAGCCTTCCGTCAAAGTATCAATAGATTCTGTCGTTCTGAAAAAAGGAACGGATTATAAAGTATCTTATTCTGACAATACTGATGTCGGTACGGCGACCGTGACCGTTAAGGGTAAAGGCAATTGCAAAGGTACTGTAAAGACCACCTTTAAGATCAAACCTCAGCCGACCACTCTGTCAGACGTAACCGCTGCCTCAAAAGCCTTTACGGCAAAATGGAAAAAACAGGCTGTGCAGACCACCGGCTACGAAATACAATACAGTAAGGACAAAAATTTTAAATCAGGCAATAAGAAGGTGATCGTATCAAAGAAAACGACGACTTCGAAGAAGATCAGCGGACTGGAAGCGAAGAAAACATATTATGTCAGGGTCCGGACGTACAAGACTGTAAACGGAGCTAATTATTATTCTGCCTGGAGCGGGAAAAAGAGCGTTAAGACAAAATGAGAGTTTTGTTATGAAGCCGGATTAAAAAAGGTAATACAGAATGTGGAACAGAGGCATTGACAACCAAAATCCCATCTTTGACAGCCAAACTGCGAGGATCCCCTTTAAACAAAGGAACTCTCGCAGTTTTTTATACACCTGAAATGTAGCTATATATTATTACTTTTTCTTGCTTTCTCTTATTTCTTTCTTCATGCTGACATCTGTCAGAATTGTTCGGGTCGGGTGAAAAAGGCCGCTCTAGGGTCGGGTGAAAAGGGCCAAACAGGGTCAGATAGAAAGGGCCAAATATGGTCAGATAAAAAGGGCCAGTTGCAGATCTCGCATAATTTGGAAGGATATCCACCAGATCAATAATGACAAAAAATACAGTTGACTGATAAAGACCAACCGGCGGAGCAGGCTTGCCCTGCGACAGAGGGCGGTA
>Ga0310690_10010385_pt1 | contig 11586 bp, 8 predicted proteins | sample AusTroGonzalo_MG_2_FD_207661 | JGI IMG/M metagenome (GOLD analysis project Ga0310690, IMG submission 207661) | Bovine rumen microbial communities from tropical cattle in Woodstock, Queensland, Australia - Gonzalo_04 (v2) (version 2) | ecosystem: Host-associated > Mammals > Digestive system >...
ACCGCGATGATGCGTTCGCCGAAGCGGATGGTCCCGGCGTTGCCGAAGACGTTTTTCAAGGCGGTCATGGCGCAGACGGCGGCTTGCGGCCTGTCCTGCGGCAGCACGACGGCGAACACCGTGCCCGCGTTCGCGCGGGCCTGCGCCAGCGCGGCGAACGTTCGCGACGTCCAGAGATTGATCTCCGGCGAGGTGACGCGGGCGGGGAATGCGACATCCATCAGAATCGTGTCGAACCGTGCCGGACTGAGTTTTTCGTCCAGGAAAACGGCCCATGATTTCCGGTCGCGCGGATCGGCGATCACCGGAAGCCCGGAAAACGACCGGAATTCGCGCGGCAGGGGGTTGCTCAGGTCGAACTCCAGGCCGATGCCGATGATCCGGCCCCAGTATTTCGGAGCCTCGAAGTTGGCAATCGCAGCCGGGACTTCGTCGTCAATAAGCTCGGCCAGATCCTGTTTCGGGGCGTAGACTTCGGGTCGGTCTGTGACGACCGCGATGTCGGGATCGAGCTTGCCCGGGGCGAACGCGAGGGCGGCGGTCTGCAGGCGGATTCTGGCGTTCAGGTAGTCCGGACCGGTCTCAGGGGAGGATTCGGGGGCGGATGCCGCCCGCGGCCAGGAAAAGATCAGGATGGCCGCGAAAAAAAAGAGCGGGATGACGGCGGCAAAAAGAAACCGCCAGCGGGCGGGGACAGGCGCCTGTGTCTGAAGAGCCATGACTTGCTTGAATTTCAAAAAAAGCGACCCGCGGAGATTCGCGGATCGCTTTCGGGTGAAATCATGCTCAGTAGAGCGGCAGATTGATTATGGTGCCGCGCGGGATACGCTGACCGGACTTATACTGCGGGTTCAGGCGCATCATGTCCACGAGGCTGCGGTCGTGATAGTCCGCGAGTTCTTCGATCGTGGCGTCGAAGTCCGTGATGATGGGGAGGACGCCGGCGTCCGGGACTGCAGAGACGGGTGCGAGGCCGGAAGAGCTGCTGCCGGAGGCGGCGGGCGTCGTGGTGGACGTCGTCGTCGGCTTCGTGGAGGAGGCGGAGGAGCCGCTGAAGGAGCCGCCGCCGAGGGGTTCGACGATCCCGCCCGTGCCTTCGCCGGCTCTCTGCTGGGACATTTCCGAAGACTTCGTGGTCGTGGCGGCGGAATCGGTCTTCGTGCCGGTTGTGGCGGTCGCGGAACCGGACTTCGCGGTCGTCGCGGCGGAATCGGTCTTCGTAGTCGTGGCGGTCGCGGAGCCGGACTTCGCGGTGGTCGTGGAGGCGGCTTTGCTTCCGGCCGCGGGGATCACGAGCGTCTGTCCGACGCGGAGGATGGCCTTCGGATCGACCTTGTTCGCCGCGACGAGGTCGGCGAGCTTCACGTGGTGGCGCTGAGCGATCACGCTGAGGCTGTCGCCTTTCTTCACGACGTAGAGCGTTTCGCCGTCCTTCGCGGCGGTCGCGGTCGACTTCGTGGTGGAGGCCGTGGAGGCGGAGGTGGAGGCGGAGGCGGGCTTCGTCGAGGCGGAGGTCGAGGATGCGGCATTGGACTTGACCGAATCCGTCTTCTTCTGCGGGATGGGCTTGCCGACTGCGTTCTTCGCATCCGGCGGGATCATGAGGACCTGACCGATCTTGAGCGTGGAGTTCTTGCTGATTCCGTTGATCTCGGCGAGGCGGTCCACGGAAACGCCGTACACCATGCCGATGCCCCACAGCGTGTCGCCCTTCACGACCTTGTATTCCACGGAGCCTTCGGGCACATTGCTCTTCGTTTCAGGCTGATGTTCGACGGGCTGAAGCTGCTGGTCGCCGCCCTGAAGGCCGGCGAGGTCACCCTGGGAATCATCTTCGACCGGGCCGACCGGAACATCGGTGTCAATATAAATGATCTCGGTCTCAATCGTATCCGAGCCGTTGGACGGAATGGTCTGGGTCTGCGTGCGGGTGACGGTCTCGCCCTGATAGGGCTCTTCGACGAACGCGCCGCCGGGGATACGGACCGGCTTGTCTGCACAGGCGGTGAGGAGAAGTGCGGCGGCAGCGGTTGCGGCCGCGGGGGTGACGATGCGGATCGTGGCTTTCATGACGGGTGGAACCTCCGGAAAAGTTATTTGATTTTCAGAATAAGCAGCGCATGCGGCGTTCCGGAAAAAAGAACGCCATCATATATTTTAAGACAAAAAACCGAGAATTCAAATGAAGTCGCGCTTTTTTTGAGTTTTTTTTTGCGATTTTTGGCGGAACGGGGGACGCGGACCCGGAGAAATGCGCCGGATCAGCGTTTTTTCGCGGGCTTTTCCGCCGTTTTTTCCGTCTTTTTTTCCACAGCTTTTTTCGCCGGCTTTTTTGCGGCGGGAGCGTCGTTCGCGAACGCGATCACGGAAGACGGTTCCACGCCCTTCAGGTCGCGTTTCAGGCGGCGGTTCAGTTCCGCCCGGGTAAGCTTGTCGAGCTGTTCGCGGCGTTTCCACGGCTGAAGCGCATCCCCGGTCAGGTAGTATTCCAGCGCGGCCTGTTTCGCGAGCGAACCGGATGGCGCGGCGTCGAGCGCGTACTTGCGGGCGGCGAGGGCGCAGTCGAATTCGTCCTTGTCGAGGCCGGAGGAGGCGAGGCGGCGGAATTCGTCGAGGAGCATGGCGCGGACCTCGACCGCGTGGTCGTCCGAGGTGGACGCGGCGAACGCGGAGATGCCTGCGCCGAATCCGTACATGCGGATGAAGCCGGTCCAGTACGCGAGTCCCTTTTCGCCGCGCACGGTCTTGAACAGCTTCGACGACATGCCGTTTTCCGCGTTCAGCGCCAGGTCCCAGCTCAGATCGGCGGTCTCCACGCCGCACGAACGGAATCCGCAGGTCACGACGGCCTGCTTGCGCTGTTCGAGCCGGAATGAGAGGTCGGCTGGGCGGACCGGTTTCGGCGGGGCGGGGCGTTTCGGCGCGGGCGCGGCCCACTGTCCGGCGTAGAAGATCGTCCGCGCAGCCTCGCGGGCCTGTTTCAGCGGGATCGCGCCGGAGAACGCCAGGCACGCGGACGAGGCGGAGAGCACGCGGTTCCGGTAGTAATGCTTCAGCTTCGCGGCGGACGCCTTTTTCAGCGCGGCGAGCGAGATTTCCGGGCTGCGTCCATAGGGGTGATCCGCTCCGAAGAGATGTTCCTTCAGGCGGGCGAATGCGACCGTATCCGGCTGGAGGAGCGAGCTTTCGAACTCGCGGATAAGGTTCCGCCTTTCGCGTTCGACGGCTTCGGCGGGGAACGCAGGTTCGGCGGCGAGCACGGCGGCGATCTTGACGGCGCGACGGAAGGATTTGAGCGGGAACTGAAGGGTGAGGAACATGGAGTTGTTGCCCGCGGTGCAGTCTGCGGCGATCGCGTAATCGGCGAGGATTTCCGCGAGTTCCACTTCATCATATTTGCCCGCGCCGCAGAAAATCGTTTCGGAAACGAGGCGGGAGAACATGCTTTCCGAGGCGGATTCGAACGCGGCAGCGCATGGCAGCACGAGCGTGATCTCCGCCATGGTCCGCGTCGGGTCCTCCAGGAGAAGCATGGTCTGGCCGGTTTTTGCGGTCTCGACGACCGGACGGGGCAGGACAGGCGCGGTCTTTGCGCGGGAAACCTTTCCTGCTTTGTCCGCGTCGGCCGGAGCCATGCGGACGCACGTGACGTCGTCGGGCGACAGCATGGTGCGAAGGATTTCCGACACGTCGTCGGGCGTGACGGCATCGAGCTCCCGCAGGATCGCATTCAGGTCGCAGCTGCCGTTCATGCGGACCGAACCGCAGACGAGCCCGGCGAAGTCGGACGGCGTTTCGAAGCGGCTGAGGATTTCCGCCTCGACGGCGGCGCGTGCGCGGGCGATTTCGCGTTTCGTGACGGGGTGGTCGCGGAAGTCGCGGAGGACGTCGTGGAATCCCGCCTGAATGGCGTCGCGTTTCGCCGGATCGCCCTCGAACGCCATAAAGAAGAAGCCCTGGCCATCCTGAAACATCATGTAATCGGCCCAGGAGCCGGAGATCAGGCCGTTTTCGATGTGCATGGCGCGGTAGACGCGCCCCGATTCATCGTCGAACAGGAACGCGAGCACGCGGAGTGCGGCGTTGTCCCGCGGCGTGAGGTCGCGGAGCTGCCATCCGAACGCCAGATACGCCAGCGAGTCCTTCCAGGTCAGATCGACCGTGTGGCGGCCGGAGCGCGCGAACGGTCTTGCCGGGGTGTCCTCCCGGAACGAATCCGGCTGCCAGTCTTCGAGCTTGGCGCGGAGCTCGGCGAGCACGGCATCGGCATCGAATCGTCCGGCGATGAAGAACATCATTCGTTCGGGCGTGTAGCGGCGGCGGTGGTACGCCATCATCTGTTCGCGCGTCACGGCCCCGAGCAGATGGTCGTACCCGATGATCGGCACGCGGTACGGGCTGCCGCGGAAGAGTTCGGCGAGCATGTTTTCGTAGACGCCGAGGCGCGGATTGTCCAGGCGCATGCGGCTTTCGTTCAGGATCACGTCCTTCTCGCGGGCGAATTCGTCCTCGGGGAAGAGCGGTTCGCGCATCATGGAGGCGAGCATGCGGACGCCGTCGACAGCGTTCGCGGCGGGGAGGTTGATGTAGTAAAACGTCTGGTCCTGGCTGGTGAAGGCGTTCAGACTGCCGCCGCAGGCGTTCACGCGGTCGGCGATCTCGGTGTGTCCGGGGAAGCTCTTCGTGCCGCCGAACATCATGTGCTCCAGGAAGTGCGACAGGCCGCTTCCGAGATCGACGCCCTCGTTCGCGCTTCCGGTATTCACGCAGACGTTGCAGCTCACGGTGCGGACGCCCGGCATGGGGCAGAGGAATATGCGGATGCCGTTGTTCAGGCGGTGTTCGCGGATGAGGTCGAGCAGGGGCAGGGCGGTTTCAGGCATGAGGAGATATCTCCCGGTTTTGTTGTTCAAAGCGAGGCGGAGGCGAGTTGAATGCGAGGAGGAAATGCGGAGCGGCCGGGGTGGATTTCAGATATCGATGACCGGAAGCGGGCCGGGGGCGCCGGCGGAACCGGGACGGTTTCCGAAGCTCCGGCGGACGATCTCCTGCGTCACATAAATCAGGTCGGGCACCACGTCGAAATCCTCGATGCGGTCGTTCGGTCCGGCGGAGAGCACGCCCGCGTCGATGAGGTTGTAGACGATGTTTCCGGCGTCGCGTCCGCTGAGGAGGTTCCAGTGGCGGAGCATATCCGGCGCCAGGAAAAAGTAGGTGCTGACCGCGTATTCGAGCATGCCCTGGATCAGCTGCGCGCCGGACACGTGACGGGTGCCGAGCGGGCGTCCCTGCTTCGAGAGCTTGTTCACGGTGTAGGAGACGGCGTTGTTCATGAAGATGTAGGCATGGGCGTCGTAGCGGGAATCCTTTTCCAGGATGTTCACCAGCGAATCCTTCCACTCCAGGTCTTCCATGTCGGTCTCCGTTCGGTTCGAGTGTGCGGTCAGCGGTAGCGGACGGACTGCTGGATGCGGGGCATCTTCGGCTCTTCGAGCAGAAGTGCGTACCATGCTTCGGCGAGCGGGGCGTTGGAGAACTGCTTCACCTTGCCGTTCAGGAGCAGCTCGCGGTTTTTCTCCAGCACCTCGTTGGACGTCTGCTTGTGGGCGTCCGTCAGTGCGGCGATGGCTTCATCGATGCGGTCCTGCTTCACGAGCATCCACGAGTACGCGGCGTACGGGAGCACGGCGTTGTCGCCCTTGAAGCGGCGGCAGCGGCTTTTGAAGAACTTGTCGAGCTTGGGATCGTTGTTTTTGTACATGCGGACCATCTTGATCGTGACGCTCTGGGCGTCGAGGAACATGCAGTGCGGGATCAGCTTGTCGACCTCGTCGAACTTCTTCTGCTGGAACAGGAACGCCATCTTCATGGTGTTTACCTGGCGTTTCATCAGGAAGCTCCACGGATAGAGCGGTTTGAAGAGGTCGAGCGCCTGAATCATGCGGTCGAGCCCGGCCTGCTGTTCGCGTTCCAGAATTTGCATCATCTGCTTCGGACTGCCGGTCGGACGGTGCATCATGCGGTTCTGCATCCCCTGGATCTTCTGCTGAATCTCCAGCATCAGCGCCTGAAGCTTCGTGTTGATCTTCTTCGACTGCATCCGCAGGATCAGAGAAATGGCGAGGTGGACGATCAGGAAGACCGCGATCATCATGGTGATGACGGCGGAAGTCGGCAGTCCGCGGTAGGACACGACCCCGACGAGCAGGGCGGCGGCCAGGGAAATCAGAAGAGTCAGCATGTTCGATACCTTTCCGGTGAAAAATTCATTACAAACAAATAAAATACACCATATTCGAAAAAAAGGCAACCCCGGAACGGGAAAAAAGACTCTTTCCGCAGGATATTTTTTTATGTATGGTTGGAAAAAGGAAACGCACGGGGAGGAAAACAGGAGGAGTGTTTCGTTCGATAAGCGGGGCACGGTCGGAGAACGGAGGAGTCCGGCAAAGGGGACGTCAGAGAAAGACGGTGGTCAGCGAAAGACGGGAGCGCGCGTTTCGTCAGACAAAGGGGCATCCGACAAAGGGGGCAATGTCAGAGAAAAGCGGCGTCATTGAAAGACGGATGAGCGCATTTCGTTTGACAAATGGATTGAGTTCGCTTCGTCTGATAACTGGGGCATTTCCTTCTTCCGGCCGGAATTTTGGTGGCGTAACGCCGAATCTTTTCTCTTTTTTCGTTTTTCCGCTTGAATTTATCCGATATGATGCTATAGTATTTGATACGCTTTTTGTGGTGGATGTAGCTCAGTTGGTGGAGCGTCTGACTGTGGCTCAGAATGTCGCGGGTTCGAATCCCGTCATCCACCCCATTTTTGAACTCAAATCACCATTTTTCATACGTTGTGAAACATGGTGATTTTTTATGTTTCGTGACACGAATCGTGGAAAAATCGCGGAATATGATGCGATGAGGGCGGTCTGCCTTGATTGATCTCTTTGCAGTATGACAAAGAAAACACTTTTTCCGTTTTCACGAGGCGTTTTCCTTTTCGGCAAGGGGCGTGCCGCACACGGGGACCCGGCTTTTTGAAAAAAACTGTTTGCATTCCTGTTTTTCCGCATTATATTATACAGCGGATAGAAAAAAGTGAATCCTGTTTCCAATCTTTCCCCGCAAACACAAAAACAGACAAAGAACCATTCATGGCCAGCCGATCTTCCGTCATTGCGATCGTCGTTCCCTGCTATAATGAATCCGCTATTCTGAGGGATACCGCCCAGGTCTTATCCGGGAAACTGGATGAAATGAATCGAGCCGGACAGATCGACTCATCCAGCATGATCCTGTTCGTGGACGACGGTTCGACGGACGAGACCTGGCGGATTATCGAACAGCTTCATGCGGAATCGCCCGGCCGATTTTTCGGAATCCGTCTGGCGGCGAACCGCGGGCATCAGGCGGCGCTTCTGGCTGGGCTGATGGAAGCCCGGACGCTGGCGGACGCCGTGATCAGCATGGATGCCGACCTGCAGGACGATGTGAACGTGCTGCCCGCGTTCGTGGAGGAATACCGGAGCGGTCACGACATCGTGTACGGGGTCCGGAGCGACCGCGCAACGGATACTTTTTTCAAGCGGACCACGGCTCAGATGTTTTACCGGTTTCTGGCATGGATGGGCGTCAAAACGATTTACAACCATGCCGACTTCCGCCTGATGAGCGCACGGGCTCTGGACGCCCTCTCCGAATATCCCGAGGTCAATCTGTATTTGCGCGGACTTGTGCCTCTGATCGGATTCCGGCAGGCCGTCGTGACGTACAAACGGAAAGCCTCCGTGCGACCGACGCGCTATCCTCTGACCAAAATGATCCTGCTTGCATGGGATGGCGTCACATCGTTCAGCATACGTCCGATCCGGCTGATCACGCTTACGGGACTGCTCGCGCTGGTCGTGTGCATCGCGGTCCTTCTGTACGTGCTTTATTCGAAGTTCTTCGGCTATACAGTCGCAGGTTGGAGTTCTCTGACGATCATCGTCCTGCTTTTCAGCGGGATTCAGCTGATCTCCATCGGCGTGATCGGAGAATATATCGCGAAAACCTACATGGAAGTCAAGCATCGTCCAAGGTATTTGATTTCGGATCGCCTCGAATCAACTGTCAAAGGATCGGATAACTTATGAAAACATACAACATTCTCGCTCCGCTTGAACGTTTTTTTGAAACAGAAATGAACCGTATCCCGCCGGAGAAGCTGTATCCCCGCCTTCTCTTCCTCCTGATTGTTCTCGGTTACCTGCCGTTTCTCATACCAGGAATTCCCGAAGGACACGACTCCCTGTTTCATGTAGCACGTCTTGTGACCCTTCGCGAGGGATTCCGCCACGGGGAGTTGCTGCCGCTGATCAACTACGACGCGATAGAAGGGTATGGATACGGGTACGGATTGTTCTATTCCGACCTGTTTCTAATTCCGTTCGGATTGCTGGCCGCAGTCGGTATCAACGCGATTGTCATCTATAAAGGGATTCTTTTCCTCTGCGGCCTCCTGACAGCCTATTCCATGTATCATGTGGTAAACAGAATATCGGGAAAACCGTTTGCTGCTTTCGCGTCAGCGCTTCTTTACTGCTGGAGCAGCTATTATGCGACCGACGTGATTATCCGTGCGGCTTTGGGGGAGGTCATGGCATTTCTGTTTGTGCCGTGGTGCATATTGGGACTTTGGATCGCGTTATACGATGAATCTCCGAAGCGGAGCTGTCTGCCGCTGGCGCTGGGATATACGGGGCTTTTCTATGTCCACAACATTACATTTGTCCTCATGGTCATCATCGGCGGCCTGATCACAGCTTTCAACCTGCCCGTCCTTCTGCGCGATGTCCGCCGTATCGGTCTTTACCTCCGAGCCGGGTGTCTGGCGCTTCCTCTGGCGTTTTTTGCGGCGGCGCCGCTTCTGGAACAGAACGTCTGCCTGAAATTCAATCTGACCAAAGCGACGCTCCATTCTCCTATCGCGGACCGGATGGTCCCCTTCCCGCGTCTGTTTCTGGAAGTTCCCTTTATGAAGCTGGAATACTGGATCCCGCCCGGGATCGGAATCATTTTTGTCATCGTATTTCTTCAGCGATTCCGCCTGAAATCGGAACGTACGCAGCAGGAACGGTTCCGGGATCTGTGCATGATAACCGGGTTCGTCTCGCTGATCGCCGCAAGCGAATTTCTGCCGTGGCAGGGAATGATGCAGGTTTTGGCGGCCATTCAGTTCCCCTGGCGGTTCTACATGCCTGCAACGGCTTTTGCCGCCATAGGGGGAGGACTTCTTCTTGGCGCTTTGCTTGCAGGTCAAAGCACGTCCATGCGGCGCACCTGGATATGGATTCTGCTCTGTGGATGCGCATTCCCGTGGGGGTTCCTGCATTGCTACGAGTATGCGGCCAAAATATCCGAAGGTGCGGTTTCCCTGACGGCAACAAGGGAGAGATCGGCACAGCGCATCGTCAGCGGGGTTCATTATCTTCCGCGGGGCAGAACGGACGAACACTACGTGGGACTGGGGGGAAAAGCCCCCGTTTCAAATCCGAACTCTAAGACTGAGGTCAGAACCGACGGCTGGGGAAAGCTCGAAATCGATTTTTCCGGCTTCGAGCCTGGCGATTCTTTTGAGATACCAAGGGTTTATTATAAAGGATATCAAGTGGAAACAGCGGAAGGCGGCGTTATCGACATTTCGGAACAGTCGCATTTCCTGTTCCGTCCGAATGCATCCAGTGGTACAGCCACCGTTGTCTACCGCATGACGCCTCTCCATAAGACCGCCTTTGCTATTTCGTTTCTTGCTTTCGTCGCGATCCTAGTCGCGCTTCTGCTCAGGAGAAGGAAAGCAGGTCCTGATTCTTCTCTGTCCCCTCAATCATAATCGAATAATCGTCTATGTTTCATAACGTTCTATCTTTCTTGAAGAAAAAGTATTCGGAAGCCATCCGGAAGCACGTTCTTCCGTGTACGGTTTTCTGCCGGAATCCTCTTGTCCTGGCCAGTTTCGACAAGGATTTCCTGTCAGAAGGCACTGCTTTTTTGAATGCCTTTTCCAAAAGCCGGGCGAAATCGATCCATGTTTTTCTCCAATTGGGCTGGGAACGCGAAACCCCAAAACACGCTCTGCCGTTTGCGGAAAAGATAAAAGCCATTCTGGAACAGTGCGACCGTCTGAACATCACCATTCTCGCGAATGCACAAAACGAAGTACAGGTTCTCTCCGAACTCGGACTGGATTGTATCCTTTGCAATCATAATGCGCTGGTCGAAGAACGACGCTATCCAATTATTCCGAGAGAAAAAAAATATGACGCGATTTACATTGCGCGCATCACTCCGTTCAAACGGCATGCGCTTGCGAAACAGGTGTCTTCGCTGCGTCTGATCGGGGAGCCTTCATTGTGGGAGTGTGAGAGAGAATACTGCGACGACACCGTACACAATCAGCTGAAACATGCCAGCTGGACCCGTCACGTTGACGGAAAGGATATTCCCGCGGCCATCGCGGAAGCACGTTGCGGGCTTTGCCTCTCCCAGGCCGAGGGGGCGATGTTCGCAAGCATCGAATATCTCCTGTGCGGCATTCCGGTCGTCAATACAAAGAATCTTGGCGGACGCGATGAGCTTTTCCCCGATTTCGCGACAAAGACCGTGCCGGATACCCCGGAGGCGGTCGCGGAGGCCGTCCGCGAATTTGCGGAACACGCCCCGGACCCGCAGCGGATCAGGGCGGCGACGCTGGAGAAAATCAAACCCCACCGCGAAGTGTTCCGCAGCCGCCTCAACGCGGCTATGAGTCCGAAAAAGTTTCCCGAATCCAGCAGCTTCCCCCACAAACTGCTGCTCCGCTGCAACAAGACTCCGCTTCAGCTTTTACGGTACGGTCTGCTTCGGATACATTGAAGCCTGATGAGGCGGGGGGCCTTGCGCAGGGCGTGCCCGTAATAATCTGTTTTTCGCTTCCCGCCGCCCGAGGCGAAGTCCGTCCTGACAAAAAGAGGAGTTCCCGTTTTTTCTCCACAGGATAAATGCGCCCTTTCGGCGTTTTGCTTGTTGAATGGGCAAAAAAAGACCCGCGCAATCCGGTTTATGCCAGGAAAACGCGGGGGAACTGACCGGACGGACTGGCAAAGAATGTTCCGAAGTCCGTCCGAATCTCTGGAAAACGGATTATTCGTCTTCCTCGGTCTCGTCCTTGAACTTGCTGATGATGTCGTTCATGACGTTCGGCGGGACAGTCTCGTAGCGCGCGAAATCGACTTCGTAGGAGCCCTGGCCCTGGGTCATGGAACGGAGCTCGGTGGCGAACTTCTGGATTTCGGCTTCGGGGACTTCCGCTTCGAGGACCTGGAGTCCGTCCTGCATGCTCATACCGAGGATGCGGCCGCGCTTGTGGTTGAGCGCGCCGTTGACGTCTCCGGTGTAGGCATCGGGGATCATGACCTTGATGTTCATGATGGGTTCGAGCAGGGCGGGGCGGGACTTCGCCATGGCGTCCTTGAAGGCGCGGCGGGTGGCGATCTTGAACGCCATTTCGGAGGAGTCGACTTCGTGATACTTGCCGTCGAACACGGTCACGCGCATGTTTTCGACCACGCAGCC